>OBVY01001332.1_pt1 | contig 15073 bp, 15 predicted proteins | sample 1538051 | NCBI WGS metagenome assembly OBVY01 (sample SAMEA2580017, study PRJEB22360) | human gut metagenome | biome: human gut; feature: human-associated habitat; material: faeces | place: Denmark | collected 2008/2010 | reverse complement strand
TGTAACCGGACAAGGTGACGCAAAAATTTACAGCTGTACCAATAGTACTACAAAAGGCATTTATTCTGGTGCAAATAGTATGGTTCGGATTACACAGAGTAACGAAAGTAATTTCCCTTACACGAATGCAAATAATGGCATGGTATTTGTAAATGGGCAGCAAGTTTTACCGCAGCCGGTCGCTACAACCGCAATTTTATCAACAGGGGGCAATGTATAATGTTTAGTTTGAGAGATTTTGTGAAAAATGGCTTTTTGGACGCAATTGGAAAAATGGCAGATTATCAAATTATCCTGTATGCTGCCGGATGGCATGAGAAAGGCGTCCTTACAGAAGACGATTTGTCGGAAATCAATCAGGCAATGGAAAATTATGTGCCGGAGGTGACAACAGAAAATGAGTAAAAAAACGTTGACACGAGATGAACAATTTTTGGCAAAAGCAGCCGGCGATGATGTGCCGATGCCAAAGCCTCTCACACGAGTGCAGGAGTTTTTAGAAAGAATCGTTGAACGGCTAAGTGGAAGCGTGACAGAGGAAACACTTAGCAACGCAATTGCACCACTGAATGCAAGTATTGCACGACTAAGCCGAAAGACCATCCAATTCCGGCATGGGAAAGGGATGTTTACTGCAACCGCAACTGGTACAAATGTTGTGTGGCAGTACGGTGGGCAGAAAGCACAAGGGAGCAACTGCACGTTTGATGTAAAATCAGATAACGGGCTGATTTGCATGGATTTTGACAGTATTACAGCCTTATCAATCATAAACGATACTACAAACAAGATGGATTTGTCTGATTTAGGCGGTAAGATTACAAGCACGCTGCGTTTGGGCAACTGCACAAACATTACAGGAGATTTATCCGATTTAGGTGGTAAGATTGCAAGCGTACTCAGTTTAGACAACTGCTCAAAGATTACAGGAGATTTGTCTGATTTAGGTGGTAAGATTACAAATTGGTTAAGTCTAAGCGGTTGCTCAAAGATTACAGGAGATTTGTCTGATTTAGGTGGTAAGATTACAAATTGGTTAAGTCTAAACAGCTGCTCAAAGATTACAGGAGATTTATCCGATTTAGGTGGTAAGATTGCAAGCATGCTCAACTTAAGCGGCTGCTCAAACATTACAGGCGTTTACTCTGGGACAAAATACCCCAAAACATTTATTGTATCAAAAACAGCTATCACGTCAGCCGATATGGACGCAAATTTGATAAATTTTGCAGCAAGCGGTGTCAAATCAGGCACGTTTACAGCAGTCGGGATGAAAAGAACGGCTGCATCTGATAACGCTGTTGCAACATTGGTTGCAAATGGCTGGACAGTATCGGGGCTTACAAAGGAGGGTTAAACTTATGTACATAAAATATGCGAATTATCAGCCTAGCATGCAACTTGGCGATGATGATAGCATTTTGATGTCGTTGCAAGAATTTTTAGACGGCGGAAAAGATTTGGAAGATGTGCCGGTCACAATTACGCCAGATGGAGAGCCGCCGGTGGAAGAAACAGAAGAAGAACCGGACGTCAGCATTGACGACGATAGCGAGGAGGAAGTGGTTGAATGAAAGAATGGCTTTGTGCGATGGTTGGAACAGTCGGCGGTCTGATTGCCGGGCTGTTTGGTGGCTGGGATGCAGCAATTAGAGCCTTACTGGTTTTTATGGCGATTGATTACCTGATGGGGTTGGCTTGTGCGGGGATTTTTAAGAAGTCCCCGAAAACAGAATCAGGTGGCTTACAATCTAAAGTCGGCTGGAAAGGTTTGTGCCGTAAGGTTGCAACGCTTGCACTTGTCGTGGTTGCCGTGCAGGTGGACGCTGTCCTGCATACGTCATATGTAAGAGATGGCGTTTGTATCGCGTTCATGGCGAATGAATTGATTTCGATGGTTGAAAATGTAGGCTTGATGGGTGTGCAGTTCCCCGAACCACTCCGAAAAGCAATTGATTTGTTACAGAAAAAGGATAAATAAGAAAGGGTGATAGGATGTCAGTGAATCATTATGATTATAACGATAACACCCAGCTTTCCCCGCACTTCAACGCTCGTGAATTCCGGTGTCAGTGCGGACAATCACATGAAACTTTGATTGCATCTGAATTGGTCGACAAGCTGGAAGCCCTTTATACTGCTCTTAACTGTAGCAAAATCATTGTAACAAGTGGCTACCGTTGCCCAGAGCATGACAAGGCTGTAGACGGTACAAGCAGCGGTCAACACACAAAGGGCACTGCTGCGGATGTTTGTTGCTACGGGCAGGATGGTCAGCCAATCAGCAGCAAGACAGTGTGCTGCAAGGCTCAGGACTTAGGTTTCGGCGGCATCGCTAACATCACGACATCTTACCAGTACACACATCTGGATGTGCGGACAGGATACCGCTGGTTAGGGGACGAGACCAAAGGTAACGGCACGGTTACAGAGGATTTTTACAAGTATTTTGGCATCAAAAAAAGCACCGAAACAGCAAGCGTTTTAAAAGGGATTGATGTGTCATACTGTCAAAACGAGGTTGACTGGGACGCTGCAAAAGCATCCGGACTGGTTGACTTTGCGATTTTACGGGCTGGATACGGCAGGGAAACATCTCAGGTAGACACGCAATTTGAACGAAACTATGCCGCTTGTAAGCGGCTGGGGATTCCCTGCGGTGCGTTTTGGTATAGTTATGCCACGAGTGCAGCAGAGGCAAGGCAGGAAGCAAGTGTCTGCTTGCAAGTTCTACAGGGGAAGCGGTTTGCATATCCAATTTATTTCGATTTGGAAGAAAAGAAGCAATTTGCTCTTGGAAAACAGGTTTGTAGCGAAATGGTTGAAGCATTTTGCAGCACATTGGAGCAGGCTGGCTATTATGCCGGTTTGTATTGCTCTACCTTTTACCTTGAAAATTATGTCACTGAATCGGTGCGAAATCGGTATACCGTTTGGTGTGCGGATTATAGCGGCGAATGCGGTTATTCTGGCGATTATGGCATCTGGCAGAAGGGGTGCGGAACGATCAGTGGTATTAACGGGGACGTCGATTTAGATGAATGCTACATAGATTACCCAACAATCATCAAAAACGCTGGTCTGAACGGGTTCACAAAAGCAACGCAACCACCTGAACCAGAGCCAACACCAACACCTGAACCAGACACCGAAGAATCCACGTTGCAACAGATTCTGAAGCACGTGGCTTCGTTGGATGCAAAGCTATAATTTTCATCGACAAAATTCGACAAATGATTTTATTGACAAGTCATGAAAAAGTATGATATACTGTATTTATCGCAAATTTTACTTTATTCTAATGCAAAATCGCCCTACCGGATGTCGTCCGGTAAGGCGGCTTTTTTATTTTATGAGTGCTGCACGAATGAAAATAGCAAACGGTGTAACATAAAGTTTGTATAGTGTAGGACAAGGGGATATGTCACCGCCAACAAAAGAACTAATGAAATTGACATTGGAGAAAAAAATAGCACATGGTGGTCAGCCAGTTCTTCGTTGGATGATGGACAACATCTTCATCAAGCGAGATCCTGCCAGAAACAATCAAGCCGGATAAAGAAAAATCCACAGAGAAGATTGACGGTGCAATTCGCTGTGGATATATGTCCGATAAGTCAATTTATGATATAAGGAAAATAATGGTGCTTTGATAATTAAGTATGTTTATGGTCAATCATTATTGTTAGAAAATCTTGATAACAGTTTTTTATTCCACTTATCTTGACAAATAAATTTTGATACAGTACTATCAAATGATAAAAGATATGATCTTTGGTCAATAATAATACTCTGTTGCTCATCAAAAACGATTTTATCTACTGAACCTACAAATAGCATATCAAATATATCATTTTTTCTTAATTTCTGTCCACGATCAAGCCAAGCATCAAGAAGTATTTTTATATATTCTGCCTGATGCTTTGTATATCCTTTTTTAATAAAAATATTAGATATATTATCTTTAGCTTGTTTTAAAAAAACAGAATTTTTTGCAAGAGCCGAAGATACTATATTCATTATTTGATTATCATTTAATCCGTCATTTCGAGCTTTTTTTGCTGAATCACACATAACTTTATATAAATCAGTTGAATCATTTAAAGATTCAACAACTGCGTCAGAGATCATGTGTATAGAAATGCAGTTTTGTACAAGCATGTCGATATATGTTTTTTTTAAGAATTGCTGAGGCTTGTTATTATTATATCCATTCCTTAGTGAATTAGTGAGTTCGTTTAAATGTTTTTCTTTCATTTCTCTAAATAAATCTTTTCCTATATATTCTATAATTGAATCTTTTTTCTCGTTGTCTAAAGAATTTTGTAGTTTTACATAATAATCAGCATATAATAAACTTAAAGTGTGCAGAAAAACGTATGAATGCTTAACTTCTATTTCAATTTTTCTATTAAGTAATTGATTTGAATAGTTTTTAAGTGCTATACTGTCTGTTATAATCATTAATAAAGAAAGCTCTTCTGACGTAAAGCAACATCCATTGAAATTATTATATACTTTTATTCTTTTTTCATCTATAAATGATATTATTCTTCTTAAATGATTAGGATAATCTCTAAAATGAACTATTATTTCCATAAGCACGGAAGCAGGCAAACTTTTATTTAACGTATCATCTAAATAATCATTTAATAATTTTAAATTAAATGTAGGCTTCGTACTTGGAAGTGGTAATTTGTCTCTGCCATAATACCAATAAAAAATATTTGCATCTAAGTAAATCATATTTTTCTCCATTAAAAATTATTTTTATTAATACAAATCAAGAAAGGAAATGTAAATTCTTATGAGATTTTTCAGCGGACTATTCAAGTCCAGAGATAAGCCATCCAATAGTTATGACAGCCCATCCCTATGTATATTTTTTCTGATAATCCAACAACAGCAGATTCTTACTGATAGAATACTCTTGCAGAGCATGTTATAGTTTGTTCCTGAGGGAAAGTTTTGTTGGAGATCGCATAGTTGCCACTTCATTTGCACTGCAAAATGCCCTATCAGATGATCGTTTGGTAAGGTAGTTTTTTATTATGTACTTTTTTCGTCAATTTTTCGTCAGATTGCTTTTTGCTAAAAACAAAAACCCACGCAATTCCGAAAAAGCCTCGAAACTGCGTGGGTTTTCTCTGGTCTGAGTGACCGGACTTGAACCGGCGGCCTCTACCACCCCAAGGTAGCACGCTACCAACTGCGCCACACCCAGATAAACGGGGAAGCGTGCCACTGCACGCAGTTCCCCCAATTGCATATAAAAAACTTAGTGATTCAAGCCGTTCCGCAGAGCATCGGCACAATCATCGCCAACTTCTGCACTGACGATTTCCAGTGCATTGCAGTCATACTGGAACCGCAGAACAAAGGCAACCATGCCCGGGTTATCTGCAATCCGGAACGATACGGTTACTTCATCGCCCTGCTTTGCAGTAACAGAATCCGCAGTCAGAACAAAGTCGCTTGCATTGGTTGCAGTCTGTGCTTCTGGTGTTGCATCGCCGACCGTAATGCAGCCGTTGGTGACAGACGGAACGAGTGTCTTTGCATCCCAGTTTGCAAATTCAGAATTATACTGCGAGTCAGACAGGTGGATGACATAGTTGCCGTCCGGAGTGGTTTCCTTTACCTTAAAGGTAACGTTGATCATATCGCCATTGAATACGATATCCTGCGACTTGGTCATATCCATCCAGTAAGCCTGGAACGTATCCAGCTTTTCGGTGTAAGAGGAAGCAGCATTCTGGTTCGGGTCAACCACTGCACCGCCGTTGCTGCTCGGTGTGGTAACAACTTCGGTGACAACCTTGCCGTTGTCGTCAACAACCTTGTTGCCGCTGTCATCGGTTACTGCTGCATAAGAGGTAACGACTTCGCTGTTGCCATTAGAAGCGTTGTTGCCGTTAGAAGCATTGTTGCCATTGGAAGCGGAAGCGTTGCCGTTTGCCGGTGTTGCGGAATTGGAAGAGCCGCCTGCTGCGGTAGTAACAGCATTGCCGTTGCTGTCGGTTGCTTCGGTAGCATCCTGACTGCTGTCGCTAGAACCATTCTGATTGCCCCATGTAAATTCAATTTCTTTTACCATGAAATCAGTCGCACCGGATGCCAGAACTTCATTTCCGCTTGCATCGGTCACAGCTTCGCCCTGTTCATCGGTTTCGACCGGCAGGGTTGCTGCGGAAACTTCTGCGGCATCGCTGTTCTTGCTGCTGGAATCGTTATCCCCTGAGCATCCAACTGCGGCCATGCCCAAAAAGCAAGCCAGAAGAACTGCAATCCCTTTTGTTGTTTTTGATTTCATATAAATCTTCCTTTCTATTTTTCAATCCGAACAGTCCGCAGATGGGACGGGATTCACTTTCAAAAATCGTGTTGCAAAAATTACAACGCCCTCTATTATACTGCATTTTGTTCCGTTCGTCAAGTATTTTTTCGCTTTTTCTGTGGAACGTGTTTATTATACTGCATTTTTTTTGGTTCGTCAAGTCCTTTTGAGAAAATATCATGCAGCTTTCACACAAATTGCACAGTATTTTCGTGTGGAATTGCAGAACTGCTGTGAAACCATACAAGCCAGTGGAAATTTCCGTTCTTTTTTCCAAATTATCACAAAACCATTTGCAATTCAACGCAAAAAAGGGTATACTAAAAGAAAAAAGAAAAAAACGGACAAAAAGGGGAAGTGGAACATATGAAAGAAAAAGAAACCACAAATGTAATGTCTTGTCCAACCAAATCGCCGGAGGCATCCGCCCGCTGGAAAATGATTCTGTCCGGTGTCATCTTTCTGGTGCTGGTGGTCGCCGTGACCATCTTGATGATACCCGTGATGCGTCTGATGATGCAGGAGGGCGGAAAAGAACAGCTGATTGAAAAAATCCAGTCCTATGGCATTTTTGCACCGCTGCTGTTTGTCCTGTTGCAGGTGATTCAGATTGTCGTTGCGTTTATTCCAGGAGGGCCAATCCCGATGATTGGCGGAGCGGTGTTCGGCATGGTGCCGGGGATTCTGCTCAGTCTGGCAGGGTCATTTCTGGGAACGGCAATTGTCTATTATCTAGTGCAGTGGATTGGACGACCGCTTTTGAATCTCTTTGTAAAAGAAGAGCACCTCGAACGGTTTTCCTTTTTAAAGAACCGGCGGAAGATGGAACGCATTGTGTTTCTATTATTTTTGTGTCCGGGCTTGCCGAAAGATGCCCTGACGTACATTGTCGCCTTTAATAAGACGATTCCGCCGCTGCCGTTGTTTTTCCTGACAACAATTGCCCGATTTCCGGCGATGGCATTGACGGTGAAGATGGGCAGCAGCTTATGGGAAGGCAACTGGAAGATGGTGGCGTTGGTTATTGGCATTCTGATTTTGATTGCAGTGGCTGGCGGCTTGATTCGCTGGCATCATAAAAAGAAACATGGAAAAAGCCTTTGACGGCTCAAACATATCAAAGCAGGCAGGCGAAAGAATCGTGCTGCCTGTTTTTTGTGCAGTTTTCTGATTGATTCTTGTTGATTTTTCGCTTTTCAATCGAAGCTGTGCAGCGTTGGCACTCGATTCACTGGTATCACAAACAGAAACATGAAAAACGTCTTTGACGGCTCGAACATATCAAAGCAGGCAGGCGAAAGAATCGTGCTGCCTGTTTTTTGTGCAGTTTTCTGATTGATTCTTGTTGATTTTTCGCTTTTCAATCGAAGCTGTGCAGCGTTGGCACTCGATTCACTGGTATCACAAACAGAAACATGAAAAACGTCTTTGACGGCTCGAACATATCAAAGCAGGCAGGCGAAAGAATCGTGCTGCCTGTTTTTTGTGCAGTTTTCTGATTGATTCTTGTTGATTTTTCGCTTTTCAATCGAAGCTGTGCAGCGTTGGCACTCGATTCACTGGTATCACAAACAGAAACATGAAAAACGTCTTTGATGGATCAAACATTCCCAAAGCAGGCAGGCGAAAGAATCGTGCTGCCTGTTTTTGTATGCAGCTTTCTGGATGATTCTTGCTGTTTTTTCTCTTTTTAACAGAATTTTGCGGAACAAATCGCAAAAACCAATCAAAATCCTGTGCAATCCTGCAAGTTCTTTCAAAAAGCATCAAAAATCAGCCGTCCTGCTCGCAATTAGAATGGAATTGTGGAAAAATAATTGTGCAATCTGCATAAAACTGAAAACGTTTTCTTATGCAAATGACTGATTTTCGGCGTTTTTGAATTTTTTTGACGGAAAAGGCTTGCATTTTCGTTAGAACTGTGTTAGAATAAAACCATCGAAAGAACAGAACGAAATCAAACGAAAAAGGAGATGACCAAACGTGCTTGCAGAAGAACGACACGCTTTGATTTTGGATTTGGTCAATCAGCAGGGAAATGTAAAATTAACCGAATTATGCAGTCGGTTGCACGCATCCCAGTCCACCATTCGGCGGGATTTGCTGGAGCTTTCCGAACAAGGTCTGCTGACCAAAGTCCACGGCGGAGCAATTTCCAGGAATGAACGCTTCTTTCCGGTGGAACACAATATGGAGGAGAAAGCAAATCTCTATATTGCAGAAAAAACTGCAATTGCCCGCTATGCAGCATCGCTGCTCGAAGAAGGCGACTTTGTTTATCTGGATGCCGGAACGACCACAGAAAAGGTGATTGATTTCATCCCACTGAAAAAAATCACGTTTGTGACCAACGGCTTCCTGCACGCCAAGCGGCTGGCACAGCGTGGCTTTCAGGTCTACATCCCAGCCGGAGCAGTCAAAGCTGCCACCGAGGCAATCATCGGAGCAGAATGTGTGCTGAGCCTGCAAAGCTATAACTTCACCAAGTGTCTGATGGGCGTGAATGGAATCTCGCTCACGGCTGGCTTATCCACACCGGATAAGGGCGAGGCAAGCGTGAAAAAAGCTGCGATTCACCAATCCAAGCAAGTTTATTTTCTGGCAGACCACTCCAAATTCGACCAGATTTCAGCCATTACCTTTGCACACCTGAACGGCGTGCAGATTATTACAGACCGGCTTCCCGACCAGAAATACCGTTCGGAAGCCACGATTCGGGAGGTTTTGTAAATGATTTATACCGTTACTTTTAATCCGGCAATTGATTATATCGTCCACACCGGAACGATGCAAGTGGGACAGGTCAACCGCTCGCAGGGCGAGGAACTGTATTTCGGCGGAAAGGGCATCAATGTTTCGTTCGTCCTGCACGAACTGGGCTTGCCCTCCAAGGCACTGGGCTTTGTGGCAGGGTTCACGGGAGCAGCCATTGAAGCAGGCATTCAGGAGCAGGGCATTGCAACCGATTTTGTTCATCTGGACAGCGGTTTTTCCAGAATCAACGTCAAAATTAAGTCCGGCGAGGAAACCGAGCTGAACGGACAAGGCCCGAACATCTCAGAGGCAGCCGTTGCAGAATTATTTGAAAAGCTGAACCAGCTGCAAGACGGCGATGTGCTGATTTTAGCAGGCAGCATTCCGAACACCATGCCGGCAGACAGCTATGAAAAGATTCTGGCACATCTTTCCGATAAGAAGATTAAGGTTGTCGTGGATGCCACGAAAGACTTGCTGCTGAAAGTGTTGCCGTATCATCCATTCCTGATTAAGCCAAACAATCACGAGTTGGGCGAGCTGTTCGGCGTGACACTCCACAGCATCGAAGAAATTGCAACCTATGCGAAGAAGTTGCAGGAAATGGGTGCACAGAATGTCTTGATTTCCATGGCAGGCGATGGAGCACTCTTGATTGACGAAACCGGAAAACAGCACGTTTGCGGCGTATGTAAGGGCACGGTGAAAAATTCCGTCGGTGCAGGTGATTCCATGGTGGCTGGATTTGTGGCAGGTTCGATGCACGGTGATTACGAAGCAGCCTTGAAACTGGGAACGGCTGCCGGCGGTGCAACTGCCTTTTCCGAAGGTTTGGCACAGCGAGCAGAAATTGAACGGTTGTTGCAGCAGCTGTAAAAATCAGAAACAGATAGGAGGAACGCATTATGCGGATTGTTGATTTATTGAGCAAAGACAGTATCTTATTAAACGCCAGCCCGAAAAACAAGGCAGAAGCCATTGATCTGCTGGTGGATTTACAGGTCAAGGGCGGAAAGATTACCGACCGGGAAACTTACAAGCAAGGCATCCTTGCAAGAGAAGAAAACGGCTCGACCGCCGTTGGCGAAGGCATTGCCATCCCGCACGCAAAGAATGCAGCCGTGAAAGCCCCCTCTCTGGCAGCGATGACCGTTCCAGACGGTGTGGACTATGAAGCACTGGACGATGAACCATCCAACCTGTTATTTATGATTGCAGCCCCGAGTGATGGCGGAGATGTGCATTTGGAAGTGCTCTCCCGTCTGATGGTCATTCTGATGGATGAAGATTTCCGTGCAAAGCTGTTAGCAGCCAAAAGCAAGGAAGCATTCTTGCAGGTCATTGACGAGATGGAACGGGAAAAATATCCGGATGAACCGCAGGAAGCCCCAAAAGCTGCACCGGAAGTCGATGGCAGAATCAAGGTACTGGCAGTCACCGCTTGCCCGACCGGTATCGCCCATACTTACATGGCAGCGGAAGCCCTCGAAAAGGCAGGCAAGAAGCTGGGCATTTCGATTAAAGTAGAAACGAACGGTTCTGGCGGTGCAAAGAACATCCTCACCAAGGAAGAAATCGAACAGTGTGACGGTATCATTGTTGCAGCCGACAAGAATGTCGAAATGGCACGGTTTGACGGGAAAAAGGTCTGGAAGACCAAAGTTTCCGACGGCATCAAGATTCCGGAAGAACTGATTCAGAAGATTGAATCCGGAGATGTTCCGGTTTACCACCACGCAGGCGGAGCAGGCGAATCGCAGGATTCCGGCGACAACGAAAGCTTCGGCAGAAAGATGTATAAACACCTGATGAACGGCGTTTCCAATATGTTGCCGTTCACGATTGCCGGCGGTATCTTCATTGCAATTGCATTTTTGATTGATACGCTCGCCGGAGCACCGCAGGACAGCAACTTCGGTACGTATACCGCCGCAGCTGCTTTCTTCAAGACCATCGGCGGATATGCTTTCAACTTCATGGTGCCGATTCTGGCAGCCTATATCGGCAAATCCATTGCAGACCGCCCCGGCTTCTTAGTCGGTTTGGTCGGCGGTTATCTGGCAACCACAGGTTCAACCTTTGCAGCGATTAGCGGCGATGTGCCATCCGGTTTCTTGGGTGCGTTGCTGGCTGGTTTCGCTGGCGGTTTCCTGATGCTGGGTGTCGAAAAGCTCTGTGACCACATGCCAAAGGCTCTGAACGGCATCAAGCCGGTTCTGATTTATCCGCTGGTTGGATTGGGAATGATTGCCATTTTGATGTGTGCCGTCAATCCGTTCATGGGTATGATTAACACCGGACTTTCCAACTTGCTGAACAGCATGGGCAGTTCCAGCAAGATTCTGCTGGGTTGTGTGCTGGGCGGTATGATGTCGATTGATATGGGTGGTCCATTCAACAAGGCAGCGTATGTATTTGGTACAATGGCAATCGCCTCCGGCAGCTATGATATTATGGCAGCGGTCATGATTGGCGGTATGGTTCCGCCGATTGCAATCGCCCTCTCGACCACGTTCTTCAAGAATCGCTGGACAGAAGACGAACGGAAGAACGGCCCTGTCAACTATATCATGGGTCTGAGCTTCGTCACAGAAGGTGCAATCCCGTATGCAGCAGCAGACCCGCTGAGAGTCATTCCAGCTTGTGTGATTGGTGCTGCAACCGCAGGCGGTCTTTCCATGGCATTTGACTGCACCCTGATGGCACCGCACGGCGGTATCTTCGTATTCGCAGTGGTTGGCAACTGGCCATTCTACCTGCTCTCGCTGGCGATTGGTTCTCTGGTTGGAATGCTGATGCTGGCAGTTCTCAAGAAGAAAAAAGTGCCGGCAACCGCAGAATAATGAAAATAATTATCTAAAAGAAAAGAAAAACTGTTGACAAATATTGTGGAATCTGCTACAATACAGACAGATTCCACACAAAATCTGAAAAAAAGGCGAACTTGCCTTCTAATAAAAAAACAAAAATAAAAAATGAGAAAATCAAAAGGAGCGATTTATTATGGTAAGCAAAACTGTAACAGTCATCAACGAACAGGGACTGCATATGCGTCCGGCAGGCATTCTGGCAAAGGCAGTTGCCGCACACAAAGATTGTAAAGTCACCCTGCACGCAAACGGCAAGACGATTGCTGCAAAGGCAGTGATGCAGATTATGGCAGCTTGTATGAAGAAGGGCTGTGAAGTGGAAATCGTCTGTGACGGTGCGAACGAACAAGCCGTTCTGGATGAGATTTCCAAACTGTTTGAAGACGGCTTCGGCGAATAATGCCAACGAAAAAATGAGAGGCTCAGCATGCAGGATGGACGGGAAACGTGACATCCTGCATTGCATATCAAAAGGAAGTGTCAGCATGAAAGAATTTTGTTATACCATAAAGAATGCAGTTGGCGTGCACGCCAGACCCGCAGGAGCACTGGCAAGAATGGCAGAAAAATATGACAGCACCATTCTGATTGAAAAAGATGGCACAGCCGTCAACCTCGAAAAGCTGCTTGCCGTCATGAAGCTGAACATCCAGTATCAGGAAACCGTAAAAGTCACCATTGAGGGTTCGGACGAAGCAGCTGCATTGGAACAAATTCAGACTTTTTTTGAAGAGAATCTATAAGAATCGAACAGAAGGAGGAAGCACCCATGAATATTTGGCACGATATTGAACCAGAACGCATTTATCCAACAGATTTTACCGCAGTGGTAGAAATCTCCAAGGGCAGCAACATGAAATATGAATTAGATAAGAAAACCGGTATGCTGTCTTTGAACAGAGTGTTGTTTACTGCAACGTATTATCCCATGAATTACGGCTTTATTCCCAGAACATACGGCAACGACAACGACCCTTTGGACGTGCTGATTCTCTGTTCTGCTCCGATTCAGCCGATGACATTGGTTCGGTGTTATCCGATTGGGGTCATGACGATGGAAGATAGCGGAATGGGCGATGAAAAAATCATTGCGATTCCCTATAGCGACCCAACGTATATGAGTTACACCAGCGTGGACGAACTGCCGAAGCATATCTTTCAGGAACTGAAACATTTCTTTTCGGTGTATAAGCAGCTCGAAGGAAAAAAGACAGAAGTCAATGACATTGGAGGCCCGACAGAAGCCATTGCGATTATTCAAGAGGCAATGGACAGCTATCAGAAAAAGTTTGGTTCTGCTCAGAATCAGGAGGTGTGAAAGATGACTGTATTTTCAGGAAAAGGTGTTTATGGAGCGATTGCCATCGGAAAACTCTCCATTTTTAAGAAGAATGATACCACGATTAAGCGGATGCATATAGAAGATACCGAGGCGGAAAAGGCAAGAGTCGAAGCTGCAAAGACGGCTGCCTGTGAACAGTTGCAGGCAATCTATGAAAAGGCATTGAAAGAAGTCGGCGAAACCAACGCCCAGATTTTTGAGATTCACATGATGATGCTGGAAGATGAGGATTACAACGAAAGCATTGCCAACATCATTGAAACCCAGAAAGTCAATGCAGAATATGCCGTTGCTGTGACGGCGGACAACTTTGCAGAGATGTTTTCTTCTATGGATGATGCATATATGCAGGCAAGAGCAACGGATGTAAAAGACATTTCGAACCGCATCATTGCAAACCTGACCGGAAACATCTCCGGTGCAGCCGCATCCGAGGAAAGCATGATTATTTGTGCAGACGACCTCGCCCCGAGTGAAACCGTTTCGCTGGATAAAGATAAAGTGCTGGCGTTTGTCACCGCACACGGTTCTTCCAACTCGCACACGGCAATTCTTGCGAGAAACATGAATATTCCGGCAGTTATCGGCGTGGGCGATGCATTCTTGCAGGCAATTCAAAACGGCATGGAAGCCATTGTAGACGGCTTTACGGGAGAAATTTTCGTAGACCCAGACGAAGAAACAAAGGCTCGGCTGCTCGAAAAGCAGCAAAAAGATTTGGAACAAAAACGTCTGCTGCAAGAACTCAAGGGCAAGAAAAACATCACCAAAGACGGCACAGAGATTCAGATTTATGCCAACATTGGCGGCGTTGACCATATCGGTGCAGTGCTGATGAACGATGCCGGCGGAATTGGGCTGTTCCGGAGCGAGTTCCTGTATCTCGAAAACAGCGATTACCCGACCGAAGAACAGCAGTTTTTAGCATACAAGCGAGTACTGGAAAGCATGGCTGGAAAAAAAGTCATCATCCGGACGCTGGACATCGGAGCAGATAAGCAGGTGGATTATTTCAACCTGAAAAAAGAAGATAATCCAGCAATGGGCTATCGGGCAATTCGGATTTGCCTGACCCGTCCGGACATCTTTAAGACGCAGCTGCGTGCCCTCTATCGGGCATCGGTTTATGGCAATCTGGGCATTATGTTCCCGATGATTACCAGCGTTTCCGAAGTGCAAAAGGTTCTGGAGATTTGCAAGACGGTTCGGGAAGAATTGCAGGCAGAGCAAATTCCATATGCCGAAAAGATGGAACTTGGTATTATGATTGAAACGCCAGCTGCTGCGATTATCAGCGACCAGCTTGCACCGCTGGTGGATTTCTTCAGCGTTGGAACGAATGACTTGACCCAGTATACCTTAGCGTGTGACCGGCAGAATCCAGATATTGAATCGTTCTGCGATACCCATCACGAAGCGATTTTACGCTTGATTGCATGGAGTGCGAAGAACGCTCACGAACACGGGGCATGGATTGGCATTTGCGGCGAACTGGCAGCAGATACGTCCTTGACCGAGCGGTTCTTGCGGATGGGAATTGATGAACTTTCCGTTTCGCCAACCTTTGTCTTAAAGGTACGGGATGCCGTGCGGAAGGTTGACTTGCACACAAAAGAAGATTGATGATAAGCACCTTGCTAAAAGCCGATTTTAGCAGGGTGTTTTTTATGTCAGAGGGTTATCCGGATACGAGCCGCAGGCAAAAGCGGTCGAGCTGGCTCAGCTCGGCGGAGAGGGATTGTTAAGGGGGACAAGCTGTCCCCCTTAACA
>OBVY01001330.1_pt1 | contig 15079 bp, 6 predicted proteins | sample 1538051 | NCBI WGS metagenome assembly OBVY01 (sample SAMEA2580017, study PRJEB22360) | human gut metagenome | biome: human gut; feature: human-associated habitat; material: faeces | place: Denmark | collected 2008/2010 | reverse complement strand
CTTGTTGACTATCGTCAAGTGCTATCCATCTCCCACTTATAGAAGATGAGAAGATGGGAGAATTTCGCACATTAAGGTTAAATTTAGCTTAAAATAAATTTACTCCTAAACTTGTCCACTTGAAGCTAAAAGAATCTCCTTGCATAGTTCCAGAAATATAAATTAAAGAAATTACTCAAGGAATTTCAACCTTAACTACTAACTACAAACTCCTAACTACTAACTAATCAAAAGTTTCATACTTAAGAACAAAAATGGTAAAACCATTATTTGTTTTGGATTTACCATTTTTTTATTTTTTAAAGAAAACTACTTTAAATTTTATTTACGTATTATTAATCTAATTTTTCTTAGAATTGCTGCTAATGATAACTTGCTATATCCTGCAGCAGCTGCTGTAGCTGCTACTGCCGTTACTCCAACAGCAATTTCTTCTACTTCTTCATCATCTGCTGGTGATTCTATAGTTTCCTCTACTTCCACATCTTCTACTGGTGATTCTATTGGATTCTCTATTTCTTCATCAACCACTGTGGAACTATTGGTTCATCCACTTCTTCATCATCCGTTGGTGGAACTATTGGTTCTTGTTGTTCTTTCCATTTTGCATATAACGTTGTTTCTTCTTTTACTACATTAATTGCAAAAATCCATTTTTGTTTATATTCTTTATCTTTATACCAACCTTTAAATATAAAGCCATCCCTTATTGGTGTTTCTGATTTTTCTATTTTTGAATTTTCTACAACATTTATAATTTTAGTTGTTTCACTTTCATCATCATAATTAAATGTTACTTTGTATATTTTCTTTAAATTACTTAAACATTTTCTTAAAATAGTTATTTGCTCATTTATCATATATTGAGTTACATCATCTCTTAACAATGTTTCCTTAGATATAATTAGTGCTTGCTGTAAACTTTCAAATGTTTTTTCTTCATATTGTGATTGTTCTAGTATTTCTATTTCTCTTATTAACTCTTCAAGTTCTAAAGAGTCATAATCATGTTTAACTACTTGAATTGTTATTGTTTTAGTAGAAGTATTATTATCAGTATCTGTTACAGTATATGCACCTAATTTTTTTGTATCTAAATTTGTTTTTATATTAATATCAGAAATATCTATTTTTCCATCTTCAACATCATTTACTTCTACTAACTTAGTTAAATCTATATTTTCATTTATCTTAACTTCTACATTATCACTTAATGATGTTATTACAGGAGAATGTCCATTAACTATTTTATTATATATATCTTGATAAAGCTGTTTATCAGATTCATTCATTTTCTTATACCCATTAACTATTATAGCTTTTATATCTTTATAAAAATATTTACTGTATATTTCATCTTCTGTTACACTTTTTTCAAAGTTGTCTATATATGTTTTCATTCTTTGGGTATATTCATCATAAAATGCTTCATTAGATATTGATTCTGGTTTAAGTCCTTCTTTTGTAATTATAAAAGTTCTATCTTGATTTTTAGGAATTTCATATATAGTTCTATAATCATTATTTAAATTGCTAATAAATTTTAATTTAGCGTCAGAATTACCATATTTTAATACTAATTTGTATCCTATACCAACTTCAACATTAAACTCTTCGTTATTTTTAGTAGAAAAAATCTGATTTTTACCTTTAACTATTTTGCTATAAACTTCTTGTTCATCAGTGTTTAAAACTTGAATTTTAGCATATTCAGTATCTGCAGCTAAACCTGCATTAAATAAAGTTGTCCCACGATATCTAAGATTTAATTTTAAATTTCCATTATCATTAACTAATTTAACTTCAGCAGCATCATTATAATAACGTCCTTGGAATTGAACCTTTACATCATTTTCAAAGTTATTTCCTGTATTTATATTTTTATAAACTAAATTAAATTCAGTTTCTTTGAAATTGCTAATTATTACACTTCCTGAGTTATTTGAATATTCTCCAACTAGCTCTGGTACAACTAATTTATAAACACCTACAGGTACATCTGGTAATTTAATAGTGCTTTCATCAATTTTTACTTTTGCAACTTCTTTTTTACCATCTTTTAATTGTATGTACTTTCCTTGTAATAGGTCTATATTATCAATTTCTATATTTACTTTGCTACTACCTTTTATATTATAGCTACTTAATTGCTCACTTATAACAAGGTGATAGTTACATTCAAAGTTTAAATCTGATTTTATCTTGTTTACTAAATCCTTATCTACTACTAAATCCTTTAATGAAAACATGTTTTTAGAGTTTCCTTGTTCTATCTTAACTCTTGCATCTTCTGAAACTTCAATTCCCCATGCTTCAAAATAGTCTACTAAGCTTATACCATATTTGTCATAAATCCCAAGTGCCCATACATCTTGTGTAGACATTTGTATACCTTCATTAACATTTTTTCTGTAAAGCGTAGCTATATGTGCATAAGTTTCTGGTCCTTCAAATGCATTTAAGAAGTTTATTACAAAGTAAAGTCTTCCATGTATCTCTAAGTTTAAGAATGTTCCACCTTCTAATCTAACTTTATTATGCTTTTCTTCTATATTAGGTAATTTCCCTAACCAGCTAGCATCATATGGAAATATATCTCTATTTATTTGTACATAATGAGCAAATACATTGTTAGAAACTTCCCCTATTTGTAAGTCATCTTTACCTAAACTACCTTGATCCATGTCCAATTTCATGTAATCCCCTCCAGTTAGCTTCAAAAAATGATGAAACTTTAGGCTTATTTACTCCAATATGGTCTCCTGCATAATATGCGGCTCCAACTCCATGAGCATTTGCTTTAACAAAAAATCTAGCATTTACATTTTGGCCATATGGATTGTCTGGTGCATAATCTAACCCTAATGTTTTATCATAAGTTTCTACAACTTTTCTATAATACTCAAAAAAGGCATCTAAACTTCCAAATCCTTTTGTATAATACCCTGATATTTCCTTAATATCTGTATATGGAACTAATACTGTTAATATATAGCTCTCTACAACACTATATGTATTGACATCTTCTCTCCACTTTTTGAAAAAGGCTTCTTCATTATCACCTTCATGATAATAATTTAGTTCTTTTACTCCTGTATCTTCGCTATCCCATTGTATTTCAACTTTTACAGGAGCTTTATGCTTGTATAAGGTTTTTATGAATGGTGTATAATCGTGTTCAAATGTAATTGTTTGCCATTCATTTGTTATAGTTTTTGTAGCTTCTGTAAGCTTATCATTATTTAGCATAGTATATGATAAGTTTGAGTTTCCAGCTGTTTTTCTTATTTGAACATTAGAATTTGCTTTTATAAATAAACCAAGCATTTGTCGATCATGGTTATGTCCACGCTCAATTTCCATTGCCTTTACATTATCAATATCAGCTAAGGTATACATTGTACGCTCAATCATAGGTTTTACATCTGGATCATCAGTTACAGTAACAGGAACATCTATAGTTGTTGTATTTCCATGTGAATCTGTTACTGAATAATTTATTTCATATTGACCTACATCATTAGTATTTACATTGTGTTTGGCCTGAATATTTTGAGTAAGATCAAAATCTTCAAAGTCTCTTGCAAAAATTCTATATCTTGTATCTTTTAATGAAAATACATCACCTTTTTTAAGGACAATTTTTGTTGTTCCATAAAATTCTGGTGCATTACTTTTGCTCCAGTAACCTTTGGTTGTATAATTTTCATCATTTACTATTTCTTTGTTACAAATTGCTGCTAAATAGTAAGCTAATGAAAAGGTTTATAGCTAATAAAGTACTTATAGCTCTTTTCATGACATTATCCCCCCTTCTTTAGTTTTTTAATTGGTATTTTTTATGTAATTATAATTTAGATACCTTTTAATATTATATTATTTTTCGTTTTTGTCGATATTTACCTAATTTTGTTCATTTCGAAGTATACATAAATATTAAAAACTCCTAAAATTGGGTAAAATATATATTAAAATATTTATATATACATTGGAGTGATTATATGATTGATTCTGAAAAAGCATATATAGCTGGAATAATTGATGGTGAAGGAAGTATTATGTTGCAAAAAATTCATGCAAATGAGTATCCTGCTCCTTGCATCTCCATTGCTTCTACTACCTTAGAATTATTAAATTGGATAAAAGAAAGAGTTGGTAAAGGTACTATTAGAAAAAAGAAAAACTATAATCTAGATAAACATAAAAATTGTTATAGCTATATACTTAGGCATAATGATGCAATAGCTCTTCTAAAAGAGGTATATCCTTACTTAGTTATTGAAACAAAAAGAAAAAGAGCAGAACTTATATTAACTAAATATAAATCCCTCACTCCAAGAAATGGTCATTATACTGAAAAAATGAAAATTGCTAAAGAAAATTTTTATATTAATTTTATGGCAATAAAATAGATAATTTAACCAAAAAAAATCACTATAAGCATTAACTTATAGTGATTTTTTTGGTGGAGGCGAGGGGTCATGTGCATCCATTATTTCTATATGGCACTGACTATATCTTCTACTATTATTTTAAATAGTAGCTTGGCATATTATAGAAGCTTAGTATAGTTTATATCTTCTATCCTAGTATTCCATAGATTATCCTTAGGAACCTATAAGTCGATACGAGGCTGTTAAATTTCTTTACATACCTCTCGGTATTGCCGTCAGCATTTTCTGTTACGGTTTCACCGATAAAGCCAAGTTATCACTTAAACATCACTGCTTAAGGCGACTATCTTTCTTAATCGAACCCCTGTCCGAAAGCAGACCAGCCTGACTTTCTACGAGCGTAGTTATGTGACTAAAAATTCGGTCCTTAGTTCGCTCACAAACAAACTCCTAATTCCCTAGCTTCATAAATACCCCTCTAGCTCAAAGCTTTGCTAGACTTCGTTCCCTACTTTAATGACACCAGCTACCCAAGACGTAGGCATCCTGGACTGATGAGCAAGCTATATTAAGCTGCTAATGCAAAATTGTCTTCTGCGTTTATATTTAATGCATAGCTTATTAACGAGTCGTCCATGCTTTACTCGGCCCGCTTATCAAACCCATCACACCCCCGTCGAAGCCAAAACGCCCCCATGTTAGGTTAATAGGTTATAAACGCTTTACCTATTTAATTTTCAATTGATGATTAACATCGTGATTTTATTATAAATCATATATTTTTAACTGTCAACTTTACTATTTTTATTACTAAAAAAATGATAAGACCTATGCTTTCATAAGCCTTACCATCTTTAATATATTTTATTATATGCTTTAAACAAATTTATGATAATAAATAAATTCATTTTGCTTTTATAATTTTATTTTTTCTTTTTCTTACCTACTAATAATGCACCTGCTGCTATAGTAACTGATCCTATATATGCTAATACATTTCTTTTTCCTGTCTTAGGTAAATTATCATTTTTAGAGTTTTCTGTAGTAACTTTATCATTTGAAGTTTCTTGATTTTCAGAGTTATTTTCTACACTTGGTTTATTTTCATTTCCAGGTTTATTTTCATCTCCTGGTTTATTTTCATCTCCTGGTTTATTTTCTTCATCACCTGGTTTGCTTGTATCTTCATTTTTAGGTATAACTTCTTCTAATTTTGCTTCAAATAAACTTGCTTCTTCTAAGTCTTTTGATATTCTTATTTCTATGTAAGCTTCATCATTAGCTTCATTTTTAATAGTTTTTACAACTTTAGAAATGAATGATGTATCTTTAACCTTTATTTTATAAACTATAAAGTTTCCATCTGTATATTTATCTTCTACAGTTGCATCTAATTCCTTAATGTTATTTAAGAAACCAGCAAATTTTTCTAAGCTTACTTCTTGCACTTCCATTTGTAATGGAGAATCTTTTTCACCTGAACCTGCTATAGCTGAAACAACTTCAGTGTCTATAATATCAGTAATAAAATCTACTACATTATCTTTATACTCTTCTACATTTATAGTGAAAGTATCAACTTTATTACTTCCATCTGTAGTTTTTGCTGTTATAGTTACTTGTCCCTTTGCTTTTGCTATTAATTTAACGCTATTTCCATTAACCTCTATTGATGCTATATTTTCATCACTTACTGACCATTCTACATCTTTTTTATCAGCCTCTTCATTTACAGTTGCTGTAAATGTTTTGTTACTTCCTACATATAAACTATTAATTTTATTATTTATAGTTACACTTTGTGCTAATACAGCATCCTTCTTTACAGTTACAATTATTGTTTTTATAGCTTCTGCACCCTTGCTATCTGTTACCTTATATGTAACCTTATATGTTCCAACAGCATTTACATTAACTGTATTTTCTATAATTTTTATATTTTTTGTAATATTTCCATCTTCCTTATCAGTTGCTGTTACCCCTTTTAAAGGCTCAAATTTTTCTCCAAGATTTATAACTTTATCTGAAGCTTCAATTTGAGGTATTGCATTTATAATTCCACCAGGAATACTTGGTTTTACTATTTCTTCATCTTTTTCAGTTAATACTTTTTTAAGCTCTGATTTTAATTCTTCACTATTTGCTACTGAATTTTTTATTTTTATGTTTATATAAGCTTCATTTGTTTCTTCATTTTTAAGAGTTCTTATAAACTTAGACATTAATGAATTATTTTGAATTTTTATTTGATATACTGTAAATTCTCCATCAGTATATTCTCTTTGTATTTCTGGATTTAATTTCTTAACCTTCTTTAAGAATTTATTAAATCCTTCTACAGTTACATCTTTTACTTCCATTTGTACTGGAGAGTCTTTTTGACCTGAACCATTTACTGGAGTTACAACATTAGTATCTATAATATCTTTTGCTAAATCTACTACATGCTCTTTGTAATCTTGTATATCTATAGTAATACTATCACTTTTTTCACTTCCATCTGTAGCTTTTGCTGTTATAGTTACTTGTCCTTTTGCTTTGGCTATTACTTTAACAGTATTTCCGTCTGCTTCTATTGATGCTATCTTTTCATCACTAGTTGTCCATACTACATCTTTTTTATCTGCATTTTCATTTGTTATAGTTGCACTTAATACTTGGTTGCTTCCTATATATAAATTGTTAACTCTATTGTTTATAACTACATTTTCTACTAAAGTAACTTTTTCTTTTACAGTTACTTTTATTGTTTTTGTAGCTACTCCACCAAGTTTATCTACTACTTTATATGTAATATAATATTCTCCAGGAGTATTTATATCAACAGTACTTTTTTCAACTTTTATATCTGTTATATCACCTTGTTCATCATCAGTTGCTGTTACTCCTTCTAATTCTTTAAACTCATCTCCAACAGTTATAACTCTATCTTCTGCATGTATTACTGGCGGTTGATTTACAACTACTAGCATTTCATGTATTGCTGTTGCACCTTGTTTATCTGTTACACTAAATACAACTGTATAATCTCCTGCAACATCTGTATTAACATCATTTCTAATAACCTTTATGCTCTTAGTAAGATCACCATCTTCTTCATCAGTTGCTGTTACTCCTTCTAAAGGATCAAACTTTTCTCCTAATTGAACTATTCTATCTTGAGCATTTATTACTGGAATTTTATTAAGTGTAGTCATTTTTGGATTTACAACAACTGAACTTTCAACTATAGTTGTTTTATTTCCACTATCTGTAGCCTTATATATAACCTTGTAAACACCTGGTATATTTGTGTTAACATTACTTTCAACTACTAATTCTATATTTTTATCTTCATCTGTTACAGTAACTCCAGCCTTTGGATCAAAACTATCTCCAACTTTTAAAGTATGGTTCTTAACACCTTCAATTACTGGTGCTTTATTACCTTTTACTGTTAAGTTTATAGTTTTTTCTGTTTTTCTACCACGACTATCAGTAGCACTATATGTTATAACATATGTAGTGTCTTGTTCTGTATCTAAATTAAGTTCTTTATCTGATGAAACACTAACATTTACTGTATTTCCATTAACATCTACAGCTTTAACGCTATCCATTAAATTAAATGCTTGACCTGCATTTATAGTAACATCTTCAAGAGCTTTTCCATCTCTAGTAATAGTAGGTCCTACAGTTGATGCATTAACTTTTAATTGTACATTTAAAGTTTTTGATTCTCCACCAAAGTCATCTTTTGCTGTAATATATAAATCATATATTCCTTCTTCAGTTCCTTTAAATGATGTTATTTTTTTATCACTTGCATCTTTAACTTCTAAAGTTATTTTGTCATTTTCATCATCTTTTATTTCTAAACCTTTTTCTTTTAAAACTTCTTCTGTTAATTGAATTGTTTCTCCTTCAGTAATTTCTATGTAAGACTTACCTTCTTTCATCTTTACAGTAGGATTTGTATTTAATGTTAATTCTTCATTTTTAACACTTACACTTCTTACATATTCTTTATTTGTGTTACTTACATATTTATATTCAGATTTTTCTTCATCTTTTATGCTATACTTTCTTGATGAATTATCATTAGAAGCTTGTATATCTAACTCAAAAACATCAATTTCATTACCAGTCTTTGGTATAGAGTCTTGTGCTGTTATTAAAACATCTATTGTATTATTCTCTTTATTGTAAGTATAATCTGTTATTATCTTATCTGACTTTGCTGGATTTATTAAATCCTTTATTACTGGCTTTCCATTTTCCTCTTTTAAAACTATTCCATCTAACTTTAAGCTAAATTGAAGAGCTTTTGGAATATCTTCTATATTATCTAATGATACTTTAACTGTATCTGAATCTACTTTTTTTACATCTAATACAAATTTATTTTCTGTATTTTTAGATTTATTTTCTATAATTTTAGGTGTTGCATAAGCTATTGCAGCTGTTGAAGTTGCTGCTAATGTATATACCAAAGCTGTTTTTACAGTTGGCTTCAGCTTATTATTTTTCATAACTTATCTCCTTCCGTACTTTATAGGGGCTATCATAAAAGAGATAACCCCTTTCAATTAAAAATATTATTATCTTAGTTTACTATCTGTTGTTAAATACATTTTGAATCATATCATTACTTATTTCTATAACTTCATCATATTCATTTGCTATTGTTCTTGCTGTTGAATTATTTAATTCTATTGATGGTAAGTTTGTTGGTAAATCATATAAGAATGTATCACTTACTAATCTTTGACCTACAGGTGCATTATTGCTATCTAGCTTATTGTATCTGTAAAGTTCAGCTTTTATCTTAGTTCCCTTAATATTTTTATCATCTTTTTGTTGCTCTGGAGTTATCCAATATAACCAAGTTCCCTTAGCAACTTCTCCAAGTTGTGAATTTTCTGGTAGTGTTGCTAATAAAATTGCTTGAGCATTTAAAGCAAAGTTTTCATCAGCTTCATTAATTACTAAAGGTACATTAAATGCTGGGTCACCTTTATATTCACCTGTAACTATTATAGAACCTGCTGGTATAGTCTTTCCTGGTGCATAAGTATAATCAGTTGCTAACTTACCTACACCATGCTCATAAACTTTATTTCCATTATCTATACCAATTTCTATATTATCTCCTGTTGGACCTAATATATCTATTTCTCCTATAGATATAGCATTAGCTCCCTTGGCTACTAACTTAACATATTGTGCATCATATGCCCATAATTGAGTATTTGAATTGCTTCCATTTTCATTAAAGTAAATTGTATTTTCTTTAGTTGTATCAAATTCTCCTGAATGAGCTTTTGACCAACTCTTTCCATCTTTACTTACCCAAACCTCATAACTTCTTATTGGTGAATAATCAGTACCTGAATTTTTACTAAATAAGCTTCTTAATGAGAATTTCTTTGTAGGTGCTTGTCCTGGATTATATTTTAATCCTACAACAGATTTAGCATTTCCTAAATCAATAGTTACATATGGATCTCCTGAAACAACTGTACCATTATTATTAGTTGCTTTTTTAGCTGTATAAATAGTTGTTGGATCATTGTCACTTATCTTTTTAATTTCTCCATTTTGAGCTTGACCATGTCCTGAATTTTCATCAGTTATATCATTATCACTTCTTGTATTAGTATCAAATGTCCAGTTAGCTTCTGATATACTTCCATCATGATTTACTTTTATATTACCAATTGTAGTTTCTTGTGTAACATTTAAGTTATAGTCATAAGCTCTTACCTTATATTCAAATGCTCTATTATTTATAGCATCAATAACATCAGTGTACTTAGTTAATCCATTTTCTCCATTTTTATCTCTTTCAACGAATCCAACTACTACTTCCTTAGTTCCTGTTGTTGTTGCTTCTTTTCTTATTATTTCATATCCTAAAACTTTATCTGCATCTTTTGTAACACTTAATGTTAATGGAACTTCTTTTTGATTTAAGTAAGATTTATTAATTAATTGAGTTCCATTTGCATCAACTCCAAAGCTTCCCTTTACTGCAGTATCTGAAGCCATAGTTATTGATTCAGTATTACTTCCAGCTGCTAATCTAATTCTTCTAGCATCATCATTTAAGTAGTAAATAGCCTTATTTTCCTTTTCATAGTTCTTTGAATCTAAGTATTTGTTAGTATTAGGACTAGCTACTAATCCCCACTTTTCAAAGAATTGTCTTAAGTCTTTTTGTACTGCATCAGATGCTCTCATTATAAATGTTTGAGCTGTAGAATCATGTCCATTTTCATTTGGAGCTACACCTTTTAATCTTGTTTCTCTATATAACTTAGCATAGAATGTATCATTATCTAAGTTATTATCTGAGTTAAGATTTAACATTTTATAAGTATAGTCATTATCATATGCTAAATGTAATTGCCAGAACATTCCTAATCTAGTTCCACCATCACTTGCTAAACCTACACTATTAGAAGTTACTTTATCATATATCTTTGTATATGTTCCACCTTCTAATCTAGATGTATTTATATCATTAAATGTTTGAGTTATAAGTGCTAATATATTATTAGTTGTTTCTGCATATGTTAATCCTGGTCTATCATGAACGTGTCCAATTTCATGAGCTATTCCCCATCCAAATAAGCTTCCATCTTTTGAATTTGTTAAGTTTCCATTTGAATCAAATTTGAAAGGAGTACCATTCATTGCACCTTCAATAGAACCATATCCTATACCAACGTGATGTGATGATGCATACATAAATGCTCCAGTAAACATTCTTTGATATTTAATATTCATACGGTTTTTAGGTGCTCTATTTTCATTGTAGTATTGATTTTCACTCTTTCCACCTAATACATCTAAAGCCTTACCAGTTATTTGACCATCTCCATCAAAGTCTATTGGTGCTTCAAGTAAGCCTTGTTGTGAATAAGAAATCTTCATTATTTGTTCCCAAGCAAGCAATGTTTCATAAAGTCTATTTACTTGAGCTTCTTCATTTCCTGATAATCCACTTTCTATTGAGCTAAGTACCTTATCAGCTGCAAAAGAAAGCATTATTCTTTCACCTTCTATATCTGTAGCATTTAATATAGATGTTTCTGGGTCATAAGTGTAAATATTCTCAGCATTATCTTCTATACTAGCTGTGCTTGGATATCTATTTTTTAAAGTGCTTACATAACTCTTTAAGTCTTTAATATATTTTCTTATAGCATCTTTAACTTCTGTTTCTTTAGAAGCATCATCTATAATATTATTTACATTTAAGTGTGGTATTTTTGTTCCACCACTTACTCTTACCTTAAATGTATTACTTTCTGCAAATCCACTCTTAAGGCCTATATATAAGTTTCCACCTTTTTCATAGTTCATATCAAAACCAGTTTCAGGTATTTCAATTTCATTTTTACCTACTTTTAATTCTTTTATGACCTTATAAGCAGTTCCACTTTCTGCATTAAATTGTGTTAATACTAAATTAAATTTAGTATCGCTTCTATTTGGACTTGCTATGTAAATATTAACCTTATCTCCTGGTTTTACTGCTATACCAAGAGCTTGGTAATCATTAGTTTGTCCTATAGTATTTTGAGCCCCTATACTATGTATACTTGAATCTAAAGTTATTATTTCATCTTGTAAAGAAATATCATTTAATAAGTCTTGAGCTCTTTGTAAATTCTTTAGTATTTCATCTTTATTTGGATGATATTCTAAGTTTACTGGATCTATTGTATTTACTCTCTTAACAAGTTCTTCTACCTTTTCTCTAGTTACATCACTATTTAATGATAATTTTAAATCATCAGCAAATAAGTTATCTACATCTTTTTCTAAGCTATCATATTCATATAACTTAATTTCAGATATATTTACTTTACCTGAACCTGAACCTGGATATACAGATATATTTGGCTGTATTTGCTTAGTTGTTATAGGCTCTGATAATTTTAATGTTACTACTCTTCCACTTGTGCTTAATGAAGCATCTCTATATTCCCAATTTCCTTGTGAATTTACAAATCCTATATTACCTGTATATGGCCATGAATCTAAGTCTAATCTTGTTATTAATTTTATAGTATCTATTGTATGTTCTTCTTTAAATGTTATCTTAGGACCACATTTTCCATAGGCAGATGTATCCCAGTTATGCCAAGTCCATGCTGTAGTATAATCATTATCTAAAACAGAAATATCATTATCTGTAGTTCCACCTTGAGTAAATTCAACTTTTTCTATGTTATTAGTTAAACTTCCCACTCCATTTGGTGTATTTATAAGCTTATAGTTAGGCGTTACTGGTGGTACTAATTTAGCTGTAGTTCCAAGGTAACGTTGAGATAATCCACCTGTTCCATGGTGGTTTGTTGCTGTCATCATAATTTCATAACTTGTTGTATCTTTTAAATTTGTTATTGTATATGACGTAGCTCTTATAAAGTCCTTACTATCAGCAACTCCTGCTGCTAAATCTTTTACTCCTGTTGGAATATCATCATTTAAGTCAGAATCTTTATATTTATCACCATTATCATTTGCTTTTAACCACTCTTTAGTTCCAACTTCTCTGTAATATAACTCATAATCTTTTGCTTTTGCATGAGCTTTCCATGAAACTGTAAGTTGTTTATATCCACCTTTTACTGAAATTCCTTCTGGACCTTCTGGTGCTGTTTCTGGTATTACTTGAACTTCTATTATAGAATCAGCTCCAAAGCTGCTTCCATTGTCTCCATTTGCTTTTTCTGTTAATATTCCTGTCTTGGAATCCCAAGCTTGTGGATTATAATTTGCATCAACATTATCTGGCTTACCATCTTTATCATTTGAATTGTTTGTTTTGTTAGTATCACCTGTTGTAGCTGTGCTATAACCCTCTTGCTCATCTTTGTAACCACTCTTCCATTCTCCTGAAATTGATTGGATACTAATTCTGTAAATTCCATAAGGTTTTACTTTTTCTATTTTTAAAGAATTTTGACTTGTTTTATAAGTACTTGTATCAACTACATTATTGTTATTATCTAATTCTTCAACCTTTAATTCATAACCTGATACATTTGTTTCATGGTTCCAGCCTATTGTCATAGCCTCATTTCCAACAGCAGTTGAACTTGTAAAATTATTTATAACAGGTATATTCATTTTAGGTTTTGGAACTTCTTTATATACATTATTTAAAAATTCAACTTTTGCTATTTCAGTTAAATTCTTATTACTTCTACTTCCAGTAACTCTTATATTAACTTGACTTACTGCAACTTGCTTTCCTAAATTTATTTTTATAGTGTCCATTTGTGTACCATCAGCAGTTCTTGCTGCTGATTTAGTTACATTCGAATCATTAAATTTAACTGTTAAGTCTTGTCCATTTTCTCCTGCACCTGGTATAACAACTTCACCACTAGATGGTGCATTTTCACTTGGTGCTTGTATAACAACTTCTTCAATTGATGCTGATTCTTCTTCTGAACTAGCAGCTCTTGATTTTCCTGTTAAACTCATAGGAATTTCTATAGGATTTTCTTCACTTATTTCACCTTTAGCTTGTAAAGATACTACATCATCACTATCTTTTAGTATGTTTTTAATATCTCCAGTTACAGTTAGCTTTTCTTTATCTAAATTTATATCAACATTTTCTGGATTTATTATTGGTGTTGTATTAACTACAACTGGATTACTCTTAACCTTATCCATACTTTTATGTACATAACTTAAATCTGTTATATCAACTTTACCATCTCTATTTAAGTCAAACTTTGTATCTGTTGATTTACTCTTTATAGCATTTTTTAAAGCTTCATAATCTTTTTTATCAACTTTACTATCAGAATCAAAATCACCACCTATTAAAGCAGCTGGATAATGTTCAGTAGTTCCATCTTCTGATTCTATATTTTTTTCATCTGTACCTACTAGAATTCTCTTTGAAGACTTTTCAATTTCTACGTTATCCATCTTTACAGTTTGATATCCACCTCCAGATATCTCAACTGAATATGTTCCTAATTCAAGATTTTCAAAAGTTAAGTGATAGAAATTTAACTCTGTTGCACCTTCACTTAATTTATTTCTTCTATAATCTAATGCTTCTAAAGTGTACGCTATTTCACTGCTATCTAACTTTCCACTTGTAACATCAGAACCTAATTTAACAGTATGACTTTGTCCATCCTTTTTAGTTAATTTTACAGTAAAATTTGTTTTGCTTGAATCTGCTACTTTTATAGGACTAGCAAAATTAACATCTAATTCTAACTTTCCTGTTACCTTATATGGTGTTGAAGTTTGTGTTTCATTAGATTTATCTTCTTTTTCTGATGGCGTATCATTTTTTTCTTCACCATTATTATTTTCTTCTTTTTCAGTTTCAGTATTCTCTTTTTCAGTTTGTTCTTTATCTTCAGTAGCTGCCCCATTACTTTCTTCTGATTTGTTATCTTTTTCTAAGTTCCCCTCTTGATTATCTTCTGACTTTTCAGTCGCTGAATCAGAATTACTTTCATTGCTATTTCCAACAACAACTTCATTTACTTTATTATTTTCTTGATTGCCATTTTTAGTATCTGCAAATGTAACACCTTGCACTTGAGTAGTAATCAAAGCTACTGCTAACATAGCTGATATTTTTCTTCGATTCATTCTTATCCTCCTTTTTATACAAAATCCTACATAAAATATATCATATTTAAGCCGTTTTT
>OBVY01001323.1_pt1 | contig 15197 bp, 10 predicted proteins | sample 1538051 | NCBI WGS metagenome assembly OBVY01 (sample SAMEA2580017, study PRJEB22360) | human gut metagenome | biome: human gut; feature: human-associated habitat; material: faeces | place: Denmark | collected 2008/2010 | reverse complement strand
GCGGTGCGCACGAGGCCCGCACCCCCCGCGGCTCGTCCGCCTGCCTGGCGTGACAGTGATCCGCCCCAGCCTCGCAGTCGCGGCAGCATGTATTCAAGCTGCGCCAGTTCCACTTGGGCTTTGCCCTCGCGTGAGGTCGCATGTTGGGCGAAAATGTCGAGGATCACGGCAGTGCGGTCCACGACCTTCACTTTGGTGGCATCTTCCAAGGCGCGGCGTTGGCTTGGCGGTAGGTCATCGTCCACAACGATGGTGTCGGCTTCCTCTTGCGCCACGATTCCGGCAAGTTCACGGGCTTTGCCGGAGCCAACATATGTGGCTGCGTCCGGTTTGATACGATGCTGCAGCAGGCCGTCGCATACTACGGCACCGGCGGTTTCGGCGAGCGCAGCAAGTTCTCGCAATGATTCTTCAGCCTGTGCCTGTGTGGTTTCACGACTGGACCACACGCCGACGAGCACGACGCGTTCGAGACGGACTTTTCGGTATTCGACTTCGGTAACGTCTTGCATTTCGCCGAGTCCGGACACATGCTTCAACGCATTGCGGGATTCGCGTTCCTGCCATTGTTCGTCATGGGATTCGTTGAAATGGTTCTCGCCGTTGGTATCAAGCAGCACTTCGGACTGGTCGGCGAGCACGCCTGACACGTCATTGGCACTCATGCTATGCTCGATGTCGTTTTCTTGGCTCAATGGCACCTCTCACGGTTAAACTATGGTGTCTTTATTATCATCATTCTCTAGAGACATGGGTATCGGGCATTCGCCACGTGGACGAGCGTGGCTTGCGTGGTGCCGTAGGCGAGCGTTTGCAAGGAGTGGGTATGGCACAGGCCGAACAGTATTTCACGGCTGATCCGCAGTCGAAGGATGTACGTAAGAGGCTGCATGTTGTGTTGCGCGGCAATGAGGCCGATGTTGAGGTTTCCAATGGCGTGTTTTCCGGCAATCGCGTGGATTTGGGAACGTCCGTGCTGCTTCGTCAGGCTCCGGAGCCTCCTGAGGAGGGTACGTTCCTTGATTTGGGTTGCGGTTGGGGTCCGATTGCGTTGACACTTGGTTTTGCTTCGCCGAAGGCTGATATTTGGGCGTTGGACGTGAATGAACGCGCGTTGGATCTGACTCGTCGCAATGCCGAGCTCAATGGTGTGAGGAACGTTCGTGCGGTCACCGCCGATGAGATCCCTTCTGATGTGACGTTTGATCTAATTTGGTCGAATCCGCCGATTCGTGTTGGCAAGGATGTGCTGCATGAGCTGTTGATGACATGGCTGCCACGTTTGAATGCGGGCGGTGCCGCCTATTTGGTGGTGCAGAAGAATCTGGGGTCGGATTCGTTGATTCCGTGGCTTGCCACGCAGCTTGGCAATGGTTATGAGGTAAGTAAGTACGCGAGTTCGAAGGGCTTCCGCGTTATCGAGGTTATGAAGGCATGAAATTCGAATATCCTTCCCAACTGCCGGTTTCCGCTGCACGTAGTGATATTGCCGAGGCGGTGAAGTCGAGCCAAGTGGTGATTGTATCTGGTCAGACGGGTTCCGGTAAGACCACGCAGCTGCCGAAGATTCTGTTGGAATTGGGCCGTGGATCGCATGGCAGGCAGATTGTGCACACGCAGCCGCGTAGGTTGGCCGCTCGTACCGTGGCCGAACGTATCGCCTCGGAGATGGGCGTGCGTTTGGGCGACGAGGTCGGCTATCAGGTGCGTTTCACCGATGAGAGCTCACCGAAGACCCGTCTTCGCGTGGTGACCGACGGTATTCTGTTGGCGCAGATTCAACGCGATCCAAAACTGATGCAATACGATACGATCGTTATCGACGAAGCGCACGAACGTAGTCTCAATATTGACTTTCTGCTCGGTTATTTGACTGCGCTATTGCCGAAACGCCGTGACCTGAAATTGGTGATCACGTCGGCGACGATCGATTCGGTGAAGTTTCAGGAGCATTTCGAACATGCTTTGCATACGAAAGTGCCGGTTATCGAGGTTTCGGGGCGAACCTACCCCGTGCAGGTCGTGTATGAGCCGCTGGGCACTGCTCCGGCGTTGATGCGTTCCGTACCCGGTTTTGAAACGGGCGCGATGCCGGGCGATGCCGACTATGAGGCGTTGTCGTCCGCTCCCGACGCGAAGGATTCCCGCGAGCCGAACGTTGACATGCCGACGGCTGTGGCGCGTGCCTGTGCCGAGTTGGTGATTCATTCGAGTCATGACCGTGGCCCGCGTGATATTCTCGTGTTCGCTTCGGGCGAGCGCGACATTCATGATTTTGAGAATGCGCTGCGCCATCATTATGGTCCGCGTGCCATTGATATGCGTCGTCCTGATGCGATTGAGATCGTGCCGTTGTTCGCGCGGTTGTCCGCTAAGGAGCAGCATCGCGTGTTTGAGCCGCATGATCATCAGCGTATTGTGATCGCTACGAATGTGGCCGAAACGTCATTGACGGTGCCGGGCATTCGTTATGTGGTCGACCCTGGCACCGCCCGTATTTCACGTTATTCGAAGAGCGCGAAGGTGCAACGGCTTCCGATTGAACCGATCAGTCAGGCGAGCGCGAACCAACGTTCGGGTCGTTGCGGACGTATTGCCGATGGTATTGCGATTCGCTTGTATTCTCGGGAGGATTTCGAGACGCGCCCGGAATTCACGGAACCTGAGATTCTGCGCACGTCGTTGGGCGCGGTCGTATTGCATATGCTGTCGGTGGGTGTGGCTCGTACCGCGCAGGATGTTACGGATTTCGGCTTTATCGATCCGCCTGACATGAAGGCGGTGTCTGACGGTTTCAACGAGTTGACCGAGTTGAAGGCTGTGGCGCGCAAGCATGGCGAGGTTGTGCTGACGCATACGGGTCGCATGCTTGCACGCATTCCAATCGACGTGCGTTTGGGCCGTATGATTATCGAGGCCGCGAAATCGACTACGCCAAACACGTTGGCCGCGGTGCTGGTGGTGGTCGCGTTCTTGAGTTTGCAGGATCCTCGCGAACGTCCGGATGAGAATCGTGAGGAGGCCGACCGCATTCATAACCGGTATGCTGATCCGTCCAGTGATTTTCTGACCGCGTTGAACTTGTGGGATCGCGTGTTCCAAGCCGATGGCGAGCCAAGCAATTCCGCGCTTCGTAGGATTTGCAAGACTGAGTATTTGAGTTGGCTGCGCATCCGTCAGTGGAAGGATCTGGTCACGCAGTTGCGTGAGATGTGCAAGGAATTCAAGTTCAAGGTTGGCGATCCGATTCCGGCTTCGCGTCCTCCGCTTGAGATTCGTCAGCTTCCGTTGAATCAGCAGGCCGCGCATTCGTTGTGTTGTTCATGGGATGCGCAGGGTATTCATACGTCGATGCTTTCGGGCTTGTTGTCGATGATGGGCATGCAGATCGTGCGTGAGCCGAAGGTATCTGATTTCGCTGGTTTGAAGGGCGCTGCCCGTGCGCGTGCCATGAAGCGTGCGCAGAAGATGGCGAAGAATGATTATCAGGGTGCGCGTGGCACGCATTTCGCATTGTTCCCGGCTTCCGCGGTTGCCAAGTCGACACCACAATGGGTAATGAGCACGGAGTTGGTGGAAACGAGCCGCTTGTGGGCGCGATATTCCGCCCAGATCGATCCTTCTTGGGCTGAACCGTTGGCGGGTTCATTGACGCGAACCACGTATGCGGATCCGCATTGGTCTGGTTCGCGTGGCTCCGCGGTGGCGAGCGCGAAGGTGCTGTTGTATGGTTTGCCGATCGTGCAGGATCGTACGGTGCAGTGGGGTCGTATCAATCCGCTGGAGGCCCGTGATTTTCTGATTCGTCAGGGATTGGTCGAGGGTGATATTCAGCAGCGGTTCTCGTATGACGATTTCATTGCGAAGAATCGCGATGTGTTGGAGGATGCCGCCGACGATGCGAGTCGTACACGTCAGATGGCGCAGACGGTCAGTGATGAGGATCTGTTCGATTTTTATAATTCGGTGATTCCCAATACTGTCACGTCGGTTGCGGATCTTGCGAAATGGTGGAAGTCGACGCGTGATGAGCAGCCGGATTTGTTGGATTTTGATCCGGAGAAGGTGGAGCGTCTTGCTGATGCCGAGTCGGTGTCGTTGGCTGATTATCCGGATCATTGGCATACGTTGGGTACGGACGGCTCCCCTATCGATTTGCGGTTGAGTTATGTGTATGATCCGCATGATCCAAACGATGGCGTGACCGTGCATGTACCGTTGAAGGTGTTGTCTCGTTTGACACCGGAACAGTTCACGTGGAATGTTCCCGGATTGTTGGATGAGTTGATTGTCGGCATGATCAAATCGTTGCCGAAGACGTTGCGCGTGCAGTTTGTTCCCGCTCCTGATACGGCTCGTAAGATTCGTGCGTGGATTGATGAGAGGTATCCGGATCTGCCTGGTTCCGGTAGCCAGCAGAAGCCGAATCTTGCTCCTGCCAATGCGGAGGGTGTGGCCGCGTGGCCGGATTTGCCTCATGTGTTCACGCAGGCAGCCATCAGCATTGTTGGTGCGCAAATACACCCTGAAGTGTTGAATGGTGAATTGTGGAGCAGACTCACGCCGTATTTGCGCGTGACGTTCTCGGTGGAGCAACAGTTGCCTCCGAGTCGCAAAAGTCAGCATGGCAGGCGTCATGCGCGGGGCCCCGTCAAGGTGCTTGGCACGGGCAAATCGTTGGTGGAATTGCAGCGCAAGTTTGCGGAGCAGGCCGAGGCTTCCGCACGGCAGATGGTGAAGAAGCAGGCGGAAAACGCTGGGAATCAGGGCAAGCTTGTGGAGCAGGCCAATCTGCTGCACAAGGCTGGTGCCACTACTGAAGCTCGTTCCACCATGCTGTGGCGCGGTGCGCTTGATGTTTTGCGTATGCCGAGCGAGCGTATTTCGTCGCGTTGGTTGGGTGCGGAGGCGTTGATGTTGGCGTCCGCGCCATATCAGTCCACGAAGGATCTTACTGAGGATCTGCAGTTGGCTGCGGTGAAGCGTTTGCTGCCAAATGTTGACGAAATGCCGGATGATGAGGCGTTGGCGAATGCGGTGCTTGATGTGCGTGAAGTGTTCGAAGATACCGTATATGCGGTTGCGCATGATGTGATCGTTATTTTGAAGCGGTATGCGGAGGTTGATAAAGCCGTGTCAGGCAAGGCTGATCTGCCGATGTTGAGTGTTTTGCAGTCGATTCGTGAGCATATCGCCACGCTGGTGTATCCGGGATTCATTGGTAAGACTCCCCCAGATGCGTTGGCGTCGATTGAACGGTATTTGCATGCTGACGTGCTTCGTTTAAATAAGGCGAAAAACGACAAGAATCGTGATGTACGTTGGGCTTGGGAGGCTGATGAGGCCAAGCAGTTGGCTGACAAGGCCATGGCGAAGGCCGAACGTGAGCCTGCAGGTCCGCGTCATGAGGCGTTGATGAAGCAGGCGGCCACCGCACGTTGGATGCTTGAGGAATTCTACGTATCACTGTGGGCGCAGGAACTCGGCACGCCGAAGCCGATCAGCCTGCAGCGCATCAAGAAAGCGTTGGGCTAACGCATATCATCTTTCGCATTCCATTGCCGTCGATACTTGCAGTTTTCCAGTATCGACGGCAATGGAACCTAACGAAATCATCCTCAACCGAACCATGGTTAGCGATGGCTAGCGTTGCTTGAAGAAACGGAACAACTGCGTTTCACGTATCGTCATACCGACGAGCATGCTTGATACCATCACTCCAGCGAATATCGCACATGGCGTGCGCATCGCACCCAACCATACGGTCATCGCATCGGCGCTGCTCATGCGAACGCAATACGCGCTCAACAGAGCGGCTGAAGAGGCACACGCCAAACCGTTCCAAATCATCGTTTCCGCAGTGATTTCCAGCAATTGAGCACCTTTGGACTGTCCTGAATGTAATGCGCCAGCGTATTCCAATCTACGACGACGTACGCTGAACGCGCCAAACACCACGTCAAGCACGCCCAGCTGAATACGACGATCGAAAAACAGGCGGAATTGCGGCAGAAAACCAATCTTCACAATATGGCTGTTGCGCGGCAGCACCATCACCATGAGCACAATAAGTGCCATCGTAAGCACGTTCACCAAATGGAACGCCCAACGCCAGCCGAACGTGTTCGCAACCCACGTGCCAACCGGCACACCCACCACGGATGCGATGGAGAAGCCGGAAAACACCCATGCGATGAACTTCGTGCGGTACCGTTCAGCTGTCACATCAGGCGCGTACGTCATGGCGATGGCCACCAGCGTGCCAGATACCAACGCGATGAGGATTCGCACCACCACGAGCACGCCATAATTCGGCGCGAACGCGCACATTGCCAATAAGAAACACCCCAACCAGCGTCAGATGCGTGGCAAAACGCGATATAATGACGCGCGATGACACGCAAGACAACCACCACAGCAAAAAACAACCGCAAACCCAAGAAAAACAACCAGCCAAGCCTCACTAAACTCCGTAACGCCTGGGAAAAAGCAAACACCCCAAAACGCATCCTCATGGTCGGTGAAACACTGATAGCCAGTATCGTCGCGCTCGCGTTGATCGTTGGATTGGTGCGATTCGTCGGCTGGCATGTGCAAGTAGATGAAGCGGTCGCATCGCAGGAACAATTGCAGACGAAATACGATTTCAATCCGGGCAACATCATTTCAGATGGTTTGTTCTTCAACGGGAACGCGTTGAGCGAGCAGCAGGTGAACGCCATCATCGAAAAACAGGGTGCCGCATGCAGCGGCGAGAAATGCTTGAAATCCATGACGTTTAGCACCGAATCGCAACCTGCCAACGAATACTGCGAAGCATATGAGGGAGGGCCGAACGAAAGCGCCGCGGCGATCATCTACAAATCGGGAAAGGCGTGCGACATCAGTCAAAAAGTGTTGCTCACCGTGCTGCAAAAGGAGCAGCATCTGCTTACCGCCACCGATCCAAGCGATTTCCAATTCAAGTCGGCCATGGGATTAAGCTGCCCGGACGACGCGAACTGTGACCCGGAATATGCAGGTTTCTTCAAACAGGTGTATGGCGCAGCGAAACGCTACCAGTATTACGTGCAGCATGAGGATCGCTACGGATACCATGCGGGCACGCTCAACTATATTCAATACAATCCGGACGCCAGCTGCGGCGGCAGCAACGTGTACATCGAAAACAAGGCGACCGCACTGCTGTACATTTACACGCCTTATCAGCCGAATACAGCCGCATTGGATGCAGGAGTCGGCGAAGGCGACGCCTGTTCGACCTACGGCAATCGTAATTTCGCGATCATCTACAATTCAATGTTCGGTTCCCCACGCGGCTGATCAGCAATTGTAAATACAAGTTTTCAGGCATATAAAAACCCGCTGTGCGATCATTTTCGACCACTTCAGCGGGTTTTTGATATGCGATTTTCGCTTATGGAAGGCGCTACAGCTTCGGCAGGTACTTCTTCAGTTCGAACGGAGTGACCTGCTTGCGATACTCCTCCCATTCCTGACGCTTGTTGCGCAGGAAGTATTCGAACGCGTGCTCGCCGAGCACGCTGGCCACGAAGGCGGACTTCTCCATAACCTTCAACGCCTCGTCAAGAGACTCCGGCAGCGGCTGGATGCCCATGGCCTGCCGTTCCGCATCAGTAAGCTCCCAGACGTCATCGCTGGTCGGCTCACCCAACTGCATCTGCTTGTCGATGCCATCGAGCCCCGCGGCCAAAAGCACGGAGTATGCGAGGTACGGATTGGCGACCGGATCGAGCGCACGGAATTCCATGCGGGCGGAATTGCCCTTGCCTGGCTTGTATTGCGGAATACGCAGCAACGCGGAACGGTTGTTGTGTCCCCAGCAAATATAGCTTGGAGCCTCATTACCGCCCCACAAGCGCTTGTAGGAGTTGACATACTGGTCGGTGACGGCGCAGATTTCAGCCGCATGGTACAGAATGCCGGCGGCGAACTGGCGTGCGGTGACGGACATGTTGAATTCCTGACCCGCCTCATAGAACGCGTTGGAGTCACCTTCGAACAGGCTCAAATGCGTGTGCATGCCTGAACCTGGAGCGTCGGAAAGCGGTTTCGGCATGAAGCTGGCATGAATGCCACGCTCCAGCGAAATCTCCTTGACGACGGTGCGGAAGGTCATGATGTTGTCGGCCGTAGTGAGCGCGTCCGCATAACGCAGATCGATCTCGTTCTGGCCTGGACCCGCCTCATGGTGCGAGTATTCCACCGAAATACCCATCTGTTCGAGCATGTTGACGGTGGCGCGGCGGAAGTCCATGCCAGGGCTGCGCGGCACATGGTCGAAATAGCCGCCCTCGTCAATCGGAGTCGGCGTCTGAGACCAATCATCCTGCCTTTCGAATAGATAGAATTCGATTTCCGGATGCACGTAGAAGGTGAAGCCCTTTTCCTTGGCTTTCGACAGAGCCTGCTTCAGCACATGACGCGGATCGCCCAACGACGGCTCGCCATCAGGGGTGAGCACGTCGCAGAACATGCGCGCGGTGCCCTGCGGACCGCCGCGCCACGGCAGAATCTGGAAGGTCGATGGATCGGGTTTGACGATCATATCGTCTTCGGACACACGGGTGAGGCCTTCCACCGCAGAGCCGTCGAATCCGAGCCCTTCCTCGAACGCAGCTTCCAATTCAGCCGGTGCGATAGCCACGGACTTCAATGTTCCCAACACATCCGTGAACCACAAACGAATGAAGCGCACGTCGCGTTCTTCGACTGTGCGCAAAGCAAACTCTTGCTGTTTATCCATAGTGCCCCATCGTTCCATGCGCATGTTACGAAAGTCGTTAACACGCGCCGCAATATGACGAGACCGTCCACGTTGTAGACGGTCCTATCATCATTGGCTTGTCGAACAATGTTCAGCGTGCGACTTCGAGCGCTTCTTCCAAGGTGAAGGCACGCGCATACAGCGACTTGCCGAGAATGGCGGAGTCCACGCCTAAATCGGCGAGCTCCTTGATGGCACGCAGATCATCGAGCTGGGAAATACCGCCGGACGCAGTGACCTTCGCATCGGTACGTTCCGCGACTTCACGCAGCAGGTCGATATTCGGGCCGCTCATCATGCCGTCGCGGGCCACGTCGGTGACCACGTAACGGGAACAGCCGACGGAATCCAGAAACGCCATGGTTTCGAACAGATCGCCGCCTTCCTTCACCCATCCGCGTGCCGCGAGGGTGTGGCCGCGCACATCGAGGCCGACTGCCACGCGATCACCGTACTTCTTGATGACGGAAGCGGTCCAATCCGGATTCTCAAGAGCGGCCGTGCCAATGTTCACACGGGCTGCTCCTGCTTCCAAGGCCGCATCGAGCGATGCATCGTCACGCACACCGCCGGACATTTCAATATTGACTTTGCCGCCCAGTTCCTTGACGATGGCACGCAGCTGGTCACGGTTGTTGCCCGTGCCGAACGCGGCGTCAAGATCGACCAGGTGAATCCATTCCGCACCGGACTCAACCCACATGCGAGCGGCCTCCAACGGCGAACCGTAGTCGGTTTCCGAACCGGATTCACCCTGGCGCAGGCGAACGGCCTTGCCATCACGAACATCGACGGCGGGAAGCAATGTCAAAGACATGTCTGTACCTCTCTGTGATCAACCGATCGCCATTACATGGCAATCGCAAGTATGTGCATCAAATAAGCGTGTATCAATCGTATATATATATATATAGAAGTCATCATCAAAACAGGCGATGACGATCTCATATCATCAGAATGTCGCCATCCAATTGCGCAGCAGCTGTGACCCCGCTTCGGCGGACTTTTCAGGGTGGAACTGCGTGGCGAACAGCGGACCACGCTCGTAGGCCGCCACGAAACGGCTGTCACGTGCTCCTCGGCGTCACCGAAATCAAGCTGGTCGCCGGACATGTCGGCGGGAGCGGCACTCATCGCGGCGAAGGAATGCACGAAGTAGAAACGCTCGTTCTCCACGCCCTTCATGAGCACGGAACCTTCCGGCGCCTCGACGGTGTCCCATCCCATGTGAGGCACCACATCAGCGTCAAGCAGTTCCACATCGCCCTGGATCAGACCAAGGCCCGGAGTGCCGGTGCCATGCTCCATACCACGTTCGAACATGATCTGCTCGCCCACGCACACGCCGAGCACCGGTCGGCCGGCACGCAGACGATCCTTGATCACGGTGCCTCCGCCCACCGACTTGAGGCCTTCCATGCATGCACCGAAAGCGCCCACGCCAGGCACTACCAGACCATCGGCTTCCAAGGCCTGCCGATGGTCGGAAGTGAGGGTCACGTCAAGGTCGAGATTGGTCAGCGCACGAACCATGGAACGCACGTTGCCGAAACCATAATCGAAAACCACCACGGAAGTCATGGGCGTTCTCCTTCTTGTGTCATTCGTTGTTCTATGGTGTGAGTCGTCTTGTGTCGCATAACGCATGTTCGGCAGGATGTCTCACGTTTGCCGTCGTTAACTGATGCTCGATGTGCCGCGTCCGAACCGCGTATGCTCGGCGATAATGCTCATTGCCGCATCCCGATCGAGGTCGGCGGAATCGAAAATGGTCATATCCGCCTGTTCCAGTGCGTTCATATCAGTGATACCAAGCATGAGATCCTCAACGAACGGCGCGGTGGAGGTGAATAGCACCGGCGGAGCGAAGGTTTTGCCCGCCTTGCCTTCCACGTACATCGTCGCTTCGAGCTTGTCCGCACGGTTGACGGCAAGAATCGCAGGCATGCCGGCAACAACAATCGTCATGTCTTTGACCGCCGCTTCCGGACCATCTCCGTCGAGATTGCGCAGCACCGCGACAGCACCTTGCGCCGATCCTATGCATTGCGCGGAAATATCGGACAATTCGCAGAATGCCGACAGCAATCGTGGCGAGGTCAATCTGGTGATGATCACCGCCACTTTCGCGCGATTGCCAAGCAGTCCCTGCAGCTCGTCTTCGAATTTCAACGAATCCTCAGCCGCGTTGAGCATGTCATCGATCCCCGAGGATTCGGAGGATTCCGCATTATCGAAAGCTTCGGAAGAATCGAAAGTTTTCGATGACGGATTGTCTGCCCGCTCATCCTTGGTTGCTTCGGCATCTTTGAATTCCTGCTCGAAGCCGACCATAGCCGCTTCCAATTCCTCTTCGCTGAAATGCATGCCGTCAGCGTTGAGGTCACCAAAATCTTTCGATCCGTCGAAGCCTTGGAAATCGTCGAAATCGTTATCCCGATCGTTGCTCATCACAGAGCGCCCTTCGTGCTCGGAATACCGTCGACACGCGGATCCGGCTCGATGGCGAAACGCAGCGCACGTGCCAAGGCTTTGAACTCGGCTTCGGCGATGTGGTGCGGATCGCGACCGGAAATCACCTGCAGATGCAGGCAGATTCCGGCATGCATGGCGATGGATTCCATAACGTGACGCACGAGCGAGCCAGTGAAATGGCCGCCGATCATGCAGTATTCGAAGCCCTCCGGCTCTCCGGTGCACACGCAGTACGGACGTCCGGAAATATCGACCACAGCCTTGGCGAGCGCCTCATCCAACGGCACGGTAGCGTCGGCGAAACGACGGATGCCGCGCTTGTCTCCCAATGCCTGCTTCAACGCTTCGCCGAACACGATGGCGATGTCTTCGACAGTGTGGTGCGCGTCGATGTCGGTGTCACCGGTGGCTTTGATGGTCAAGTCAATCAGCGAATGCTTGCCGAGCGCCGTCATCATATGGTTATAGAACGGCACCGACGTGTCGATGTCGGTTTTGCCCGTACCGTCGAGATTCAGGCTCAGTTCAACTTTGGATTCGCTGGTTTCACGAACGATGGTTGCGGTACGCGCCATGTTGCGACTCCTTTTGGAAAATGTTCGGTCCTGTTGTGTTGATTCGATCCCGTATGTGCTCAATCTTGTTCCACAATACGCAACACTTCGACCAAGGCTTCACGGAAACGTGCCATTTCCTCATCGGTGCCCATGCACACGCGCATCCAGCCGTCAGGGCCGACGGTACGGATGAGCACGCCACGCTGGAGCAGCTCGTCGAAGATGCGGTCGCGATTGTCGAAATGCCCGCCGAATAGAATGAAGTTTGACTGTGTTTCGGCCACTTCGAGCGGCTGGCCCTTGTAGGTTTGTTCCTTGAGCCATGCTGCAGTCTGATTGCGGGTGTCGCGCAGGTGCGCCACACGGCTGAGCTGCTCGTCGGTATGTTCGAATGCGGCGAGGGCGGCAGCCTGGGTGACGGCCGACAGGTGGTACGGCATGCGCACGATGCGTACGCAGTCGATAATGCCCCTGTTGGCGGCCAGGTAGCCGACTCGTGCGCCTGCGAAGGCGAACGCCTTGCTCATGGTTCGGCTCACTGCGAGGTTCTCGTACTCGCCGATGAGTTCGAGCGCGGTGGGTGTGCCCGGATCACGGAATTCGATGTAGGCTTCGTCCACCACGACCACCGGATGCACGCCTTCGGCGGCACCTTCGACTTCAACGGTTTTGGCAGCGTCGAGCACACGCTTGAGCTCGTCCATCTTCAGCGGGGTGCCGGTCGGATTGTTCGGACTGGCGAGCACGATCATGGCAGGCTTGACGTTTTCGATGGCTTTGATGGTGGCGTCGACGTTCAGAGAGAAATCCTCGTTGCGGTGCGCAAGCTTCCACGTGGTGAACGTGTCGCGGGCATATTCCGGATACATCGAATACGTCGGATCGCAGCTGAGCGCAATGCGCCCTGGACCACCGAAAGCTTGGAACAGCTGCAGCATGATCTCGTTGGATCCGTTAGCGCCCCACAGCTGGTCGACCTCCAGCTTGACGCCAGACTCGCGTTCGAGATAGTCGCAGAATGCCTGACGCAACGCGATATGCTCACGATCCGGGTAACGGTTGAGAGTCGGGGCGATTTCCTTGACTCGCTGCGCGATGGTTTCAACCACGGCCGATTCCGGCGCATACGGATTCTCGTTGACGTTGAGGCATACAGGCACGTCCAATTGCGGCGCACCGTATGGCTCTTCGCCGATCAGATCGTTGCGCAGCGGAAGATATGCCGGAATGGCGTTACTGGAAGTCTCACTCATCGAAGGCCTGCCTGCTCTTCCTGTTCCTTGATGGTTTCCTTGTTATACGGATCGTCGATAAAGCGGCTTAGCACGCTTTCGCCGTGTGCCGGCAGATCTTCAGAAACGGCGAAGGCGTTCACGCGAGCAGCGAGGGTCTTCAAGCCCTGCTCGTCGTATTCGATGACTTCGACCGGCTTCATGAAGGTGTGCACGCCCAAGCCGGAGGCGAAACGTGCAGTGCCGGAAGTCGGCAGCACGTGGTTGGAGCCGGACATGTAGTCGCCCAGCGGCACCGGAGAGTACGGACCACGGAAGATGGCACCGGCGTTGCGGATCTTGGCGATCACGGCATCCGGGTCGGCGGTCTGGACCTCAAGGTGTTCGGCGGCATACGCGTTGGCCGCATCAATGGACTGTTCGATGCCATCGGTGAGGATGATGCCAGACTGACGACCACGCAGCGACGTGTTCACACGCTCGGAATGTTCGGTGCGAGGCACGCGGTACTTGAGATCCTCCTGCACCTGTTCGGCAATCTCTTCGCTGTCAGTGATGAGTACGGAACCGGCGAGTTCGTCATGCTCGGCTTGGCCGATCAGATCGGCGGCCAGCCAGCTCGGGTTGGCACCCTTGTCTGCGATGATGGCGATTTCGGTCGGTCCTGCCACAGCATCGATACCGACAATGCCCGACACCATGCGCTTGGCGGTAGCGACGAAAATGTTGCCAGGACCTGTGATCTTGTCGACCGGATCGCACAGGATCTCGCCGTCCTGCGGTTCGGAACCCTTGGCGCCGTAGGCAAACATGGCCACGGCCTGAGCGCCGCCGACCGCATACACTTCATCAACGCCAAGAATGGCGCAGGTGGCGAGAATGGTCTTGTCAGGCAGACCGTCGGCATTGTTACGACTCGGCGGGGTTGCGATGGCGAGGGATTCCACGCCGGCGGCCTGTGCCGGCACCACGTTCATGATGACGGAGCTCGGGTAGACGGCCTTGCCGCCAGGCACATACAGACCGACACGCTGCACCGGAATCCAACGTTCGGAAACGCGGGCGCCCTCAGCCAAATCGGTGTGGAACGGTGCCGGCACCTGGGAAGCGGACACTGCGCGGGAACGACGTACGGACTCTTCGATGGCGGCACGCACTTCCGGATCCAACTCGTCGACGGCAGCCTTCATCGCTTCCACCGGCACGCGCAGATTCTCCGGACGGATATGGTCGAATTTCTCCGCGAAGTCACGCAGGGCCGCAGCACCGCGGGCCTTCACATCGTCAAGAATGGGCTGCACAAGATCGGTTGCCTCGTTGGTGCCCATCTCGGCGCGAGGCATAGCCTCCAGCATTTCAGCTCGGGTCAGCTTCTTGCCACGCAGGTCAATGATTCGCATATAGTTTTCTTCGCTCATAACGCCCCATGGTAACAACGTGATGTCACGAGAACGACCGCGCGTCTCAAGTTCAGCCGCATAGTGAGATATTCGGCTGAACTTTCGACATCATCCCCACGACCGGTCAGCCCAAAGGCAGAGAACTGGGACCGAAAAGGATTTTGATCTCAGCGAACAGACTCGTGTCGCGGCGCACGCGGAAACGGTCGCCGAACGTCAGCACCTTGGCGTTGCCCTTATCGTCCATCAACGCAAGCTTCACTTCGCAGGGTCCAGGATGATTTGAAAGGATTTGCCCCAACTGCTGCACATGCGATTGGTCAAGCGCAATCGGCGGCAGCATAATCGTCACCGGCTTCTCGTCCTGCGCCTCCAACATCGGCACGTTAAATTCCGTGGCACGCATGCTCACCGTCTCATCACGTTTTTCAACCTGTCCACGAATCTGCACCACCGTATCGACCGCCAGTTCGGGAGCGGCGGCCTCATATACCTTGCCGAAGAACATGCACTGGATGGAGCTTTCCAAATCCTCAATCGTCACAATCGCCCAAGGATTGCCCTTCTTCGACACGCGACGATCCACATTCGTGATCAAGCCTGCCACCGTCACCTGCTGGCCGTCAGGCATATTCGCGGCACGATCGATCAGATGCGCGATCGACATTTCACTCAACGACACCAGAATCGACTGCATGCCGCTCAACGGATGGTCGGACACATACAAACCAAGCATTTCACGCTC
>OBVY01001322.1_pt1 | contig 15209 bp, 13 predicted proteins | sample 1538051 | NCBI WGS metagenome assembly OBVY01 (sample SAMEA2580017, study PRJEB22360) | human gut metagenome | biome: human gut; feature: human-associated habitat; material: faeces | place: Denmark | collected 2008/2010 | reverse complement strand
GTTGGGGCCGCGGCCAGCAGGATGCAAGCGACAGCGAAGCAGACGCTGGGTGCCGCAACCCGGCCTTGGCGAGCGGAGCGAGACTGAGAGGGTGCCCCATAAGTACGACTTATTACGAAAATATGAACAAAAACCCGAAAAAGCCCTACCGTTCCCGGTTCCGGTCTGCTATAATTTTCTATGCTTGTTACAAAAACCTGAAGTGAAGTAAAGGAGCCAGGAGTATGATAAAAAGCGCTGAACTGGAAAATTCGGCATACGAGTTTGAGGCGAAAATGCCGCTGCGCCACGCTGTCCCGCTGGGCTTGCAGCATGTGTTCGCCATGTTCGTGGGCAACCTCACCCCGCTGCTCATCATCACCAGCGCCTGCGGCCTCGTGGGCGGTGAGTTCGCAGACCTGCAGGTGAGCCTGCTGCAGAACGCCATGTTCGTGGCGGGCATCGTCACGCTGGTGCAGCTGTACGGCCTCGGCCCCGTGGGCGGCAAGGTGCCCATTATCATGGGCACCAGCTCGGGCTTTCTGGGCGTGTTCAACAGCGTGGCTGCCACCATGGGCGGCGGGGTCACGGCCTACGGTGCCATGATGGGCGCATCCATTCTGGGCGGCCTGTTCGAGAGCGTGCTGGGCGTCTTCCTGAAGCCCCTGCGCAAGCTGTTCCCGCCGGTGGTCACCGGCACGGTCGTCCTGTCCATCGGCCTGTCCCTCATCTCCGTGGGCGTCAACTCCTTCGGCGGCGGCAACGCGGCCAAGGACTTCGGCTCGGTGGAGAACCTGCTGCTGGCCGTCTTCGTGCTGGTGGTCATCCTCCTCTTCAAGCACTGGACCAAGGGCTTCCTCAGCTCCTCCTCCATCCTCGTGGGCATCGTCGCGGGCTATCTGGCAGCCATCGTCATGGGCTTCGTCCTGCCCACCACCGGCGTCACCGCCGACGGCGTGGAGTTCACCAAGGCATGGGTGCTGAACTGGAACAAGGTCGCGGAGGCCAGCTGGTTCGCCATCCCCAAGCTGGTGCCGGTCAAGATCGTCTTCGACCTCCGCGCCATCCTGCCCGTCATGATCATGTTCATCGTCACCGCCGTGGAGACGGTGGGCGACATCTCCGGCGTCATGGAGGGCGGCATGGGCCGCGAGGCCACCGATAAGGAGCTGAGCGGCGGCATCATCTGCGACGGCCTCGGCTCCACCGTCGCCGCCTGCTTCGGCGTCCTGCCCAACACCTCCTTCAGCCAGAACGTGGGCCTCGTGGCCATGACCAAGGTGGTCAACCGGGGCGCGCTGGCTACCGGCGCCGTCTTCCTGATGCTCTGCGGCCTCATCCCCAAGCTGGGCGCACTCATCTCCATCATGCCCCAGGCCGTTCTGGGCGGCGCTGCCGTCATGATGTTCTCCTCCATCGTGGTGTCGGGCATCCAGCTCATCACCAAGGAGAAGATGACGCCCCGCACCCTGACCATCGTCTCTGTGGCGCTGGGCGTGGGCTACGGCATGGGCGCAAACGCCAGCATCCTTGCCAACACCCCCCAGTTCGTCCAGCTCATCTGCGGCGAGAGCGGCATCGTGCCGGCTGCCTTCGTGGCCATCCTGCTCAACTGCCTGCTGCCCCGCGACGAGAAGTAAGCGTTGGAGCACTGCGGCCTCCCTGTCTTTTCAGGGAGGTCTTTTTGTGCTATGATATTCCCGGTCTTATGAGAGGGAAGGAGGACTTCTATGGAACCGCAAACTGCCGCCCGCTATCGTCTTCTGGACGAGCTGCGGGGACTCGACCTCATCAGCATGATGCTCTACCACGGGATGTGGGACCTGGTGTTCCTCTTCGGCGTGGCCCAGAAGTGGTACACCGGACGCCCGGGCTTTGTGTGGCAGCAGAGCATCTGCTGGGTCTTTATCCTGCTTTCGGGCTTCTGCCTGCCGCTGGGGCATCATCCGTTCCGGCGGGGAGCCGTCGTCTTCGGGGCAGGGGCGCTGGTCACAGCCGTCACCCTGCTCTTCCTGCCCGAGGACGTGGTGTGGTTCGGGGTGCTGACCCTGCTGGGCTCGGCCATGCTTCTCACCGCCGCGCTGGACCCGCTGCTCCGCCGCGTCCCGCCCGCCGTGGGCGTGGCCCTCAGCGCCCTCCTGTTCTGGGGGACCTACCCCACGATGAACGGCTTCTGGAACCTGCCGGGCCGCCGTCTGGCCCTGCCGCAGGCCCTCTACGCCAGCTACACCACGGCCTATCTGGGCTTCATGCCCAAGAGCTTTTTCTCCACCGACTATTTCCCGCTGCTGCCCTGGCTGTTTCTGTTCTGGGCGGGGTACTTCCTCCACCACCTCCTGGGCCGCGAACGCCTCGCGCCGCTGCGCCGGTCGATCTGCCCGCCGCTGGGCTGGATGGGCCGTCACTCGCTGGTGCTCTATCTGCTCCATCAGCCGGTCATCCTGGGGGTGCTGACGGCGGTGTTCCGGCTGGTGAGAGGGGGGTAAGGCTTCTGGAAAAGTTAGCCTCTGTGACCGCTTGACAAAGGGGCGGCGCTGTGGTATCCTATGGACAGTTAGAGAAATCTAACTGAAGAGATGCGTCTGAGCCTGCTTCCGACGCATTTTTATGGAGCAAAATGTTAGAAGCAGCTAACCCAATAAATCAAAAGTGAGGCTGAATATTATGAGCAAAGTAGCAATCGTATTCTGGAGCGCCACCGGCAACACCGAGACCATGGCAAACTGCATCGCGGAGGGCGCGGGCGCTGCCGCCACCATCGTCCCCTGCGCCGAGATGGACGCAGCAAAGCTGGGCGAGTATGACGTGGTGGCCTTCGGCTGCCCCGCCATGGGCGCTGAGCAGCTGGAGGAGAGCGAGTTCGAGCCGATGTTCGCGGGCCTCGAGGGCTCTCTGAACGGCAAGAAGGTGGCCCTGTTCGGCTCCTACGGCTGGGGCGACGGCCAGTGGATGCGCGACTGGTGCGAGCGCGTCAAGGAGGACGGCGCACAGCTGTTCAGCGACGAGGGCCTCATCTGCAACGAGACGCCCGACGACGACGCTCAGGCTGCCTGCCGCAAGCTGGGCGCCGATCTGGCCAACTGGTAAAAAATAACACCGGCCCATCCTGCATCATCCCGCGTTCTTGGGGCAACCTAGGGACAAAGAGGTGATGAATGAATGGAAAACACAGGTGTCCGCTGTGATGTCTGCGAGTGCCGCCACAACGTGGGGAGCAGCAAGTGTGACCTGCCCGAGATCACGGTGACGGAGCGCTGCGCCTGCTCTTCTCAGCAGGTGGACATCCCGCACTACTGCCAGAGCTACGAGAAGAAGTAATCTGCGCAAAAAAGACCTCTGCCCGACAGCCGGGCAGGGGTCTTTTGCTGTCAGAAGCTGTTTTCATAGGCGGTGTGCGCCGAATGGCGAGGATTTTTGTCCGCAGACAAGGCGGTTTCCCGCAGCAATCCTTGGTGGATTGCAAGGGGAAGCAACGCAGTATGCGAGCAAAAAGACCGCTCAGGCGGGGTGCAATGCTTATGAAAACGGCTTCTCTAGTGGAGGCTGACGCCGAAGGTGGGCAGGCTGCGCAGCAGGGTGCCCACGCCGTGCATCTCGTAGATGCCGAAGCCCAGAGCGCTGGCGGGCAGGAGGTTTTCGGCCCGGTCGTCGATGAAGATGGACTCATCGGCCCGGAGACGGTACTTGTCCAGCAGGGCCTGATAGATGCGGGGGTCGGGCTTGTTGACCTTCACTTCGCAGGAGGCCACGCCGCCGTCGAAGAGGCCCTCGAAGTCCCGGTGCGTCAGCAGGTCCAGCACGTCCTCGGGGATGTTGCTCAGGTAGTAGACGCAGTAGCCGCGCTGCTTGAGCTGATCCACCAGCGTCTGCATCCGGCGGCGGGGGCGGAGCATGCTCATCCAGTCGTCCAGCACGCCCTCCGCCTCGAAGCCCCGGCCCACGGCTCTGGCCCGCTGGAGCATCCGCCCGTTGGCCTCCCGGCGGGTGATGCGGCCCGCGTCCAGCAGCCGCCATTCTCTGCTGCCGAAGGTCAGGTCGTAGACCTCCTCTTCCAGCCCCCGGTTCCCGAACAGGTCGATGAGGTACCTGTGGGGGTCGAAATCCACCATGACGCCGCCGAAGTCGAACACGATATTTTTATACATCGATGATACCTCTTAAAAAAAGTTGGGTTCTCCCTGCGCCCAGTATAGCACATCCGGGGCAGTGTTTTCCAGTCCTTTTGCATGGTCCGGCCCGCGCCGGCATAGGATGGGACTGTAAGGGGGCGGGGGAGATGACCTTTCGGGAGCTGTGCAGCAAGGAAGTCGTCCAGCTGAAGGACGGGGCCTGTCTTGGCCGGGTGGACGATGTGGAGCTGGACGCCGACACGGCCCGCATCGGGAGTTTGCTTCTGCTGGGGCGGCCCCGGCTCTTCGGGCTGCTGGGCCGGGACGAGACCCTGACCATCCCATGGGCCGACATCGAGCGGATCGGTCTGGACGCCATCCTCGTGCGGACCGACATCCCCGCCCCGCCGCCCTCCCGCGGGGGACTGCTGGATAAATTGCATCAGTGGCTGAACGGATGAAAGATTTTCACCCGTTTTTTGTCCGTCAGGGCTGGATTTTGGAGGCGGGATGATTATAATAGAGGACTGGGGCGGAGTCTGCCGCCTCAAATAAGCTTCGAATAATACGAAAAACGCAGAAGTGAAAGGAACTTCTTTATGACACACCATCCGAGTGCTGCGTCCCTCCGGCTGCACGGGGCGCGGCTGCTGTTTCCGCCTGCGGCCACCCTTCTGTTCCTGGTGCTCACCGAGTACATCGCCCGCGGCACCCTGAGCGGAGATACCTTTGTGCAGTACGTCTTTCCCCACCCGGAAGCCTACCTGCTGGCGTGGGGGCTGCTCTTCCTCGTCTGGATGGCGGTGGACTGGCTCACCCGCTTCGCCCCGCTGGCCACCCTCCTGTCGGCCCTGCTGGGCTGTCTGCCCGCCACGGTGGACTTTTACATCCTGCAGCTCCGGGGCGAGCCCTTCCTCCCGTGGGATCTGATGCAGGTGTCCGAGGCGGCCGGCGTGGCCTCCGCGGCGGGCATCCACGTCCAGAAGAGCATGGTCCTCTCCGGCGTCGTGGTGCTGGCTCTGACCGTCGGCTCCTTCTTCCTCTACCGGGGGCGTCAGAAGCTGCCCTGGATGCAGCGTCTGGCGGGCTTCGCGGCCAGCACAGCGGCTACCTGCGCCCTCATCTTCGGGGTGTTTTTGCAGCCTGCCGTCACCCAGTCGCTGGGCATCCTGCCCGACGCATGGATGCAGGACCGCTACTACCGCTATTACGGCGTCATCACCAGCTTCCTCACCAATCTGACCAATCTGGAGATCGACAAGCCCGAGGATTACTCGGAGGAGGCCGTCAACGCCATCCTCGACGACGTGGAGGCAGGGGGGAAGTACACCACCGGCCCGGTCTGGCCCGGCTCCTACGCCGCCCAGACCCCGGCAGACGAACAGGTGAAGCAGCCCACCATCCTCTATGTGATGGACGAGTCCTACTGGGACGTCTCGGAGCTGGAACAGTACGGCTTCCGGTTCGACACCGACGTTTCGGCCAACCTCCACGCCCTGCAGCAGACCAGCGCCTATGGCCGGGTCTACAGCCCCAGCTTCGGCGGCGGCACCTGTGACGTGGAGTTCGAGGCCCTGACGGGCTACTCGGTGTCCTATCTGCCCAGCGGCAGCAAGCCCTACCAGCAGCATGTGACGAGGCCCATGTTCGCCCTGCCCAGCTACCTCAAGACCCAAGGGTATCAGACGGCGGCGGTCCACTGCTTCTGGGCCAGATACTGGAGCCGCGACACGGCCTACCCCAACCTCGGCCTCGACGACTTCATCAGCCTCGAGAAGATGCAGGGCGTCCAGAAGGTGCGCCGCCACTACTGGACCACCGGCCTCGTCACCGACGACTCCATGGCAGACCAGATCATCGGCCAGTACGAGACCATGAAGGCCCAGTCCGACGCCCCCGTCTTCCTCCACGCCGTCACCATGCAGAACCACACCAATTATAATAAGGACAACTACCCCGACGACCAGCGGGTGAAGGTCACCGAAGCCCCGGCGGGCCTCAAGGCCAGCACCGTGGGTGCGCTGGAGGACTTTGCCACCGGCATCCGGGACGCCGACGCCATGCTGGGCAGGCTGACGGACTACTTCTCCCAGGTGGACGAGCCGGTCATCCTCGTGTTCTGGGGCGACCACTACAACCCCATCGATTCCAATTACGACATCTACACCCGCAGCGGCTATGCCAGCGGCTCCAGTGCCGACCCCCGCCTCCATCAGACCACCCTGCTGATCTGGTCGAACTACTCCGACCGGGCGGTGGACCTCGGCACCATCGCCGCCTACGACATCTCGCCGGTGATGATGGAGCTGTTCGGCCTCCGTCAGCCCGCCTACTTCCAGTTCCTTGGCCGTCAGCTCCGGGCCGCCTACCGGGCCAACACCCGCGGCACCATTCTGGAGAAGGACGGCACCGCCTCGAACGAGCTGACCCCCTTGCAGCAGAAGTGGAGCGATGAGCACTGGCTGCTCCAGTATGACCTCATGTTCGGCAAGGGCTATGCCCTGAGCCGGATGGGCCTTGAGAGTATCGCCGAGGGCGCGGATTGACGAAAAACTACGATTCTTTTCAGAAAAAAGCACGAAAACCCCTTGCAACGGCCGGAGGTTTGTGCTATTATTACTTAGCATTACACACGCATCACTATGCCCTTTTGTGCCCAAAAGGGTGGAGGGCAGTTCACGGACATCCGATATGTCAGTGGATCACGGTGTGCGGAGGCAAAACAAATTTTGGAGGTAATTTTACTATGGCAGTCGTTTCTATGAAGCAGCTTCTCGAGGCAGGCGTTCACTTTGGTCACCAGACCCGCCGCTGGAACCCCAAGATGGCGAAGTATATCTTCACCGAGCGCAACGGCATCTATATCATCGACCTGCAGAAGACCGTCAAGAAGCTGGACGAGGCTTACAACTACGTGAAGGAAGTTGCAGCTGAGGGCGGCGACATCCTGTTCGTCGGCACCAAGAAGCAGGCTCAGGAGTCCATCCGTGACGAGGCTCTGCGCTGCGGCATGCACTACGTCAACGCTCGCTGGCTGGGCGGTATGCTGACCAACTTCCGCACCATCCGCAAGCGCATCGACCGTATGGCTCAGCTGCAGAACATGAAGGACAACGGCACCTTCGAGCTGCTGCCCAAGAAGGAAGTGGCCAAGCTGGAGCTGGAGATGGAGAAGCTGGACAAGTACCTCGGCGGCGTCAAGAACATGAAGACCCTGCCCAAGGCCATGTTCATCGTTGACCCCCACAAGGAGCGCATCGCTGTTGCTGAGGCCCGCAAGCTGAACATCCCCATCGTGGCAATCGTTGATACCAACTGCAACCCCGACGAGATCGACTACGTCATCCCCGGCAACGACGACGCGATCCGCGCTGTCAAGCTGATCGCTGGCGCTATGGCTGACGCTGTGCTGGAAGGCAAGCAGGGCAACCAGGAGGCCGCTCCCGCTGAGGACGCAGCAAACGCCTGATTTCCCGAAATTCTCACAAACCAACAAATACTGTGTAAGGGAGAATACCAAAATGGCTATTACTGCAAAGGACGTTATGGAACTGCGCAAGCAGACCGACTGCGGCATGATGGAGTGCAAGAAGGCTCTGACCGAGGCTGACGGCAACTTCGAGAAGGCTGTCGAGATCCTGCGTGAGCGTGGTCTGGCCACCGCCGCCAAGAAGGCAAGCCGCGTGGCTGCCGAGGGCATGGTCTACGCCGATTACTGCCCCGCGTGCAAGGTGGGCGTCGTCATCGAGGTCAACGCCGAGACCGACTTCGTCGCCAAGAACGACAAGTTCGTCGCCTTCGTCAAGGAGGCCACCAAGGTCATCATGAAGCAGGACCCCGCTGATGTCGAGGCTCTGATGGCATGCAAGACCGAGAGCGGCGAGACCGTCGATGAGGCTCTGAAGAACCTCATTCTGGTCATCAAGGAGAACATCAAGGTCCGCCGTTTCGTCCGTTACGAGGGCGTCTGCTCTGCATACGTCCACGGCGGCGGCACCCACGGCATCCTGGTCAACTTCGAGACCACCAACGGCATCGAGGCTAAGGACGAGTTCGCTGCATACGGCAAGGATGTTGCCATGCAGGTCGCAGCTGCCAACCCCAGCTACGTCGATGAGGCTGCTGTCCCCGCTGAGGTCGTCGCCAAGGAGAAGGAAATCCTCCTTGCTCAGATGGCCAACGACCCGAAGAACGCCAACAAGCCCGACGCTGTCAAGCAGAAGATGATCGAGGGCAAGATCAAGAAGTACTTCAAGGAGAACTGCCTGGTCGATCAGGAGTTCGTCAAGGACGGCGACATGACCGTTGGTCAGTACACTGCCAAGGTCGCAAAGGACCTGGGCGGCGAGATCAAGGTCATCAAGTTCACCCACTTCGTCAAGGGCGAGGGCCTGGAGAAGCGTTCTGACGACTTCGCTGCTGAAGTCGCAAGCATGGTGAAGTAATTCAGCTTCTACTGCTGAAGTAAACGAGAGCCGCAGTGCCTGTAACAGGGCGCTGCGGCTCTTTTTGTTTGTATTTGCGCGGCAAATGTGCTATTATAAGGGCTATATAAAAGAGGGGAGAAGAAATCATGAAAATCGAGCCCAGAGAATATGAGCTGCCCAGCGGAAAAGCACTGCTCGTCCGCAGTGTAACTGCCGCAGATGCTGAGGTACACATCAAATTCAAGTGCATGACCTCCGGTGAGACACACTTTATGGCGCGTTACCCGGAGGAATGTGTTTATAGTCCAGAAACGGCAGCCAGTCTGGCAGCTTGCGAGGAGAGTCCCTTTGACTTTGAGGTCGGTGTATTCGACGGGGAAGAGCAGGTCGGGGGTGTCGGCGTTGCACAGCTGCGGCCGCATATCAAATACCGCCATCGTGCATATATGGGCATCTCGATTGAACAAAAATACTGGGGCTGCGGCCTGGGCAGCTACCTGGTGCAGCTTGCCATCGACCAGGCCCGGGCCAACGGCTTCGAGCAGTTGGAGCTGGGGGTGTACAGCGATAACAGCCGCGCCATCCATCTCTATGAAAAATTCGGCTTTGAGCGCTATGGCATCCAGCCCCGGGCCTTTAAGCTGAAGGACGGCACCTACCGGGATGAGATCATCATGGTGAAGATGCTGTAACCGGAACAGAACAAAAACGCCGCTGACGGCTTTCGAACCGTCAGCGGCGCTTTGCTTATTCAGTCAGCAGCGGTCAATGGATCAGGCCTTGGCCTCGCTGTTGTGCTCTGCCTTCTTGTAGGCGGAGAAGGAGTGGAACACGATGTTCAGGCCCAGAACGATCAGCAGGACAGCCAGGATGAGCTGCAGGCCGTTGGCGATGAACACAGCGCCCCAGGTGGTCTCACCGGCAGGGATGGTGACGGCAGCGGCATTGCTGATGGCCTTGACCATCGCCATGAGACGCTGCACCAGAGCGGTGAAGGTGACGCAGAGCATGATGATCAGCGGGGGGAAGAGCATCCTGTTGCTGCGGCCGGTGACCTTCAGGAAGACGCACAGGGTAGACAGGACCAGAGCGCTCAGCAGCTGGTTTGCAGAACCGAACAGGGGCCAGATGTTGGCGTAGCCGATCTTGGTCAGGATGAAGCCGAACACCAGAGTGATGAAGGTGGAGAAGTAGACGTTGCAGAGCAGCTTGCGCCAGCCCTCAGCGTGCTCCATGTCGTCCACGCTGAACAGCTCCTGGAAGCTCATGCGGCCGATACGGGCCACGGCATCCAGACTGGTCAGAGCCAGTGCGGAAACGCACATGGTCATAAAGACGGTAGCGGCATAGGCGGGGACACCGAACATCTCAAAGAAGCCGGCGACGCCGCGGCTGAAGATCTGGAAGGGAGTGCCGGCGGCGGGGGTGCCGTCAGCAGCGGCAGCAGCACCGGCGACGCAGAGGGCCAGAACAGCCAGCAGGCTCTCGAGGATCATGGCGCCATAGCCGACCTTCAGCATGTCCTTCTCGTTCTCGACGGTCTTGGAGGAGGTGCCGGAGGAGACGAGGCCGTGGAAGCCGGAGACAGCACCGCAGGCCACGGTGACGAACAGGATGGGGAACATGGTACCCAGCTTCTCGTTGGTGAAACCGGTGAAGACGGGCAGGTTCATGGTGGGATGGGCCACCAGCAGGCCCACAACGGCACCGGCGATCATGGCCACGAACATGAAGGTGGTCATGTGGTCACGGGGCTGCTTCAGCAGCCACATGGGCAGAACTGCGGCAAAGAAGATGTAGACGAAGGTGATGTAGCTCCATGCGGCCTTGCCCAGAATGAGGGGCAGGTTCGCGCCGATGACGAAGGACAGCACGATGAACACGATGCTGATGACGCTCTCCTTCCAGCCGGAGAAGCTGAACTTCTTCTGGATGAGGCCGAAGACGACAGCGAAGACCATGAACATGATGGAGACCATACCGGCAGCGCCGTTGGTCTGGGCAGCCTCCGCCAGAGCGCCGTCGGCGCCGAAGGCGTTGAAGGTTCCGGCCACCATGTCCGCAAACGCTGCAATGACGATGCCGCAGAACAGCCAGCAGAACAGCAGGAACAGCTTGCGGCCGGTCTTGCCGATGTACTTCTCGATGAGCATGCCCATGCTCTTGCCGTCGTTCTTGACGGAAGCGTACAGAGCGCCGAAGTCGGTGACAGCGCCGAAGAAGATGCCGCCCAGCAGCACCCACAGCAGGACAGGCAGCCAGCCGAAAGCAGCAGCCTGGATTGCACCGGTGACAGGGCCTGCACCGGCAATGGAGCTGAACTGGTGGGCAAACACGGTCCAGCCGTTGGTGGGGACATAGTCACGGCCATCCTCGTGGACGACTGCGGGGGTCTTGGCGGTGGGGTCGATGCCCCACTTGTTGGCCAGCCAGCGGCCATACAGCGTATAAGCGCCGAACAGACACAGGGCTGCGATCAAAACGATGACCAGCGTATTCATTTCTTTATACCTCTTTCCTTTCTTTCACACCGGCAATGGCCGAAGCAGGACGGCTGTGCCCAAAAGCAGGGCAGGCGAAACGGCCCGGAGGGGTGAAAAAAGCCTCCGTCCTCATGAAAGACAGAGACACAAAGATGTGTCCCATCTTCCTCGAAGACGAAGGCCAAACGGTGCATCTGCACCGGTCGCTCTCCGCGGTACCACTTCGTTTGCTGCGTTCGGGAGCAGCCGCTTGCGCGTACAGGCGTTCCTGCCGCCGATACGCCGCCCTGTAACGTGGGCTGAACGGCCATGCACTACTGCCGCAAGCGGGTTCGCACAGGCTGCTCGCAGGTGAGGGCTGATCGCACTGTGCTGCCGTCTTGCACCGGAATGGCGGCTCTCTGAGCGCAGGGAATGCGAAAAGTCATGTCCTGTTCATTGCATTTGCCGAATGATTGTGTATACTTTAGTCCCGATTTCATAATTTGTCAATATATTTTGGGCAAGTTAGGAGACTCTGCCATTTTTGCGGGGGAGAGATTAAGAAAATTTAGGCGATTTTTGTTCAGATGTGAGATGAATAAAACTGAATGCCTCCACAGGTGAAATCTGCTAAACTCCCGGAAAGAAAGACCGGACACTTGACTTTTACACTTTCGAGTGCTAAAGTAACAGAGTAATCGAAAGACCCCTGCCGCACCCCGCGGCACTTTGCCCTGAAGGAGGCAGCTATGGCGGACAAGAACCCCAGAAGAAACCCCACCACCGACGCACTGTTCGACGCGATCCTGAGTCTTGAGACGAGGGAAGAATGCTACAACTTCTTCGAAGACCTCTGCACGGTCAAGGAGATCTCCGATATGGCCCAGCGTCTGGAAGCGGCCAAGCTCCTGCTCGGCGGCAGCACCTACGACCAGATCGTAAAGGCCGTGGAGATCAGCACCGCCACCATCAGCCGCATCAACCGCTGCATCCAGTACGGCTCCGGCGGCTACCGCGACACCATCGAGAAGGTACACAGGAGCGCAAAGCCGGAGTGACATCCGGGCGGCGAGGCACATAGGATGGACTGCGCCCGATCCCTATTATAGAAAGGAAGGTCCTTCTTATGGCTGATACCACCAACTGCCCCCCCTGCGTTTCCTGCGGCTGCCCCGCGCTGCCGAGAGTTTCCCTCGACCAGGCCGTCATCGACCTGATGGAGAGCATCGCTCTGCAGGAGTCGGCCCTGAGCCACATCCTCTGCGCCGAGACCCAGAAGATGAAAGCCGCCCTCAGCATGGAGGAGCTGGACCTGTGCAAGCTGCTGGAGGTCAACGACTCCGCCACCAACATGGTCCACGCCGTGGCGAACCTTGAGCTGGTTCTGAAAGAGAAGCTGGAATTCATCGCCAACAACCTCTACTACCCCTCGACGGGGAACGGCACCACCACCGAGAGCTGATGTCAAAATGCGACTGCCCGCCCGCAATGGGTGGGCGGTTTTTCCTTTCCGGGGCGGGGCTGCCTAAAAATATGTATAAAAGTCGGAAAAGTGTTTTGTTGGAATTGCTGAATATCGAAATCTGTGCTATACTATATAATGTTTATCCAAAGAGAAAGGGGAACCTGACCTTGCTGCACTACGATGCGATCCTGTTTGACGTGGACGGTACGCTCATCGATTCCGCCCCCGGCATTCTCAATACACTGGAAGAGGTTTTCGGCTCCATGGGCGTTGACGTCGCCCGGAGCGACCTTGGCCGCTACATCGGCCCGCCTCTCCGCAAGAGCTTCGGCGAGCATTTCTCCGACCCTGCAAAAATCGAGGAGGCCATGAAGCGCTACCGCGTGAGCTACGCCGCCAAGGGCTGCCACGAGGGCGATGTCTACCCCGGCGTGGTGGAGATGCTGGGCCGTCTCAAGGCTGCGGGCCTGACCCTCTGCACGGCCACCTGCAAGCCCACCGACGTTGTGAGGCCCATCCTCGAGGAGCAGGGCCTTGCGCCTTACTTCTCCTTCGTGGGCGGCGCGTCCATGGATGAGAGCCGCGACAACAAGACCGACGTCATCCGCCACGTCCTCGCCCAGCCCGTCATGCAGGGCAAGCGGGTGCTGATGGTGGGCGACCGCCGGGACGATATGCAGGGCGCTGTGAACTGCGGCCTAGACGCCGCCGCTGTGCTCTACGGCTACGGCGGAAGGGAAGAGGTCGCCCCCTTTGCGCCGGTCTTCATGGCCGCCGACTGCAAAGAGCTGACGGACTGGGCTCTCCGCCCGGTGGACGAGCCTTTCCATTCCTGAAACGAGAGGGACTGAAGCTATGAGTCAAAAAAGACAACAACAAAACGAATCCATGACTCCCATGCAGCATCGGGCCGTTCTGGTCTGCGTCCTCTGCGTGCTGGCGGTGCTGCTGACCTTCGGCATCACCACCACCCTCCTCAAAAAGGAGGAGTCTGCCCCCTCCGTCTCGGAGCCTGCAGAGGGGCCCGCTGCCCCCGGCAAAGACCTGTCGGGCCACTACCAGATCGACAACACCTCCGCCGCTCTGCTGACGGAGACCGCCGACGCCGGCACGGACTATCTGAACAACACCCTTTTTCTGGGCGACTCCAACACCGTCCGCCTCTACAACAACGGCCTCATCTCCCTGCAGCAGTTCTGCGCCAAAGAGGGCATCGGCACTCAGGTGGCGCTCAGCGAGGGCATCGTTACCTTTAAGAGGGACTCCAACCACTACACCATCCCTCAGGCGGTGGCCATGATGAAGCCCCGCCGTGTGGTCATGACCTTCGGCACCAACGACACCGGGATGGAGGTCCCGGACTTCATCGCCCACTACACGGCCCTCATCCAGGCTATCCAGCAGAGCTACCCCTACACCGACATCATCGTCAACACGGTGCCGCCGGTCCCGGCTGACCACTCCAACTACCCCCACATGGACCAGGCCAAGATCGACGACTTCAACATGGCCCTTCTGGCTCTCTGCGAGCAGCTGGGCGTCCGCTTCCTCAACTCCGCCGAGGCCCTCAAGGGCAGCGACGGCTACGGCATCGCGGACTACTACACCAGCGGCGACATCCACCTCAAGAGCGCCGGCCTCAAGGCAGTGCTGAACTATCTCCGCACCCACGCCCTGCAGACCGAGGACCGCCGCCCCGACACCAACAACATCCCCACCCGCACCATGGAGTATGTCTCCAACCCCAGCTCCGCCGTGGCTGCTCCCAGCTCGGAGGCTGTCAGCTCCAGCGAGAGTCAGGCCGAGAGCGCCAGCAGCTCGGAGAGCTCCTCCAGCGAGAGCACCAGTGAGGACAAAAAGTTCGAGGCCCGCTACCGTGTGGACAAGAACGGCGGCGGCACCCTGAGCGTTGGCAATGACACCGGCAACAGCTCTGTGACCTACACCGTCACCGACCCCGATAAATCCATCACCGTGACCGCTGTCCCGGCGGAGGGCCACGTCTTCGTCAAGTGGAGCGACGGCCTCACCAGCAAGACCCGCACCGACACCGGCTTCAAGCAGAATCTGGACGTAACGGCAGTCTTCGGCACGGCCTCCGTCCAGATCACCAGCGAGGGCAAGGGCGCTGTGGGCAGCTCCTACACCTTCAAGGCGGCCTTGAGCGGCAAGTACGCCAAGACCGAGAACCTGCGCTGGTACGCCAACGGTCAGGAGGTCACGCAGGCCGCCGGCAAGTCCAGCATCACCGTGGTGGTGGACAGCTCCATGGCCAACGCTTCTTATAAGATCCACGCCGTCGTCACCTACAACGACTGCAAGGTGAGCAGCAACACCCTGACCATCACCATCGGCAGCGGTGTGACCAGCGAGTCCGGCTCCACCAGCAGTTCGTCCTCGCCCAGTGCCGGTCCTTCCGGCAGTACATCCTCTTCGTCTTCCTCTGCAAGTTCGGGCAGCTCTTCCCACAGCACCAGCAGTTCGTCGTCGACATCGTCCAGCACGTCGTCTGGCAGCTCCAAGGCAGAGTCGGAGTCCGAAAGCAAAGCTGAGTCTAACGCAGAATCCAAGACTGAGAGCAAAGCTGAGTCTAAGGCGGAGTCCAAGGCCGAAACCAAGCCGGAAGCCTCCGCCAGCAAGGAAGCCGAAAGCAAGGCAGAATGACGCCCCGCACCTTCCTCTGCAAAGCCGCATAGGCTGAGCCGAGAGGAGGCGAGCGGATGCTCCGTGAAGAAATGCGAGTCCTCGGCCTGCGAGAAGCCAG
>OBVY01001311.1_pt1 | contig 15333 bp, 10 predicted proteins | sample 1538051 | NCBI WGS metagenome assembly OBVY01 (sample SAMEA2580017, study PRJEB22360) | human gut metagenome | biome: human gut; feature: human-associated habitat; material: faeces | place: Denmark | collected 2008/2010 | reverse complement strand
AGTTGTTGAAGTTAGAAGGCATTATCGAAACGGGTGGTCAAATTAAATCTTTTATCGATGAAGGTATCCTTACTTTGAATGGTCAGGTTGTGACAGAAAAACGCAAGAAATGCCGCGTTGGGGATGTAATTTCTTGTGAAGGTCTCGATGTAGATCTCGTAATTACACAAGAGGAGGCTTAATCGGTGAGAATTGACTCACTGCAATTATTCCAGTTTCGTAATTACAAGGATGTAACGATTCAATTCAATCCGGAGATTATCGTTTTGCACGGCACCAATGGGGCTGGTAAGACGAATATCCTCGAGTCTATTTATGTGGGTACCATTGGTAAAAGCCATCGGACCAACGATACGTCAGATATGCTTATGTTTAACGCTGAGGAAGCTGGCATTGTAGTAAAGTTCGAGAAAAAGGATACGCCACAAAAGGTAAATATCAAGTTATTTCGCCAAGGCCCTAAGGATATTCGCTTAAACGATACTAAAATATCTCAAAAAGAATTGATTGGTACATTAAATACAGTTATATTCTGTCCTGAAGATTTACAACTCATTAAGGGAACTCCGTCTGGTCGTAGACGTTTCCTCGATATGGAAATCTCTCAGACTAGCGCTACGTACTATCATCAGTTAATGCAGTATAATCGGTTATTACAGCAGCGCAATGCGATCCTTAAAGAATATAGAGGTAAGCAGAACATTCCTCTTGAAGAATGGGATTTGCAATTAGCAGATATGGCGAGTTTTATCGTAAAGAAACGGTTAGAGAGCTTGAAGAAAATTAACCTTCTCATCGATTTGATGAACCGTAAACTGACCGGTGGTCTAGAGAATTTAACCATCGGTTATGAACAGCCATATATGGACAATGGTTCATTAGAATATACAAAGGAAGGCTTTTACGAGCGCATTAAAGCAGCATTGCCACAGGATCGTCATCGGATGACCACCAGCGTAGGTCCTCATCGCGATGATTTACGATTCTTCTCTGATGCGATGGATTTAAAGAAATTTGGATCTCAAGGACAGCAACGAACGGCTGTATTGTCCTTAAAGTTGAGTGAGCTTGAGTTTATCAAGTCCGAGGTTGGGGAATATCCAGTTCTGCTACTAGACGATGTATTGAGCGAACTTGATGAGTCGAGACGAGCGAATTTATTGCAGTTTATTCATAAACGTATTCAAACATTTATTACTACTACAGATATTCATGATTTTAAAGATTTGAAATCGGTTCAATTTATTTCTTGTGAAGGGGGAAAGGTTCAGTATGGACAGCCTTGATCTTTGTTTACCAAAGGCCTTATCAAAACTGAATTTACTGGAACAATACAAATTAAATACCCTCGTTCACAAGTGGCGTGATGTAGTGGGCGATGTCATTGCGGAGCATACAAAAATTGTATCTATCAAGCCGCCAGACATGGTTATCAGTGCAGATAATTCTATGTGGATGCAAGAAATGCAGATGCAAAAACGGCGTATCATTGAGGCCATAAACAAGTATTACCATCAAGAGGTGATCAAAGATATTCGCTTTATTATGAAACGTCAGAGCTATGTGAAAGCAAATACTGATACATCTATTTCATTACCTGATGAACAGATTATTACAAAACGTATTAATTTCGCAGACATCGTACTTTCAAAAGAAGACGTAGAAGCCATCGATAAATCGTTAGAGAAGACAGATAACGAAGAATTACGAGCTGCTTTCAGAAAAGTACAAATCACAGCTCGAAAGCGAGAAATCTATTTAGAGCAGCATGGGTATCATCGTTGTAAGCGATGTGGCATGCATATGGAATCTAAAAAAGAAATCTGTCCGACCTGTGAATATGAATTGCATCGTGCTCATATTAAGGACATTAAGGCGGTTATTAGAAAGTATCCGTACTTTAAATACAGCGATTGTCAGCAATTCATACAATGTACCTTCCCAGATTTTGCAGAAGCGATGCGGGAATCTATATACTTTTACTTAGATAAAATTTACAAAGGATCTATCAATCGCCGTCATATGTATATGGTGGCCATGCTCATCACTCATAAGAAGCCTGATGAGTTAACGGATCAGCACGTTATTAATTTGTGCAACAAATATCGATCTAAGTTCCTTGCAGAAGAAGAACAGCGGAAAATCGATTCATTAAATGGGACATTAGAAAAGTAGAGGAGGGATTCCTATGTACGTTCATATTGGGGATACCGTTTCCGTGCCTATCGAATCCATCATTACCATGGTGCACGCCAAGGGCGGAAAATCCCATAAAAGTCCTATTCATCACTATGAAAGCTTAGAGTATATCGCCATGGTACCAGAGGAGCAGATCAAGACCTATGTGGTCACAGATGATTGCGTTTATGGATCTGGTATTAGTATTAAGACTTTAATGAGACGAATTGAAGAGTTTTATAGTATAATAAAGAGATAAGATTTATTCTGTACATGTGTTGTACCAAATTTCAATCCAGTACAGTGTGATAGATTGTTAGGAGGAGTTTGTTTCATGCCTGAAGAAAATTATGGCGCTCAGAATATACAGGTTCTCGAGGGTCTTGACGCGGTACGTAAACGCCCTGGTATGTACATTGGTAGTACGTCCATTCGCGGTTTACATCACCTCGTTTATGAAGTAGTAGATAACTCTGTAGACGAAGCGCTCGCAGGTTACGCTACACATATCGAAGTATCCATTAATAAAGATAACAGTATCACTGTTGTCGATGATGGTCGTGGTATCCCTACAGGGATGCATGAATCCGGTATGTCTGCGGTAGAGTTAGTATTAACAAAATTGCATGCTGGCGGTAAATTCGGCGGTGGCGGCTACAAGGTTTCTGGTGGTCTTCACGGCGTAGGTATTTCCGTAGTAAATGCGTTGAGTGAATGGACTAAGGTTCAAGTAGCTCAAAACGGTATCATTCAAGAGATTACATTCGCTCGTGGTCATAAGACTTCCGAGTTATATGAAATCGGCAAGGCAGAAGGTACTGGTACTACAGTTATCTTCAAGCCAGATGCTGAAATCTTTGAAACTACAGTATTCAACTTTGATACATTGAAAATTCGTTTACAAGAATTGGCATTCCTTAATAAAGGTCTTCGCATTACATTGAGCGATTTGCGCCAAGAGGAACCTCGTGTTGAAAGCTTCCACTACGAAGGTGGTTTGAGTTCTTTCATTGCCTTCTTGAACGAAAATAAAGAAGTAGTAAACCCAACTGTTATCGATATTGAAAATACAAAAGACGACGTAGTAGTAGACGTAGCATTGCAATATAACGATAGCTACAGCGAAAACTTGTTGTCCTTCGTAAATAACATCAATACCATTGACGGTGGTACTCACCTTTCTGGTTTCCGTGCTGCTTTGACTCGTACCCTCAATGATTATGGCCGTAAATCTGGCTTGATCAAGGAAAATGAGTCCAACCTTTCCGGTGAAGACGTACGTGAAGGTTTGACAGCTGTTGTATCTGTAAAAGTATTGGAACCTCAATTTGAAGGCCAAACAAAAACTAAACTTGGCAATAGCGAAGTTAAAGGTATTACAGATGTTATTGTATCTGAAGGTCTTAGAACATTCTTCGAAGAACATCCTCAAGATGCGAAGAAAATCATCGAAAAGGCAACAATGGCAAGCCGTGCTCGTGAGGCCGCTCGTAAAGCCCGCGACTTAACTCGCCGTAAAAATGCGTTGGAAGTATCTAGCCTTCCTGGTAAATTGGCAGATTGCTCTGAAAAAGATACATCTATGACTGAAATTTATCTAGTCGAAGGTGACTCTGCGGGCGGTTCTGCAAAACAAGGTCGCGACCGTCGTTACCAAGCGATTTTGCCATTGCGTGGTAAGATCCTTAACGTAGAAAAAGCGCGCCTTGATAAGATTTTAGCGAATAACGAAATTCGTTCCATGATTACCGCTTTCGGTACTGGCATTGGTGAAGAATTCGATATTACAAAATCTCGTTATAACAAGATTATTATCATGACAGATGCGGACGTTGACGGTGCTCATATCCGTACCTTGTTATTAACATTCTTCTACCGCTATATGAAACCATTGGTAGAGGAAGGTCATATCTACATTGCACAACCACCGTTGTACCAAATCAAGAAGGGTAAATCCCACTGGTATGTATACTCTGATGCAGAGCTTACAGCTAAACTTGATGAAGTAGGCCGCGATGGTATTACAATCCAACGTTACAAAGGTTTAGGTGAAATGAACCCTGAACAATTATGGGAAACTACAATGAACCCTGAAAACCGTACGATTTTACAAGTTAGCTTAGAGGATTCCATTGAAGCTGATAAAATCTTTACAGTTCTCATGGGCGATAAGGTAGAACCTCGTCGTAAATTTATTGAAGATAACGCAAAATATGTGCGTAATCTAGATTTATAAGAGGTGAACCATGGCTGAAAATCAAAATAATAACGTAGAGTTTACCTCTAATAAAGATCAACATTTAAAACGTTCCTTAAAGGCGCGTCATATGAATATGATCGCTTTAGGTGGCGCTATTGGTACCGGCTTATTCGTAGCTGGTGGTGAAGTTGTAAGTACAGCAGGCCCTGGTGGTGCGCTTGTAGCTTACGGTCTCATCGGTATTATGGTGTACTTCCTCATGACATCTCTTGGTGAAATGGCGACGTACTTGCCGATTCCTGGTTCCTTCGGGACTTATGCAAAACGCTATGTAGACCCGGCCTTTGGTTTTGCCTTAGGTTGGAACTACTGGTTTAACTGGGCTATTACATTGGCTGCTGAAGTTTTAGCAGGGGCACTTATCATGAAATATTGGTTCCCTGATGTGCCTGCTATTGTATGGTCTGCTCTGTTCTTGCTCGTTTTATTTGGCTTGAACTATTTATCGACTCGTTCCTTTGGTGAAAGTGAATATGTATTCTCTAGCATCAAGGTTATTACTGTATTCGTATTCCTGTTCTGTGGCTTTATGCTCATCTTTGGCATTGGAGGCACATCTCCAGGATTTGCGAACTGGACAGTAGGGGAAGCACCATTCGTAGGTGGTTGGGAATCTATCCTCGCTATCTTCATGGTGGCTGGTTTCTCCTTCCAAGGTACTGAGCTTATCGGCGTAGCCGCTGGTGAAGCAGAAGACCCTGAAAAGAACGTGCCAAAAGCGATTAATACAATCTTCTGGCGTATTCTATTGTTCTATATCGGTGCTTTCATAGTTATCGGTTTCTTAATTCCGTACACTGATCCAAACCTATTGAATTCTAGTGTAGAGAATGTATCTATTTCTCCATTTACACTCGTATTCGACCGCTTTGGTTTTGCCTTTGCTGCTAGCTTTATCAATGCTATCATCTTAACGGCAGTACTCAGTGCTGGTAACTCTGGTCTTTATTCTTCTACGCGTATGCTGTATGCACTTGCTAAAGAAGGTCAAGCACCAAAAATCTTCGGTAAGCTTAATAAACGTGGTGTTCCAGTGCCAGCGTTAATCTTAACTACAGCAATCGGTTTATTTGCATTCCTTACAAGCTTCATCGGCGAAGGTACTGCATATACTTGGATTGTTAATATTTCCGGTCTTTGCGGCTTCATCGCATGGGTTGGTATCGCTGTTTCTCACTATCGCTTCCGCCGTGCCTTCATTGCACAAGGCAGAGATCTTAGTGAATTGCCTTACAAAGCGTGGTTATTCCCAGTGGGTCCAATCTTGGCGTTCATTCTTTGCGTCATCATTATTGCTGGTCAAAACTACTCCGCTTTCACAGGCGATACAATCGACTGGTATGGCGTATCCGTTGCATACATCGGATTGCCAATCTTCTTCGCAGTATACTTAGGTTACAAATACATCAAGAAAACAAAACTTGTTCCATTGAAAGAAGTTAATCTAGACCGCGATTTCGATAAATAATAACATAATTAGACCTGTTCATTATGAAATAGTGAACAGGTCTTTTTTATATAATATGTGATTGTATTTCTGTGAAAGCCTTGCTATAATTAATCAAAATATATTGTAGTCAATTAGAGAGGATACAATTATGATTATTACTACAACTATGCATATTGAAAATAAACCTGTACAAGAGTACAAAGGTATTGTATTTGGTGAGGTCGTAGAAGGCCGTAACTTTGTGAAAGATTTCATGTCTGGCATTCGTGACATCGTTGGTGGCCGTAGCGGTAGCTATGAAGATTCTTTGATGAAAGCTCGCCAAGCAGCTCTTGATGAAATGTCTCAACGGGCTTCTAAATTGGGTGCTAATGCTGTTATCGGTGTATCATTCCAATACAGCACAGTAGGTGCAGAAAACGGTATGCTCATGGTTACATGCAATGGTACAGCCGTTGTAGTTTAATAAGTAAAAAATAGCAGGGTTAAAGCCTTGCTATTTTTTTATATGTTAGTCATGTATAAAAGAAATCCCCTAATCAATGTGTAAGCGAGATAGCTTTCACAAAGAATAGGGGATTTTTATTTAGAAAATAAAGGTACTAATGAATCGTAGTTTTTATTGGGCGATTGTACCTATTTTATCTTATACCAACTTGCATACATGACTGGTAGTACGATAAGTGTTAGAACTGTTGCCACTAGTAAGCCGCCGCTAAAGGCGATGGCAAGTGGGCTCCAGAATACAGATCCCATAAGAGGAATCATGCCTAAAATCGCTGCGATAGCGGTGAGCATGATCGGACGGAAACGAAGTGTAGCGGAGTTGATAATAGCTTCAAGTGGTTTTTGTCCTTCTGCTTTGTGGATTTCAATTTGGTCTAACAAGATAATGGAGTTACGGATGATCATACCCGAAAGGGCGATGATACCTAGAATAGCCATAAAGCCTAATGGTGTTCTCGTAATATTCAGAGCTAATACGACGCCGATTAATCCGAGAGGTGCTGTGAGCAAAGCCATGAACATAAGGGCAATACGCTTCAATTGGAACATGAGGATTGTCATGATCACAAAGAGCATAATTGGCATTGGTGTTACTAGATTTTGTACAGCTGTGACGCTCTTTTCAGCGGCTCCATCAAGTTCAATGGTATAGCCTGTAGGCAAGGAATCGCGAATGTCTTGTAAGGATTTATAAACCTCTTTTGTTTTCGCATTGCCTAAAACACCGGCTTTCACATTGGCGTGAATGCTGATAGTTGGCATCATGTTGCGATGCCAGATGATACCATCCTCTTGTGTCATGGTGATGGTTGCAATTTGGCTAAGCGGTACGTAGGAACCATTGCCTGTTTGAATTGGTAAGGATGAAAGAGCACTTAAGTTATGTTGCTCATTATCTCCTAAACGGAATGTAACAGGAATTGTTTGATTACCTTCATAGTATTCCCCAGATTTAGTGCCAGATAATAAACTTTGCAAGTGTAAGGATACAGCATAGCTATCGATGCCGAGTAGGCGAGCCTTGTTAGGATCGATATGAACGTTAGCTACTGGTTCCGTATCTGGCCAGTCAAAGGCTATATTTTGTAAATCCTTGTCACCTTGCATTTTGCTTTTTACTTGGTTCGCAATGTCTTTTACCACCTTTTGATCTGGACCTGCTACGCGGAGCATCACTGGATATTTAGATGGTGGGCCAATTTGTACAAATTGAGCATTTACGAGGGCTGAAGGGAATTCTTCATTTAAATAAGAAGTTAATTCATCATAGAGTTTATCTCGATCCTCTAAGGATTTTGTAACGATAACGTACTGCAAGAAGTTATTTCGTTGCAACTCAGGTTCCAAGGTGAGAACGAAACGCGGAGAACCTTGTCCTATATAGGATGTAAAGGTTGAAATGTGTTCGTTACCTTGTAAATGTTCATCGATGATTTTTGCTTGATTTGCAGTGTATTCAATGGATGAACTTTGAGGAAATTGCATGGATACGATGATTTCATTACGCGTTGATGATGGGAAAAATTCCTGCTTGATCAATGGTAGTGAAAGTAAGGCTAACACAAAGGCACCTAACGTGATGAGTAATACTACCTTATGATGTCCTAAAGCCCAATGTAACAGTCTTTCAAATTTATTATAGAATGTAACACTGAGATTGTGCATAATACGGTCTCGTTTGGTCCATTCAGATTCAGGTTTTGGAGCCTTGTTTTCTATGATTTTATAGCCGAGAACAGGGCTGACGAGAACAGAGGCGAACCAAGATAGGATGAGAGCCATAAATACAACGATGGATAGAGATTTTGTAAACTCTGCTACCATACCTTGTGCTAATGCTAATGGCAAGAAGCCAGCACAGGTAATGAGCGTACCAGATAGCATAGGGAACGCTGTCGATTGATAAGCAAAGGTAGCGGATCTAAAGTGCCCCCAACCTTCTTCGAGCTTAACGCTCATCATTTCTACAACGATGATGGCATCATCTACGAGGAGGCCTAGAGCTAGTATTAACGCACCTAGACTAACTTTGTGCAGATAAATGCCGCTTTCATACATCAAAATAAATGTAGTAGATACGACGACTGGAATAGTGAGGGCTACGACCACACCTGTACGCAAGCCAAGGGATGCAAAGCTTACGAGCAATACGATGGAGATGGCTTCAAATAAGGATTGTGAGAAGTCCCCAATGGATTCTTTAACAATATGTGGCTGGTTAGATACTTGATCGAGTTCAAGGCCTGCAGGGATGTTTTTCTTCAATTCTGCTAGCTTTTTATCGATAGCTTCACCAAATTCTATATTATTGCCACCTGCATCCATGGAGATGGCAATACCGATAGCCGGCTTGCCTTCATAGTAGAATTGAGGATCACTAGGGTCTTGGTAGGTCATGGTTACATCAGCCATGTCGCCAAGGCGCAAGGTTTGATTATTGATACGAATTGGCATATCTTGTACGGCTTGCGGACTATCGAATAGACCGTTCACGCGTAGATATACATTATTCGTATCCGTCGTAATCATACCAGCTGGAACCATCATACTTTGCTGTTTAATAGCCGTTAATAGCTGTTGTGTACTGATTTTATAGGATGCTAGTTTATCCTTATTAATCGTTACATTAAGGGTTTGTTGTTGAACCCCAATGAGGCTGATTTTCTTAACATTTGGAACAGATAAAAGCTGACGTTTTAAGTCTTCTGCTTGTTGTCGCTTTTCTTCATAGGAGAATTCATCGCCGCTAATAGCGTAGATAATGCCGTATACATCATCGAATCTGTCGTTGATAGTCGGTCCTTGAACTCCTTGTGGTAATGACTTCCATTCGTCGTTGATCATGTTCCGCGCTTCTTCCCAAGCGGGACGTATTTTATCAGATGGTAGATTTTCTTTCAGATTAATATAAATAACTGATTTGCTGCCATCTGTGAAAGATTTTGTATAATCCACGCCAGGTAGGTCGCGCAGTTTTTCTTCTAATTTGTCCGTTACCTGATCCGACATTTCTTGAGGGGAAGCCCCCGGCCAAGCAACGCCCACAACCATAGTGCGCATCGTAAAGTCTGGGTCTTCCATACGTCCCATATGGTTGTATGAGAAGATACCAAAGGTGAGGAGCACAGCCATGAAGTAGTAGATAATGGACTTGTGTTTGAGGGCCCATTCGGCTAAGTTAAATTGTTTCATTGACTAACCGCCGTCCCTTCTTGTAATTGTTGGGTACCTGCGGTGATGACAATGTCACCCTTAGCTAAACCAGATGTGACGATGACGGAGTTCTTACCAAATTCACCTGTCTTAATTGGCACGAGATGAGCTTTTTTGTCTCGAATGATATACACTGCATTATTGCCGTTAGAGTCTTTCACAAGAGCCGTCAATGGAATGGAAATATTGGTGCTATCTGTAGTAGATAGATTAGCATTGATCGTCATTCCTAGTTGTACCTCTTTTGGAGGATTTTGTAAGGTAATTTTTACGGTATACGTTCTTGCCACAGGGTCAGGAACTGGTGAAATTTCACGGACCACACCTTGCACGGTTACATCAGGTAGAGCCCAGAATGTAATAGTGGCAGGGCTACCCACATGAACCTTAGTTAATTCTTGCTCAGGAAGGGCAATGACTGCTTCTGGGTCGCGACCAGCTGCTAAGGTACCAACGTTTTGACCAGCTGCTACGACTTGGCCTGTTTCAATATTGAAAGCTGTAATAATACCTGTATCAGGAGCGGTCAAATTAGTATAGCTATTTTGATTGCTACTCAAATTGAGGCTAGCCTGTGCTTGTTGTAATTGAGCAGAGGTAGCATTCAATTGGTTTTCTGCTTGGTCTAATTGCAATTTACTAATCGCTTGTTGTGCATAGAGTTCGCGATATCGTTTAGCATTGGTTTCTGCTAATTCATAGGCCGATTGAGCAGCTTTCACAGCACCCTCAGCATTTTGTACCTGAGCAGATGTATCTGAACCATTGATTTGAGCAATCATTTGTCCTGCTTGAACCACATCACCAACATTTACGAATTTATTGATGACGCGCCCACCAATTTGAAAGGCCAAGTTGGTTTCTGTTTTATTATGGATGGTGCCTGCATAGCCAGCGCCAGTAGTGCCAGATTCTTCACCGATGGTGATAGTACGCACCTTGAGGCTTGTATCCTCAGGTTGCTTTTCAGATCCACAACCACTTATGATAGCAGTCCCTATTAAGAGGGCTCCTATGGTTGCTATGACTCGTTGATTCATAGAATCTCTCCTTTATACCACACATAAGCCCTATGACACAGAACTACACATTAGTAATCATAGGACGATATATTTTATGAAAGTAACTCTAATTTAGTCATTAGATTTATTTTAGATAATAGCTCTATTAGGTCTAATTATATATTTTATACAATTTAATAATACTATATTTATATGTAAACGGCTAGGGGTATATATAAAAAGGGGCTGTAACAGAATGCGGTTTTACCGCATTCTAGTTGCAGCCCTTTTAAAATATAAGAAATACCAAGAAAATTAGATTTGTAAAATCTTATCTTTTCTTGGTATTTTTTGTTTTTAGACGCACTTAAATAGACCTCTAGGCCTATTTAAAAATTTCTTAGTTTAAGCAGTTTCTTTTGCAGAAAATAATGTTGTATTAACTCGTCCTGCTTGTATTCTGTTATGTAATTTCGCAATATTGAATCCCATGACCAGTAGATATAGCATCTTATGCACGTTCCCACTACCACGATGTAAAAAGCGTCTAAACCCAAGATCTTGTTTTAACACACCAAATGCGCCTTCAACTTGAATGGAACGGTTAATTCGTAATTGAATGCCTGTATCACTAATCAGTCTATCTTGGTTTTCTGCCAATACAGTATCATAGGCAGGTGTAATTTCAACTCGTTTTACTGGATTAACTGAGGTTGGTTTCATGTACCGTTGGCATTTTTTCTTGTATCCACATCGGTTGCAAGACTCACAAATATATACCTTTCGCTCAGATACAAATCCTGTTTTGTGTTTCGCCTTACGTGTGAAGGCATATGTTAATTTACGTCCTTTTGCACATATAAATGCATCTTCTTCAGGTATATACTCCATATTACGAGCTTTGCTAATATCCTTGGTCCAAATTCTAGTTTTCGCTTTTTCGTAATATTGAGGCTTTATACAAGATAGGTAATGGTTGTTCTTTAACCAAGTTAAGTTCTCATGGCTATCATAACCAGCATCAGCTACCACATATGTGAATCGGCGGCCATGAATCTGCTCTAATTGCTGTACAAATGGAATTAAGGTATTCGTATCATTGGGCTTAGGGAATACACCAACTCCCATAATATATTCAGAATGAACAGCTAATTGTACATTGTAGGCAGGCTTAAGCTGTCCATTACGCATATGGTCTTCCTTCATACGCATAAACGTTGCATCATGATCTGTTTTAGAATAACTGTTGCGTTCACCCATAATATACAACTGCTGTTCGTATTCTTTGCGTTTCTCATATACATCTTCTGCTCGCTCATACAGTCGTTGTAATGGTGTTTTATGCTTACCTTTTCCTTGTACTAATTCCATATGATGTACTTCAATTTCTTTAGCGAGGAAGGTATAGATACATTCATCATTCATACAATGGGTATCTAGCCCTAATTCATTCCAGATGTCTTGCTTTAATATGGCTAATTTAGATGGTAATGTATCTAGTCTTTTCTGTACTGTTTTTCGCCAGACAAAGGTATACTTGTTGGCATTAGCCTCTAGTTTAGTTCCATCAACAAAAACTTCATTGAATGTTAAGGTATCACGTCTGTTAATAGCTTCCATCAACTGTGAAAACAGATTCATTAAGATATCGAGTGTACAACGGGCAAAAAATCGTTGGAAAGTCATGTGACTTGGGACTGAATAGCCTTGAAGAAGCCACATATAATTAATATTTTCTTCGCATTGTTGTTGTATCATACGTGTAGAATACACGCCGTTAGACATAGCATAGACAAAAATTTTGAACAGAATGTGCGGTGGAACTTTAGATTTTCTTCCTTTAGGAGAATACAAATGCTGTAACTCTTTATAGTCTAATTCCTCCAATACAGCATCGAGTAACCGCACAGGCGCTGTTTCTTTTATCAACATGCCATAATCCAATGGTAAAACTAGTTGGCGAGGCATTACTAGTTTGGTATAATGAGGTTCATTGGTATGGTTTTGGTTCATAATTTAATTATACCAATGAAGAGGGCCCTTCGGGGTCCTTTTTTCTTAGAAATATAGAAAACAAGCTATTAGTTGATCATATAAAATCAACTAATAGCTTGTTTAGGTTAAGGGGCTGTTTTGTTACAGCCCCTCTTTATAAATCTACAATGCTCATAAATCTACAAGCTAGTAGGTATTAATCTTTTTCTTCTGTTTCTTGTACTACGATAGGTTCTTCATAGGTTACAAGAATCTTATCGATACGGGTGTTATCCATATCTACAACTTCAAAGGTATAGCCATTCCATTTTGCTTTGTCTAATTCTTTTGGAATGCGACCAAAGAGAACGTTTAATAGACCGCCCATTGTTTTGTACAAGTCTTTTTCTTCGCCTGGTAATTCTTCATCGATGTGGAAGAATTCTTTAAATTCGTCTACGTCGAGAAGGCCATCTACAAGCCAGGAGCCGTCTTCACGTTCGACAATTTTATTCTCTTCTTCCATGATTTCTTCTTCACCGGAAGGCATGAGACCTACGATTTCTTCCATAATATCATGTAATGTTACAAGACCGCTGAAACCGCCGTACTCGTCGAGAACGATCGTTTCATGAACGCCTTCTGTACGGAGTACATTCAATAATTTCATGAGCGTAATGGATTCTGGAATGAGTAATGGTTCTTTCAAACAAGATTCAATAATATCATGAATAGAGCGTTCGCTAGGACGTTGCATGATTTGTACCAATACGTCAGATACGGTAATGAGACCTTTTAGTTCGTCCAAGGAATCGGTACCTACAGGAATGCGGTAATGGTTAGCATTTTTGAGGACTTCCATGATTTCGTCCTCTGTACCGTTAAGGTCGATCCATTTGAGCTGTGTACGAGGTGTCATGATGTCGCCAGCATTCATATCTGCTAGGTGGAAGATATTTTCTACGAGGATAGGTTCCTCTTCTTCATACGCACCCATAGCAACGCCTTCGGTGAGCATCTTGTTGATTTCGGACTCTGTAACAGGAGCCTCTTCTTTCACAGTTACGCCTAGTAATTTTAAGAGGAATTCTGTAGAAACGCCTAGGAAGCTAACAATAGGTTTTAATGCTACAGATAACCAGTAAATTGGTTTTGCTACTACTACGGCAATGCTTTCAGGACTATTTAAAGCCAAACGTTTTGGTACGAGCTCGCCAATAACGAGGGATAAATAGGTGATAATAGCAACGATGAGTAAGGAGCTAATGGATGCTGCATAGGGCTCAATACTTGGAATATTAGCTACTAAAATCTCTTCTAATGGACCAGAGAAGGTCGCACCAGAATACAAACCAGTTAAAATACCAACGAGAGTAATACCAATTTGAATAGTAGAAAACATATTATTTGGATTCTCTGCTAATTCAAAGGCTTTTTTAGCACGCTCGTTGCCTGCCTCTGCCATTTCTTCAAGCTTACGTTTTTTAGCATTGACGATGGCCAATTCCGTCATAGAGAATAAGCCGTTTGCTATGATTAATACGATGATAATTATAAAATCTAAGGTCAGATCACTGTCCATGTAAGTAGACACTCCTTTTTTATGACATATCATTCTGCACATGAGAATATTAAAATATTACTCTTTAGTATACCATATTAACATCAATAAATGTTTGACACAATAAAAGCACCCAAAAGGGTGCTTTTATTGTATACTATAGGTGTTACTGCCCCATACTGGTAACAGAAAGGGGGTGAAAAGGTGTTTGACACTTTGATTTCCTTAATAGTATCCATCGTAGCAGGTGTAACCTGTCACTACATCTGCAAGTGGCTAGATAGATATTTTCGTCAGTAACTAGCACAAAAAAAGGAGGGCCGCCACCCTCCTTTTTTGTTTGCGTGAAAACGTGTCTCACATTGACTTCCTTTGTCATATATTATGATACATGATTACCTTTAATTTGTAAATATTGCTCTAATAAGGGTATAGTATATATAAATATCAATTTAGTATTAAAAATAGGTCATACAATTGGGAATTCATGATGGGATTAGATATATGACAAGTGAACAGGAATGGGAACAGGTTTTACAAATAAAGACAGCAGGCCGCGATGATAGTCGGTCTGATACGGAGCATCATCCGTATGAGCCGACTGATTATTGCGTCCTAGAGCGCTTAGCGAATAGTGGTCATATTCGCAAGAAACATACCCTCATCGATTATGGCAGTGGCAAGGGCCGTGTTAGCATTTTTATGGCCTACCAAACGGGCTGTCACTCTATCGGCATCGAATACGATGAACGATTGTATGAAAAGGCTCTTATCAATGGTGAAAGCCCAGCAGCGCGCAATCGGGTGAGTTTTGTGCACGGTGATGCGGCGCTCTATGAATTGCCAGATCAAGCAGATTGTTGCTTTTTCTTTAATCCCTTTGCACTCCATACGATTAAGCGCGTTCTAGGAAATATCTTTGATTCCCTGTATCATCATCCGCGTGAAATCAAATTATTTTTCTACTATGTTAACGAAGAGGTAGAAAACTTCTTAAATAACCATGTGCGACTCGAACAAGAAGAACCTATCGATTGTAGCGATCTATTTGAAGAAAGCGATGAAAAGGAACGAATTTTAGTGTATTCAGTTAATTTATTTTAGTGCATTGATTATTAAGGAAAAAGCAGATAAATTCTGATATAATAATATATTAGAGATTATAAAATCAAATTATTTTTTATAGTTC
>OBVY01001308.1_pt1 | contig 15344 bp, 10 predicted proteins | sample 1538051 | NCBI WGS metagenome assembly OBVY01 (sample SAMEA2580017, study PRJEB22360) | human gut metagenome | biome: human gut; feature: human-associated habitat; material: faeces | place: Denmark | collected 2008/2010 | reverse complement strand
CGCCGTCGAACGTGCGCGTGCCGCAGAGCGCGATCGTCCGGTCGGCGGTCGCCAGCGAAACCGAAACCAGCCGTGCGTCCACCTCCTGCGACCACGGATCGAACCAGATGTAGGAGGTAGCGTGCGACAGCGTGAAATGTCCGCCCGCATCGGTAGTCGCATAACCGAAATCGCCGTTGGCGCCCAGCTGCAATTCACCGGCCGCCGCCTGATTCTGGCGGGAAGGGACGACGGCCCGCGCCCCCTCGCCCGTCATATTGTAGTAGACTTCGTAGGGAGCTTCGCCCGTCAGTTCGGAAAATCCGAAGCTCGCCGCAGCGCCTGCGGTTCCCGCTTCGGAGCTATGCACACCGTTGACCCATATCCGGTCGTCGGCGCTCCACAGAAACGGAATCGCCGCGCCGTCGACGGCACCCGCCGACGTTCGCGTGGAAGAACCGGACACACCGGTCAATTCGACAGCGCGGCCGCCCCGAACCGCCCCTGCTTCCTCTTCGAACTCCGAGGAACAGGCAGCCAGCAGCAATCCGCACAAAAAGGGTAAATAACGTTTCATATCGTATGCGTTTGAAATACGGGGGAACGCCGGAGCCCGATTTCCGGCTCCGACGTCTCTCCCGCAGAGAGTTGACTTCCGCCGGATCTATTTCCACGTGCCGGTCGGTTCCACGTCGTAGACGAACGTAAAGTTATAGGAGGCCATGGTCAGCTGCACCCAGCCCGAATTCACATAGCCGCCGCCCGTACTCAGCGACGGGTCGTCGCTCTCGGGCAGATGGATGACGCGGGTCTCCGCCTTGCTGCCGGCGACGATCTCGTACGATCCGCCGAACGGTCCGGAACCGTAAGACTCCTCCAGCGTCGGCGGAGTGGCCGCACGGCAGATGATCTCGCCCAGCAGCGGGCAACCGCCCTGACCCGTTCCCGTCCAGTCGTATCCGGTAAAACTGTAAGTTCCGATCTCCTTCATGCCGCGGCCGAACGAAACGCTCCGCAGATTGTAACAATCGGCAAAGGCATTCTGTCCGATGGATTCCGTCGCATCGGGGAAGATCAGCGCCGTCAGCGCCGAACACCCACTGAACGCTGCGGAACCGATCGTTTTCAGTTTGGTGCCGAAGGTGACCTTCGCCAGCGACTTGCAACCGTTGAAGGCGTTCGAGCCGATCGTCGTGACCTCGGCGGGCAGCACGACCTGCGTCAGCGGACAGCCCTGGAACATCGCGTCAGTGATCTTCGGCACATATTCGTCGAACGTGACGCTCGCGAGCGAAGCGCACGACGCATAGGTATTGACGTCGTAGGTGACAGCCGCCGAAACGTGCGCCCTGATCAGACCCGATCCGCTGAAAACATGCTTCGCCACGGCGGTAATATTCTTCGGCAGCACGATGTCCGACAGATTTTTGTTGTCCCTGAATACGGCGGGAAAAGTCGCGCTCTCGTAGACGGCTTCGCTCAGATCGACGGTCGCCGCGGCGGACAGTCCCTTGACGGCGGCGGCCACCGCACTCAGCTGCGACGCGCTCATCGCCGTATTGTCCCCTGCCGTCTTGACGAAGAGCGTCGAGAAGGATGCCGGAAGTTCCGCAGACCACTTGTCGCCGGCCGAAACACGGTAGTAGACGCCTTCGCTCAGGTAGTCGTCGCCCAATGCGGCGAATGTATAACCGCTGCACGCCGCAGTCCACGCCGAATAGGCGTCGACCGACGGGACGTGGACGGTCCTGGCGCCCTGAACCGAAGCGCCCGCCCCCGCAAAACTGTCGGCCGCGACCGTCGGAGCCGTCGTCGGCTCGCAGTAGATGTCGGCCAAAAGCACGGCATTCTCGAAAGCCTTGCTGCCGATCGAAGCGAGCGCGTCGCCCGAAACGGTCAGCGTGTTGAGCTTCGACCAACCGGCGAACGCACCGGCGCCGATCGCCTCGACCGTCTTGGGAATCGTCAGCCGTTCGATGACGTCGTTCCCTGCGAATGCTCTGTCGCTGACGGCCGTAATGCCGGCTCCGAACTTGACGGACGCGAGGGTCGGATTACCCGCAAAGACCTCGCTGCCGAGCGACATCACATTGTCGGGCAGCACCAGCGCCGCCAGGCCGCAGTCGGCGAACGCCCTGTCGCCTACAGTCGTCACGCTGCTGCCCAGCGAAAGGTCGGCGAGCTTCGAACAACCCTCGAACGCACCCGCATCGACGGCGGTCACCGAAGCGGGAACCGTCAGCGACGTCAGCGACGTGCACCCCTTGAAGCTCTCGGCGGGAACGGTGCCGATCGAACCGAGTTCGACCTCAGCCAGCGCCGGACAGTCGCGGAACGCCTTCGCACCGAGCGTCGCACCTCCGAGCGACACCTCGGTCAATCCGCTGGCGGCGAAAGCTTCGTCGCCGATGCTCTTCACATTGCCCAGCGCGATCTCCGACAGCGCCGCACAACCGCTGAACGCCTTGTCGGCGATCGATGCGACGGACGAAGGCAGCGTGACCTCCGCCAGAGCGGAACACCCTTCGAACGTACTCGGCCCGACTGCGGCGACGCCCGACGGAACGACCGCCCTGGTCAGCGCCGTACACCCTTTGAAAGCCCCGTCGGCGATCGACGTCGTATTTTCGAAGAGACGGATTCCGCCCAGCTTCTCATTACCGGCTAGCAAGGCAGGGAATTCGGCGGAAACATAGTCGGCCGTGCTGAAATCGAGCGTCGCGGGCGCCGACTGCGCCGCGAGTCTGGCGACGACGGACTGCAACGCCTCGGCCGAGATCGTCTGCTCGCCCACGGTGCGGACATAGAGCGCCGAGAAGGTGTCGGGCATCGTCGTCGTCCACTTCTCCTCGCGCGAAACGCGGTACCAGACACCGTCGGTCAGCTCCTGATCGCTGATGTCTTCGAGCGTGTATCCCTGACCGATCACGGACGCCCACTCTTTCTCATAAGCCTCGTAAGAGGCCGCCGGAACATAGAGGTATTTCTTTCCCTCGACATTTTTGCCGATGCCGTCGAACGGCGTCTGACCCAGTTCCGGCGGCGTCTGCGCACGGCAGGTGATACTCTTCACGTTTCCGCTCTCATCGGAATAGCCGTAAAAAGCATTTCGTCCGACTTCGGTCACCTTCTCGCCCAGAACGATCGTCGTACAGCCGCAATCCCGGAACGAATAATCGGTAACGACCGGAATATCGATCGTCACATCGGCCAGCGAATGACATTCATCGAACGAGTTGGTGCCGATCGTCTCCAACGTCTCCGGAAAGGAGATGCTCCGCAATGCGTTGTTTTTGTAGAATCCCATATTGCCGATCGTCTTCAAGGCCGAGGGAAGTTCGACCGTTTCGAGTACGCTGCAATAGGCGAACGTCTCATTGGGGATAGCGGTCACTCCATCGGGAATACGGACGGATTTGAGCGCCGAGCAATTCATGAAAGCCTGCGAACCGAGCGTGGTCAGCCCTTCGGGCAGTTCGATGCTTTCCAATGCCGAACATTTGTTGAAAGCCCCCGAATCGATCGTCTTCACTCCGGCGGGAATCGTCACGCTCTTCAAACCCGTACATCCGGCGAAGAGGCTGCGCGAAAGCGTCGTGATCTTTTCGGGCACGACGACGTCGGCCAGCGCCTTGCAGTCATAGAACGCATACTCGCCGATCGAAGTCAGCGTGGAAGGCAACCGGACGGACGCAAGTTTCGAGCAGCCCGAGAACGCCCGCGCCGCGATCTCGGTCAACCCGTCGGGCAATGCGACCGTCTCCAATCCCGTACAACCGTAGAACGCTGTCGCATAGGTGCCCGTCGAGGGCATCGTCAGGATATTGCAGGGCAGCGAAATCTCCCGCAGCGTCGTCTTGCGCGAGAAGACCGTCGGGAACTCCGCGGCTTCATAGGTCGCCTCGGCGAAATCGAGCACCGCGCCCGCCTTCAACCGCGAAGCGATCGCCGAGAGGTCGGCGGCGGCGAGTTTCCCTTCGCCCAGCGTCACCGCTTTGAGATAGGTGACCGATTCGGGAATCTCCTCCGCAACACCGTTTTCGGTCAGGTAGAAGACGCCGTCGCGCTTGCAGTCGGCGGCAGCGATCGTAGCCGATATGCGCAGCGTACCGCCCGGCGCGAGTCGCCGGCCGGCACGGCTCTGCATGTAGACCGAACCGTCGGCGAAGGTGTAGACGACCGAGACTGTCGCCTCCGACAGATCGGCCGGATAGAGCACCATGGCGGCGAATACCTCGGTGTCGCTGTGCTGCGTCGGCAACGCGACGCCTTCCTCGCCGAAATTCAGCGTGACGGACGACGAACCTTCGCACGCACCGAGCGCACCCTCCGCGAAGACCGCCTCGCCGGCGATGGCATGGCCGCCCGACACGCTCAGCGAAATCGATTCGAGCCTGGCCGTCACGTCGGCCGAACTTACGTCGAACCAGACGTAGGAGGTCGCGTGGTTCAGCACGAACGTACGGTTGGCATCGGCCGTCGCATAGCCGAAATCGCCGTTGCGCCCCAGATCGGGACGACCGGCCTCCGCCTGTGTCTGTTCGGCGGGGATCGACGCCGTGCGGGCGGCGGAACCCGTCATGTTGTAGATCACGTCGTAGGAATCGGCTTCGGCGACGGATTCGAAAACGAAGGCGCCCTTTTCGCCGGAGGATTCGAGCGGCTCGCTCTTGACGTCGCCGACCCAGATGCAGTCGCCGGCGCTCCACCGGAACGGCACGACTCCCTCGGATGCCTCGCCGAATCCGGTACGGGTAACCTCTCCCGAAAGACCGGTCAAAACGACTTTTCCGCTCTCGACGGGACGGGCGGGTTCGACATCGGCATCCCGCGTACATCCCGCGAGGGCCAGCAGCGAACCGCAGGCAATATATAAGTACTTTTTCATCGGATTTCTCATTTATCGGTTAGTTCCACTCCTCCCAGTCGCTCGAACCGGCGTTGTTGTCGTCGAACACCGGAAGATTGACTTCGACCGCAGCGACGACCGTCGCCGTAGCGCCCACGGCGACGACCGTCACCTTGCCGCTCTTTTCGGCATAGATATTCCCTTCGACGGGAGCCGTGATCGACAGCACGTCGCCGTCGAGCGAAGCGCGCCACCCGTCGGGCTTCGAAATCGAATAGCTCTCGACGCCCTTCTGCGTGACGGCCAGTTTTTCGGTCTGTCCGTATTTGAGCGTCAGTGTCGTGCGCTCGATGACGAAGTTCACCTCTCTGGCTTTGGGCAGCCGGATCGTCTCGCCTCCCGCAAGGATGAAAATCACCTCGTCGTCGGTCTGCCGGACATCCTCGAAGAACGAATCGCCGTCTTCACCGACCGCCTTGACCGGTCGGCCGTCGGCACCTTTGACCGGCTCGCCGTCGATCGTCCAATAGCCCTCCTCGTCGACCGAAGGGGTTTTGCCGTCCTGCCCCGCCACCGGAATCTTGCTGCCGGCATCGTCCAGCAACCACTCGTCGGCGCCGCCCAGCGTCCAGTAGTAGACACCCTCGAACCTGGCGATACCCAGCACAGGAGCGTCGGCGCCTTTCTCGCCGTCGCGGATCGTGATGGTCTTGCCGTCGTTGAACGTAATCGACCAACCGTCGTCCGACTCCGTATAATTCGTAATGAACTTGTTGCCGTTCAGGGCGTCGACGAGCGTCTTCAACGAATTCACCTGCTCCTTCATCGAGGCGATCTCCTGTCTGATGTCCGCGATCTCCTGACGGAGTCCGGAGTCGTCGTACTCGTCCGAACAGCTCCATGCTGCCGCTGCACAACATGCCGCGAACGCCAATAGCGTAAAGATTTTCTTCATAATACAAGATTATTTGGTTTGGAATTTCGATGCGCCGAAAAACGGCCGCGTCGGACAGGAGCGATCCGCAGACACACGATGCAGGGAGCGACGGCCATGCCGCGCTCCTCGCACTCCCGATTACCGATCCGTATGACATAACTACGCCGTTTGATTCCGTTTGCGGACTTACACGACGCAAGGGGAAGGGTGAAGAAATCGACAGAAAAATAGCACGCAGAAAACTATCTCGTGTGATTCCGACCCGAAACCCGCGGGTGTAAATCGTTCATCGAGGCAGGTCTTCTGACTTATCCCGTCGACCGCGCCTTCCCGGTATTTCACCAGTGGCAAAGAATGCGATAGACTTCGCTCCCGAAAGGGAGGGGACTTACAGCAGCAGGTACTGTCGCGGATTTTCACCGCGTTCCCTATTAATTCCGACAGGAGAGGACTCCCGTTGCGGAAACCTTGACGCGACAAAGGTATGAAAAAACGATCGGAATTCGCAAATTCCGTTTCACTTTTATTTCATTTCCGCCGTTTTCATGCGGATTCGTCGCCGCAGGGCCGGCGAACGCCGCTGCGACGGCCGACCCACTCCCGCCCCGCATGCGCAGCGGCTTCATTTTCCGGCAAAATAGTTGTATCTTTGTCGTAAATGCTCCCCGAATTCCTGACATACCTCGAAGCCGAACGCCGTTACTCCCCGCTCACTATCCGCAACTACCGCCGCGACATCGAACGGTTTCTGGCGTGGCTGGGAGTCGACGAGGCGTCGTTCGACCCTTCGCAGCTGCGCACCGAGGACATTCGTGAATGGATTCTCTACCGCACCGAAAAATCGCACATCGGCCCGGCATCGATGAACCGCGAGGTGTCGTCTCTTCGGGCATTGTGGCATTACCTGCGCCGGCAGGGAATCGTCACGCAGGATATCTTCCGGAGCGTTCGTTCGCTGCGTACGCCGCGCCGTCTGCCCGTCTTCGTCCCCGAAAGCCGCATGGCCTACGTGATCGCCGACATCAACGGACGCGCCGGCAGCGAAGATTTCGTCACCGTGCGCGACGCGCTGACCGTGGCCATGTTCTACGGCTGCGGAATCCGCCTCGCAGAACTGATCGCCCTCAACCGCAACGACTTCTCGGACGACTACCGGCAGGTGCGCATCCGCGGCAAGGGAGACAAGGAGCGCATCGTCCCGCTGGTCGATCCTCTGCGGCGCATTCTGGTCCATTACCTCCAACTGATCGAGCGGCAAAACATTTGCAATTCTCAGGAAAAAGCACTAATTTTAACACTGAAAGGAGCGCGCATTTCACGGAGCGTCGTGCGGCGCATCGTGGAACAGGCGTTGAACAAGGAGGGCATACAGGGAAAAAAGAGCCCCCACGTACTGCGGCACACCTTTGCGACGCATCTGCTGAACCACGGCGCGGACATGCGCGAAATACAGGAGCTGTTGGGACACTCCTCGTTGCAGGCCACGCAGGTCTACACCCACAACAGCATCACCCGTTTGCAGGAGATCTACGTCAAGGCGCACCCCCGCGAGCGGAGAAAGGAAGAGATTGAAACCCCGTGCGACGCTGCCACAGAGGACACGCAAGCACGGTAACCGATTGTCAAACTATAAAGGACAAGGCTATGAACGTACAGATTCAGTCAGTGAAATTCGACGCAGACAAGAAGTTGATCGAATTCGTGGAGAACAAGATGTCGAAGTTGGAACGTTTCGCCGACCGCGCCACGGGCGCCGAGGTGATTCTCAAACTGGATAAGGATTTCGAAAAAGGAAACAAGGTAGCGACCATCACGCTGCACATGCCCGGCGAGGATATGGTGGCCGAACACCGCGCCCGCGCCTTCGAGGAGGCGATCGACGAGGCGATCGACGCACTGAAACGCCAGATCGAGAAATTCAAGGAGAAGGTGAAATAGCCGCACGGCGGCACGCTTGCGACGGGAGGAGTCTTCGACGAGGATTCCTCCCGTTCGCATTTCCCGAATCCGCACCGGCGGCTTCCGCAGCGATACCTTTATTATATGAAGTTCCTGCCGCAGGCGGAAGACGTTCCTGCCGCCCGCGAAAAAGCCGGTACCGCGCCGGCCGGGGGCCGGTGCAATCCGTCCGCAACTTTTTTCCGGCAAAACGTACAACCTGCCGATTTTTTATTTATATTTGCCTCGAAGACATTTTTGAAGAGAAGCATGTTCAGCAACCGCACGGCTCAGAATTGGTGGTGGCGCTCATTGGTTTTAAGTAAACAATGACGCTGGCACTGCCGTGGATGGAACATACCGATCGCAAGAGTTAGGAATCCGTTGTTTACTTGACAAGTAACGACGGATTTCTTTTTTTGCCCCGCGCCGACCGCAAACCCGTAAAAACAATCAAATACCTTATCAGTCATGAAAACGAAAAAAATCCTGCTGCCCGATCAGATGATCCCCGTCCAATGGTACAACATCGTGGCCGACATGCCGCAGAAACCGCTGCCGCCGCTCGATCCCCGCACCCGCCGTCCCGTGACGGCCGAACAGATGAACTGCATCTTCGCCGAAGAACTCGTACGGCAGGAGTTCTCGACCGAACGCTTCATCGACATCCCCGACGAGGTGCGCGACCTCTACCGCATCTGGCGCTGTACGCCGCTCGTGCGGGCCTATGCGCTGGAACGGGCGCTCGACACGCCGGCGAAGATCTATTTCAAGAACGAAAGCGTCTCGCCCGCCGGCTCGCACAAGCCCAACACGGCCCTGCCGCAGGCCTACTACAACGCCAAACAGGGCATCAAGCACCTGACGACCGAAACGGGCGGCGGACAATGGGGTTCGGCCATCGCGCTGGCCAGTCAGTACTTCGGCCTCGACCTGAAAGTCTTCATGGTCAAGGTCAGCTACGAGCAGAAACCTTACCGCAAGCTGCTGATGAACACGTGGGGAGCCGAGGTGATCCCCTCGCCCAGCACGCTGACCGACGCAGGACGCCGCGCTCTGGCCGACGATCCCGACTGCTCGGGCAACCTCGGGCTGGCGATCTCCGAGGCGGTCGAGACAGCCGTACAGCACCCTGACGACACGCGCTACTGCCTGGGCAGCGTACTGAACCACGTGCTGCTGCACCAGACCGTCATCGGCGAGGAGGCGCTCGTGCAGATGGAGATGGCGGGCGACGAACCCGACGTGGTGATCGGCTGCTTCGGCGGCGGTTCGAACTTCGCAGGCATCGGCTTCCCGTTCCTGCGCCGCAACCTCCGCGAAGGAGCCCGCACACGCATCGTGGCCGTCGAACCCGCCTCGTGCCCCAAACTCACGCGCGGCACGTTCCAGTACGACTTCGGCGACGTGGCGGGCATGACTCCCATGCTGCCCATGTATACGCTGGGACACAACTTCCAGCCGGCAGATATCCACGCCGGAGGATTGCGCTACCACGGTGCCGGCAGCATCGTAAGCCAACTGCTCCGCGACGGGCTGATCGAGGCGCAGGCCGTTCCGCAGCTCGAAACCTTCCGTGCGGGGCTGCTCTTCGCCCGCACCGAGGGTATCGTACCGGCTCCCGAATCGACCCACGCCATCGCCGCCGCCGTCCGCGAAGCGCTGCGCGCCAAGGAGGAGGGAGCGTCGAAGACGATTCTCTTCAACCTGTCGGGCCACGGCATGATCGATCTCTACGCCTACGAACAGTACTTCGCGGACAAGTTGCAGGACTACACCGTCACCGACGCCGAACTGCGACGCACGATCGACCAGCTCGACCGGATCATCAAATAACGCCCTGCGCCTCCTTCTCTCCGATTTCCGCCGGCCGACCGGCCGGTTCGAGTTCCCTCCGGCGGAGGGAACTCTTTTTTTGCCGGGACACCGTCAGGAAGGCCGCAGGGATTTTCGCCGCCTTCGTAAAAAAACTCCGAAAAAATTTGCATCTTCCGGACTTTTTCGTACTTTTGTTCCATACAGACGATTGAAGACATGCAGTCATTCGGTTTTGCATACAACTTTTTCAGCTTTTTCTATTTTAGCAGATAGAGAACGGGGTTGTATGGTCTGAATCGATTACGAAATGAATAACGTATGAATCCCGTTCCGCTGCGAACGGGATTTTTTATTGACACTACGGATGAAACAGGTTACCATTCAGGGCGAGCCGGGGTGTTTCCACGAAGAGGCCGCACGGCGCTATTTCGGCGACGAGCCGATCGAGATCGTCCCCTGCCGGACGTTCGAGGCGCAGTTCGAACGGATGCGGCACGAAGGATCGCTGCTGGGCATCGTCGCCATCGAAAATACCATCGCCGGCAGTCTGTTGCAGAATCACGAATTGTTGCGCCGCAGCGAATCGCAGATCATCGGCGAATGCAAACTGCGCATCTCGCACGTGCTGGCGGCCCTTCCCGGCCAACGGCTCGACGAGCTGAGCGAAGTCAACTCCCACCCGATCGCCCTGATGCAGTGCGGCGAATTCCTCAAAGCCCACCCGCAGCTCAAAGCCGTCGAGCGGGACGATACGGCGGGCAGCGCCGCCGAGATCGCCGAACGCCGTCTCACGGGACACGCCGCCATCTGCGGCCGGCTGGCGGCCGAACGCTACGGATTGGAGATTCTCGAAGAGGGTATCGAGACCAACAAACGCAACTTCACGCGCTTCCTGCTGCTGGCCGACCGCTACCACGCCGACCGCCACACGGGTTCCGCCCGCGCCGACAAGGCGTCGCTCGTATTCAGCCTGCCGCATACCCAGGGAAGCCTCTCCAAAGTACTGACCATCCTTTCGTTCTACGACATCAATCTCACCAAAATCCAGTCGATGCCCATTATCGGCTGCGAATGGGAGTACCGCTTCTACGTGGACGTATCCTTTGCGGACTACACCCGTTACCGGCAGTCGATCGACGCGATCACCCCTTTGACCAAAGATTTCAAAATTCTGGGCGAATACGCCGCATTCAACGAATAAATACCCCGATAAGATTATGGAAATGAACGAACTGCAACCCATCATACTTCCCGGCATCCCGGCCAGGCGGCCGCTCGTAATCGCCGGCCCGTGCAGTGCCGAAACCGAAGAGCAGGTGCTCGCGGCCGCCCGCGCGCTCGCCGCGCAGGAGGTGAAGATCTTCCGCGCCGGCATCTGGAAACCCCGCACCAAGCCCGGCGGATTCGAGGGCGTGGGGGTCGAAGGACTGCGCTGGCTGCAACGTGTCAAGGCCGAAACCGGCATGTACGTCTCGACCGAAGTGGCCACCGAGCGCCACGTCTTCGAAGCGCTCAAAGCGGGGGTCGACCTGCTGTGGATCGGCGCCCGCACCTCGGCCAATCCTTTCGCCATGCAAGAACTGGCAGGAGCGCTGCGCGGCGTGGACATTCCGGTGCTGGTCAAGAATCCGGTCAATCCCGATCTCGAACTCTGGATCGGCGCCATCGAACGTCTCTACAACGCCGGCCTCCGGCGGCTGGGAGCCATCCACCGCGGATTCAGCAGCTACGACCGCACGATCTACCGCAACCAGCCCCAGTGGCACATCCCGATCGAACTGCGCCGTCGGCTGCCGCAACTGCCGCTGCTGTGCGATCCGAGCCACATCGGCGGGAAACCCGAACTGATAGCGCCGCTTTCGCAGGAGGCCATGGACCTGGGCTTCGACGGGCTGATCGTCGAATCGCACTGCACCCCCGACGAGGCGTGGAGCGACAAACAACAGCAGGTGACCCCCGACGTGCTCTGCTTCATGCTGCATACGCTCGTCGTGCGCGAAACGACCCAGACCACCGAACCGCTGGCCGAACTGCGGCAGCAGATCGACCGGCTCGACGACGAACTGCTGGCACTCATGGCCAAGCGCATGCGCATCTCGCGCGAGATCGGGCAGTACAAGAAAGAGCACAGTATGCCGATCCTGCAAGCCAAGCGTTACGACGAAATCCTCAACAAACGCGGTGCACAGGCCGTCGAGCTGGGTATCAACCCCGAATTCGTCAAGACACTGCTGCAAGCCATCCACGAAGAGTCCGTCCACGAACAGGTCAAGGTCATCAACGGCTGACCCGCTCCCCGACCGGCGGAAACCCCTCCGCAGCAGAGGATGTTCCCACGCAAAAACAGCCGGTCGGCAAACGGGGCGGAGCCGGATTCGTTCGGACTATGCCGAGGCGAGAAAACGAAGAATGAAATTCAACCTTATAACCCTAACTTTATGAATGAACCCAAACTCTCCCAACGCCTGCTGTCGCTCGACGCCCTGAGAGGCTTCGACATGCTCTTCATCATGGGCTTCGCAACGCTCGTCGTCAACGTCTGCCATCTCTTTCCGGGCGACATATCGGCAGCCGTCGCCGAATCGATGAGCCATCCCGCATGGCACGGCTTCTCGCATCACGACACCATCTTCCCGCTCTTCCTCTTCATCGCGGGCATCTCCTATCCCTTTTCGCTCGCGAAGCAGCGATCGCTGGGGGCGACGCAGGGCGACCTCTACCGCAAGATTCTGAAACGGGGCGCACTGCTCATCCTCTTCGGACTGATCTACAACGGTCTCTTCCGGTTGGACTGGCCGATGCGCACGGCCAGCGTACTGGGCCGTATCGGCCTGGCGTGGGCACTCGCCGCGATACTGTTCCTCAACTTCCGCACCCGCACCCGCATCGGAATCGTCGGCGCGATCCTCGTCGGCTACTGGGCGCTGCTGGCCTTAGTCCCCGCTCCCGACGCTCCGGCGGGCGCCGACGTCTATTCGATGGAGGGAACGATCGTGGGCTACATCGACCGGCTGCTGCTGCCGGGCAAGCTCCACAACAAAATCTTCGATCCCGAGGGGCTGCTCTCCACGGTGCCGGCCGTTGCCACGGCGATGCTCGGAATGCTCACCGGAGAGTTCGTCCGCCTCTCCGAACAACGCCTCTCCGGCAACCGCAAGGCACTCTACATGGCGCTGGCCGCTGCCGCCTTCACGCTCGTCGGCATATTGTGGGATCTCAGCTTCCCGATCAACAAGAAGCTGTGGACCAGCTCGTTCGTCTGCGTCGTCGCGGGATACTCGCTCGGCATGTTCGCCCTCTTCTACTGGATCATCGACGTCAAGGGATACAAGGGCTGGGTGCTGCCGTTCCAGGTGATCGGCCTCAACTCGATTACGATCTACATGGCGCAGCGCATCGTCGACTTCAAGGGGATCTCCGCTTTCTTTTTCGGCGGTCTGGCCGCGAAGATGCCGGAGACGCTGGCACCGGTCGTCGCCAGCACGGGCTATCTGCTCGTCAGCTGGCTCTTCCTCTATTTCCTCTATAAAAAGCGGATTTTCCTGAAAGTCTGACCGCTGCCGTGCACAGCGAAAAGAGAGAGCTTGCGGCACTTCGTCGCAGGTTCTCTTTTCGTTTCGAAATGATCCCTCCGGAACGCAAAAACATCGGCCGGACTGAATCAGCCCAGCCGATGCCCCCTTACATAATTATCAACCTATATGCAAACTTGCCGAAGAAAGATTTCGGTTTTTCAACCCAAAACTTTCATGACGAAACAAATATAGAAACTAAAATTCAGATTACAAAATTTTCCACCGTATATTTACAAATAAAAGATTATTTTATCTGATTTCGAGACGAATTACCTTTCGAAACCGCAAATCCGCGCCCTCCGAGCCGAAAAATCGCAGCAGGATTCGGTAACCGGAACGAAATAGTTAACTTTGAACCGCGGCAGCGCCCGACAACGGAACAGGCCGCATACTCCCGATCCGGCCCTAATCGGAACGCTCCGCACAAGCGGTGCGGAGCGCGCTCTTCGCGATGCCGGAGAGGCCGAAAAACGTACATGCAGAATCAGATACCATGCTCGACAAATCGCTCCCTTACAAAAGCATCATCATGCGCATGGAAGCCGCCGCCGCCGACCGCCTCGCTCCGCCCGCTCCTGCTGCGGGCTATCGCATCCGCCCCTTCGTGCCGGGCGACGAACGCCATTGGGCTCGCATCGAAACCTCGGTCGGAGAGTTCTCCGAGGAAGCGGCGGCGCGCGCCTATTTCGAGCGCGTCTACCTGCCCGAAGCCGCCCTGCGGTGCCTCTTCGTCGTCACGGAACGGGACGAACCCGTCGCAACGGCGACGACATGGGCGGAAGAGGAGGCATCGCTGCGTCAGCTACAACTCCAATGGGTGGCCGTCGAACCCGCCCACCAGGGACGGGGTCTGGGACGTGCGATCGCCACGGCGGCGGTGCGACGGGCCGTACGACTCGCCCCGGCGAAGCGATCCTGCTGCATACGCAGACATGGAGCCACCGGGCGCTGCGGCTCTACCGCAGCCTCGGATTCCGCTTCTGCCGCACGCAGACGATCGTCATGCGGAGCAAGGAGGGGACGGGCATGAAGCGTTACCCCAACGAATTCGAAGAGACGATGGAGGTATTGCGCCGCATGGTCGCCCCCGCCGAGATCGACGAATGGCGCCGCACGGCGTTCCGGTGATCGGAAGGATCGGCTACTCTTCGGGCGTTTCGATGTAGCTGCTCAGGAAGCGCAGCCCCCCGTGTCCCGGCAACAGCGTGACCTGCCGCGTCGAGGCGGGGATCAGCACGGTCTCGCCCTGCCGCACCGCCACACGGTTCCCTTCGGAATCGACCAACTCGCCCGCACCTGCGACGAAGATCAGCACCACGAACGAATCGAGCGCCGAATAGTCGCACAGCACGCTGAACGTGGCGTCGCAGAGGTGCGTGGTGAAATAGGGGCAGGCGACCAGCTCCGTGTCCTTGTTGCGGATCCGCTCGTAGTGCGTGCGGTAGTCGTCCGGCACGGTGTAGTCGATCGCCTCCTTGGCCAGCTCGGTATGGAGTTCGCGCGGCCTGCCGTCGGGCCCCGGCCGGTCGTAGTCGTAGATGCGGTAGGTCAGGTCCGACGTCTGCTGGATCTCGGCGATGAAAGCGCCGGCGCCGATGCTGTGGACACGCCCCGCCGGCAGGAAAAAGACGTCGCCCGCAGCGATGGGATGGTCGCGCAGCAGGTCGCAGATCGTATGGTCGGCTACCGCCGCGGCATAGGTTTCGGCATCTACGCGGCGGTCGAAACCGATACGCAGACTGGCACCGCCCGTCTCCGAAACGACGTACCACATCTCGGTCTTGCCGTGCATCCGGTGACGCTCCCACGCCAGACGGTCGTCGGGGTGTACCTGAATCGACAGATCCTCGCGGGCGTCGATGAATTTGACCAGCAGCGGAAATTCGTTGCCGAAACGTTCGTAATTGCTCTTTCCCACCAGTTCGGCGCCGTAGCGGTCGATCAGCTCCGGCAGGGAAACACCCTTGCAAGGCCCCTCGGCGACGATCGATTCGTGTCCGGCGACGCCCGACAGCTCCCAGCTCTCGCCGATCGACCGCACAGAGGTCTCGACGCCCTTGTAGGCGGCAATCTTCTCGCCGCCCCAGATCATGGGACGCAGGAAAGGTTCGAATTTCAAAGGATACATGATATCTATCGATTTTGTAAGATTCTTTTTTACCGGAACTCCCGAACACTCAGTCGAAACGGCTCCTGTACCTGTTGGGAGTGCAACCGACCACGTTCTTGAAGAGCCGGGTAAAGTGCG
>OBVY01001303.1_pt1 | contig 15363 bp, 13 predicted proteins | sample 1538051 | NCBI WGS metagenome assembly OBVY01 (sample SAMEA2580017, study PRJEB22360) | human gut metagenome | biome: human gut; feature: human-associated habitat; material: faeces | place: Denmark | collected 2008/2010 | reverse complement strand
TGGGCATGTAGGGGGTGACCACCGAGGCCAGCATCAGCACCAGCAGCCACGGCGTGGGCGGCGCAGGAATGCCGGTGCCGCTGCCAAACACCCACGGCGTGGTGGCGGACTGCACCAGTTGCGTGAAGCTGGCACCGGTGGGAAGCAACACATCGGAATACAACGATCCGCCGGAGAATATCGAACGGAACACCGGCCAATACATCACCGCGATGGCCGCAAAGCACACCAGCGCCATCACCACGGCCGCACTCCAGCGATATATGGTGCGTGTCCGCAGATGGGCACGTTCCAGCGGACTGAGCAGCACTCTGCCCTGCTGGGATTGGAATGCATCCCGACGATCATGGAACTGCTTGATCTGCTGGCTGTCTGCGAACAAGACATGCAGGGACGATGCGGCGACCTTCGATTGTCTGGCCACCAGACTGCGTGATTTCATGTTTCCCGCGATATCGGCCAAGGCCAGCCATGGCAGGCACAATTGCACCCATGCTTCATACGGCTTCTTGCCGAACATCATGGATATGGCCATGCCAAAACTGCGGAGCAGCCTCCACAGCCAGACGATAAACCAGGACGACATGGCCAGGTCCGTGTACAGATACCGCTGTTGGGAGCGATGCACCGTCATCGCATGATTGACCGTGTGATCGTCCTTAAGCGGTTCCCCGCCTCGCGTACGAATGCCCTCATACCGTGCGCGACGATGTGATATCTCCGCTTGCGGGACAACCACCACGCGTCCGCCGCTCAGGCAGACACGGCGGCAGAAATCAACCGATTCGCTGTAGGTGGTCAGCCAGGCATTGATGCCCCGCAGTCGCGTGAATTGCGACATGGACACCAGCGCGCCTGCCAGCGACACCGCAAACACATCCTGCCGCCCGTCATACTGCTCCTGATCGGGTTCTCCATCGACCACCAGGGAATGCACGGCGTGGTGACCCGCATACATACCGACATCATGCAGATGGGAGCCTTCCCAATCGCACTGTTTGCACCCGAGCACACTGGCGCCCGGCGTATTGCGCCACGCCTCAAGCAATCGTTCAAGGCATGAGTCATCCGAAGGGCGGGAATCATCATGGAGCAGCCACAATGCGCGGGGAGCGTCATCCAGATCGGCACAATCCAATGCCCGGCTGACCGCATCGCCGAAGGAGCGTGCGCCCTTGGCCGAGACGATGTGAATGGTCACATGCTTGGACTGCGGCACCTCCATCACCGGCCCCGATGGCGAGGGGATGACCTCGAACGAGGTGGTTATCCTCGAACTGGTGCGCCCGGTCGCGTCGGCGATGATGACGACCCCCGGAAGAACATTCTGCGTCAATACCGAACGCAATGTAGACCGGAGGAAACGCATATCCTCCTCAACGGTGATCACAGCCGTAATGCCGGTATCCACATCCTGCCTATGCGTATATGGTCGAGAAGACATGGCGTCGGCCAACGCCTCATGAATATCGCTATTACCTGTCGGACTCATAAACTCCCAGTGTACGCACCAGACTTGAAGGGGGTGTGTGGAGCTACGCCCGCTCCCGGTGCTCTCGCTTATATCGACGGCGTTCGCGCTCGCTCATGCCACCCCAAATACCGAATCGCTCATCATGGTCGATGGCCCATTTCAGGCATTGCTCACGCACTTCGCATTTTGCGCACACACGTTTGGCATCACGGGTCGAGCCCCCCTTTTCCGGGAAGAACGCCTCCGGATCGGTTTGCGCGCACAACGCCTTGTGCTGCCAAGATACATCGCCATCAGGTCGGAATAGTCCCCACAATTCGTGCCATGGCTCTTCGGCTGAATCGTCGACCACACCCCACATGCGATTCTCCTTGCCTATTGAGCTTTTCATACGGACTAAATTACACACATGCAATTTCGGTTTTGTCAAATTCTTTCTCGTGTCATTACATCATTTTTATGGAACTGTGTGCTATGGCGTGAACGCGATGCCCTGACGCCGTTGCACATGATATTGTGCCGTTCCTGCGCAGGAACACCATAGCGCAGGAACACCCGGCGGATGCTGTGTCAAAGTGTCATTCAGACAATCGACAGTTTCAGGAGGGGTTATGACGCAGGAATCAGGTGGGGCGGATCCGCATATCAACCCGCCAAGCTTCATTCCTGCGGGAAATCGACGCACCCGGCCTTCCGGGCAGGTGCCACGCTCCTTCGCCCCCGCCCGAACCTCGCGCCAGTCAGGTCAAGCTCCATCGGCCCGTCCGTCCGTCACGGGAAATGACATCGAAGAGCCTCAACTGAACGCCAACGCCACGGCAAGCGCCAACGTCGCGGACAACGGCAGGCGGACTCCGCCCAGTTTTTCTCCGAAAACCGGACGCGCCACTCGCAGCACGGCTCCGGATGCCGCCGCACCGCGCAGCATTCCGCCGTCGCGAGCGCGGATGTCTTCCGGCTCATCCCGCAACGCCGTGCGCAATCCGTCGGATATGCCGGTTTCCCGGCCCTCATCGCCAGCAGCAAACGTGTCCACGAAGTTCAGCCATCTTGGCCGGCCGGCGGCGGCAACGGCGAAAACGGTAACGGCACGCCGTCCGCGAGCCTTACGCATCACCCTATGCGCAATCGCGGTACTGGTGGCGGCGTTGATTCTTTCCGTTTTCGGTGCCTGGCAATGGGTGGACAGCAAACTGAATCGGAGCGACTGGCTGACCGACACCCCCAACACGCCGGCCTCGACTTGGCTGATTCTTGGCTCCGATGAGCGTGACGGTTCCACCGATTACGGCGGCGTAGACAATATCTCTGGCTTCAGGACCGATACGATTCTGGTGCTGATCAAGCCCAAAAGCGGGCCGAGTTCGTTGGTTTCCATTCCCCGCGATTCGCTCATGAACGTCGATAACCAGTACATGAAAATCAATGCGGTGGCGCTGATTGCGGGCAAGAAGGCTTTGGTAAGCAACGTCGAGCAGATCACCGGCCAGAAAATCGATCATGTGGCACAGATCAAGTTCGGCGGTCTGCAGAACGTGGTGAACGCCTTGGGCGGTATCGAACTGTGCTATGACGAGGATGTTCAGGATTCCTATTCCGGACTGAACTGGAAGGCGGGATGCCATACGGCGGATGGTTCCACCGCATTGTCCTTCTCTCGTATGCGATATGCCGACGCGCGAGGAGACTTCGGACGCAACGAACGCCAGCGACAGGTCATCTCGGCCATCGTCAAGAAGGCTTCCAGCAGTGAGACCCTGACCAATCCGTCCAAAATCGTGGCAGTGTCCAATGCCGCGATGAGCGCACTCACCGTGGACGAGAAGACCAACCCTTACACGTTGCTCACCATGGCGTTGGCGTTCAAAAGCGCCACCGGCTCGAATGGCATCTCCGGCAGCGTGTACTGGTCCGACCCCGATTATTACGTTGATGGCGTTGGTTCCTCGGTGCTGCTTGACGACGCCAAGAACACCGAACTGTTCAATCAACTTGCCGACGGCACGTATAAGGCCGGCACCGTGGGTAATCTGGCGGAAGGCTGACCGACGCTTTCCCGGAGCCCATCGGCTTCATCATCGGCGCATGATCGTCACCGTTGCCTACACCGCCAATCATGCACGGGCAAAATGTCATGTGGATAACTCGGCAAGCTAGAACCACATACCTTGATTCGGCTTGCGCTTTCGGCATGCGTTCCCCCACGCTGGAAGCATGACATCACAGCAGAACGATTCGAAGCGACATTCCGTCCATACGGCATCCGCCGTATCCCGGGCGAAGCACCGTTTGGGCGCGCCGCCATTGCGCGCCCGCCTGACCATGTTTGCCGCGGCATGCCCGATGATCGCGCAGGCATTGATGATGGTCATACTGCTGTTGCACGGGCAATGGCTGTTCGCCGCCATGATCGCACCGGGCATATTCGCCTGTCTCGTGTCCCTGCTGCTGACGCTCCCCTCGCCTCCAGGCCCGGAGAAGGCTCCCGATCCGCAACAGGCAACGATCGATGTCGGTATCACGGGCGACGCCGATGACCGCGCCGCAGACCTCCGTCATGCGCCGTCGCAGCCGATAGAATCGCTGCTGCACTTCGCACGCCTGCCATGGCGCGCCATTGTGGGCCGCTGGCTTGAACCCCTTGACCTTGCGGTGCCGATCGGCATGACCGGACACGAGATGGCGCGTGGGGAGCCGCTGATGCTCGATCTGAACCGTCAGGGGCCGCATGCTCTGGTGGCCGGCACCACTGGTTCCGGAAAATCCGTGTTGCTGCAAAGCTGGTGTCTGGCGCTCGCCTCGATGAACGGGCCTGAGCATCTGAATTTCGTGTTCTTGGATTTCAAAGGCGGTTCCGCGTTCCGCAAACTCGAACGGTTGCCGCATACCGTGGGCAGCGTATGCGATCTGGATCTGGCGCATGCCGTACGCGCGTTGCGTGCGCTGGAAGCCGAACTGACACGCCGTGAACAGCTGTCCGCCGCTGTCCATGCTTCCGATATCCGCGATATGGTCAATCCACCACCGCGCCTGATCGTGGTCATTGACGAATTCCATGCCCTGAAGGACCAGCTCCCGGATTATGTGAATCGTCTGGTGCGTATTGCCTCGCTCGGCAGGTCACTGGGCATGTATCTGATCGCCGGTACGCAGAATCCCATGGGTCAGGTCAGTGCCGATATGAAGGCGAATATGTCCGTCAGCATTTGTTTACGGGTTCGGGACCGTCTGCAATCATGCGAGCTGCTTGGTGATGGTCGTGCCGCCGACCTCAGTCCGGCAATGCCCGGTGCGGCGTTCTGCAACGATTCTGAACAGGTGACGGCATTCCGCTGTGCAACGGCACGCGATATCGATGCGGTATGCCGCCAGATCGCGTTCGCATCGCGGTTCGTCGGGAGCCCGCCGCAGCCGTCCCTGTTTACCGCGCCACTCCCCCGGCACGTAAAAGACCGGACTGTGGCCGACCACGCACCGCAACGCATTCGATTTGGACTTGCCGACGATGGCATCAACCTGCGAGAGGCGACGGTATCCCTCACCGGCGGCAATATCGGTGTCATCGGCCCGCAGGGGCGCGGCAAAACCACATTGCTGAAAACATTGGCTCGACACGCCAGCATGGCTGATGGCTTGGCGGTACGTGTCAGTTCCCTGCATCGTCGGGTATGGAGCTCGCAATGGCTTCATGGCGGCCGTCGCACGCCGTATGCCAGCTCGGATGCACCACCGCCTCCGCATATCGTGTGGTTCGTCGACGACGCCGATGAGTTGTTCGACCCATTCCGCACCGACGAGCAGGCGCTGTCTTTCACACATGCGTTGGCCGATGAGTCCGTCAGCGTGGTATTCGCCGTCAGCACGATTCGCCCGATACGTATACCAGAGCATTGCAATACCAGAATCGTGTTCCCGTGCGGGGAACGAACGTCTGACCTTATGGCCGGAGTCCCCGCTCGCCTATTGGATATGATGAGTCATATCGATGCCGACAACGCGGGCCGGGCCGTGCTCATCGAGGGCACATCGGCATGTCTGGTGCAGTGCGCTTCGTGAAAACTTCGGTTTTTTCTCGGCAAAACCTCTTGAAAATCACCACGGTTCGTGGTTACCTTGGTACTGGACTTAAGGAACAACCCCAGCCACGGGGCTTTTAAGGGAGGCAAGCAATGAGCAGCGCTTTTGATTGGCGAGCCAAGGCCGCATGTCGTGACAAGGATCCGGAACTCTTCTTCCCGGTGGGCAACACCGGTGCAGCCTATCAGCAGATTGAGGAGGCCAAGGCCGTGTGCCGCACCTGCAAGGTGATTGACGCATGCCTGAAGTGCGCACTGGACACCAATCAGGATTACGGCGTGTGGGGCGGCTTGAGCGAAGACGAGCGTCGGGCTCAACACCTTCCCTTAAAACGTCCGGGGCGGCGCCGCCCCGTGCGCGCCCGCCGTTCTCAGGCCATGCAGATGCAAATCTGATGTTTTGATTATTTCTTCGTCATACTAGGAAACCCTCCCACTCGGGAGGGTTTCCTCATTTCGGGCTTCGCATCACTCGTCCTGAGCGGCCCTGAGCTTCATATCAAGCACCACGCGGGTGCCGCCTTCGCGGCGCGGCTCCCAATGCACGGAACCACCGAAATCATTGGTCACAAAGGTGTTGATGATCTGCGTGCCCAAACCGGAACCGGAAGAACGAGCCAATCCCCCCTGTTCTTCGGAGCCGAGACCGGAACCGTCATCCTCGACCACCACATTGAGGTTCGGGCCGGAGCGGCCCACGGAAATCGTGATATGGCCATCCTTGCGGCCTTCGAACCCATGCTCCACCGAATTGGTGATGAGCTCGGTCAGCACGAGGGACAGCGGCGTGGCATCCTGAGCGGGCATCATGCCGAACTTGCCCATGTAGTTGATGTCGATGTGCTGGTCTTTCATCGTGGCTAGGTCCACGGCCATGCGCAGCAGGTTGGCGATCACCTTGTCGAAGTCGACGACCTCGTCGGCGGTCTGGCTCAATCCCTCATGCACCATGGCAATGGTCTGCACGCGGCGTTGCGCCTCCTGCAATTCCTTCTTGACCTCATCCGACTTGGTCTTACGAGCCTGAAGCCTCAGCAATGCGGAGACGGCCTGCAGGTTGTTCTTGACACGATGGTGAATCTCGGAAATCGTAGCGTCCTTGGTCTGCAGCTCCTGCTCACGACGGCGCAGCTCGGTAACGTCACGGCATAGCAGAATCGCTCCGATACGGCCGTTGTTGTCATACAAGGGCAACGAGCGCATCGAGACGGCGGAACGGTTGGCGTTGAGTTCGGAGTCGACCGCGGCTTTGCCTGTCAACACCAACGGCAGGCTTTCCGGAACAGGGTCGTTCTCCTTCAATAGCTGTGTGCCAAGTTCGCTGAGGTAATGGCCAGGCATGGTGGTCAGCAAACCGAGACGCCTAAAGCAGCTGATGGCGTTCGGGGCTGCGTATCGAACCACACCGTCCATGGTCAGGATGATGAAGCCGTCCGCCACGCGAGCGATATGGCGTTGGCTCATCACCGAATCCTTGTAGGGGAATTGGCCTCGCGGAATCATCTCGTACAGATGCTTGCCGGCGTTGATGCTTTCCGACTCATATCGGCCGTTGGATTCTCGTGTGGCCATATTGGTCTCACGCACGACCAAGCCCAAGGTCTTGCCATTGTGCCGAACCGGCGCGTACACGTTGCAGACGGTCGCCTTGCCCACGGTTCTCAATACCGTGGAGCGGAACACCACGCTGGAGAGCATGGCGGCGTCCAATTCGCCGACCATGTCGTCCGGCATGACGTTTCCCACCACGTCTTCCGCCCGCAGCGTCATAACGGTGGATGGACGGCATTGCTCGGCCACCACGTATTTGCCATCGCCATCCTGTACCAGCAGCAGCAGATCGGCGAAACTCAAATCGGCGATCACCTGCCAATCGGCAACGAGATGATGCAGCCACTCGCGGTCCTCGTCGTCGAAGTCGGGGCGCGTTGCAAGGATGTGTGAAAAATCAGCCATGCCCCTATCATACGCAGACACGTCGCCGCCATCGCGGCAAGCCACACGGGCAAGTACGACGACTATGACGACATCGCATCTTCAATACCGCGCCAATCGCGTTGCACGGCTTCCCGCCCGTGGTCAAGGTGCCGGCATGTTGCTTATCGTACACGGCAAGCATCACGTACAGTTTGATATCCGAAGCCGCCACCATATTGCCGGCATTGCTGTGTCCATGGAACCCATCATCGCGTTTGCCTGCGCTTTGGTGTGATCGACGCCAGGACGCCCGGCGGGAGGTTCAGGAGAAGCAGGGGCCGCCGGATTGGCCTCGGGCTGCTCCAATGGACTTCCGCACTGCGAACAGAAGGCATCTCCTTGCTCGTTGGCAAACCCACACTCCGTGCAATACACCATCACCGAGCCCCTTATTGCTGTGACGTTCTCATCTTCGGATTCCATAGTATCGCCGCCATTGGGTGATAGTGTTCGCGTGAGTCGGTATTGACAAGCATAAAAGTTACGCTAACGTAGGTTACGTCAGCGTAAGAAGCGTATCGTCAACTCGTGAAACGGGGGCATCACCATGGCATCAACAACCGACGACGCGGAAAAGACGATGCATCACGACGCTCATAACAGCGCGGCGATTGCAGAGGACGCCACCATCGCATCCAAGCGTCAGGCGGCTATCGAGGCGCGCGAACAGGCGTTGCAGGCCAAGGCTGATGCCGTACGGGCCAAGGCCCAGTTCAAGGCCGAGGCCATTCGAGCCAAAGCCGAGGAGAAGGCCCGGCACAAGCTCGCCAAAGCGGAGAACCGTGCGCTGAAAATCGAGGGCATTGCCCCTGCGGAAGTGGAACGCAAGATTCGTCTCGACGTGCACGGACGGCCAAAGCCGTTGATGCGCGGCTGGATTCACGCGATTGCCGCTCCCCTGTCATTGGCGGCAGGCATCGTGCTTATATGCTTGGCACATGGCGCGAGTCTGAAGTGGGCGTGTGCCGTGTTCATGACAGCGTCGCTGATTCTGTTCACCAATTCGGCCTGCTACCATCTGGGCGATTGGAGCCCGCGCGTCACCGATGTGCTGCGGCGTATCGATCATGTCAACATCTTCCTGCTCATTGCCGGCACGTATACCCCGGTTTCGTTTGCGCTGGAACCGTTCTGGCGCAATGTGATCATCATATCGATGTGGGCGTGCACGGCCATCGCCATCGTGATTCATGTGATCTGGATCAATGCACCACGCTGGCTGTATACGGTGGTGTACATCATCTTCGGCATCTACGGCCTGGCTTATATGGTGATGTTCTGGAATTCGCCGTATGCGGGGCCAGCCGTGGTGGTGCTGCTGTGCGCCGGCGGTGCCTGCTACATCCTCGGCGCCATCGTCTACGCCTTGCGCAAGCCCGACCCTTGGCCTCGCGTCTTCGGATTCCATGAGATTTTCCACTGCGGAACGGTGGCCGGATATGCCTGCCATATGGTGGCCATCTACATGGTGATCGTCTCGCTGTGGCAATAAGCGCTACGACATATAAGTATGCCCCCGCCTACGGGGGCATACCAGTCACTTAACTCAGGCCAGCGGCTTGGCGGCCTTGACAGTCACGGACAGCTCGCGGCCGTTCGGTGCGGTGTAGGAAACGACGTCGCCCACCTTGGCGCCCTCGATGGCCTTGCCAATCGGGGAATCCGGGGTCATGATGTCGTAGTCGGTGCCGGCCACGATGTCACGGCTGCCGAGCACGTAGGTCATCTCGTTGCCGTTGAGCTCGATGGTCACCACAGAGCCCTCGCCCACGGTGCCTTCCGGAGCATTCTCGATGATCTTGGAATCGCGCAGCTTGACGGTGAGCTCGGTGATGCGGCCCTCGTTCTTGCTCTGCGCCTCACGGGCGGCCTGGGAGCCGCCGTTCTCGGACAAGTCGCCCTCGGCACGCGCCACGGCGATCTTGTGCGCGATTTCCTCACGCAGCTCACCTTCACGATGGGCGAGCTCTTCCTTCATCTTGTTGTATGCTTCCTGCGTCAGCAGGTAGACCTTGTCCTCAGCCATATCGTCCTCCTGAACCGTTGTCGATGCTGAAACAATCTTCGTTATTTATGACAAAACGCCGGCTATGACCCCGGCGTTCGTCATGTGCTGACCTATGGTCAGCGGGTGGAAATGATGTCGATGACGAACACCAGCGTGTCCTCGCCGCCGATGCCGGCCTGCGGGATGCCGCGGGAACCGTAGCCGTATTCCGGCGGAATGGAAACCACCAGACGCGAACCCACGTTATGGCCCGGCACAGTCTGGTCCCAGCCCTTGATGACCTGTCCCACGCCGATGCCGAAACTGGCGGGCTGATGACGGTCGAAGCTGGAGTCGAATGGGGTGTCCTTACCCCACACCACGCCGTGGTAGTTCACGGTGACGGTGTCGCCGCGACGCACGATCGGGCCGTCTCCCTCGGTCAGCTCCACAACCTTGAGGCCCTTCGGGGCTTCGGGCGTCGGGAACTCGATAACGGGCGTGGTGCCAAATTCGGCGTTCACCTGAGGCATCTGATCTGTCATTAGTCCTCCTTCAAAGACACAATGCGCCCTACCTTAGCACCATCGGCGAATCGGCGGTAGTCCTTCATCCCTGTGCGATACGACACGCTGGCCGTATACGTCAATTCCGGTCATCATGCTGGTGAATACCGGACATGTCAATCAGCATTCGACGACATTGACGGCAAGCCCGCCCTTGGAGGTCTCCTTGTATTTGGCCATCATGTCTTCACCGGTCTGCTTCATGGTTTCGATGGCCTGATCAAGGGTCACGATGTGTGAGCCGTCGCCGAGCATGGCCATACGCACGGCGTTGATGGCGGTGTTGGCGGCCATGGCATTGCGCTCGATGCATGGAATCTGCACCAATCCGCCCACCGGATCGCAAGTCAGACCCAAGTTGTGTTCGATGCCGATCTCAGCAGCATTCTCCACCTGTTCCGGCGTGCCGCCCACGACTGCGGCAAGTCCGGCCGCCGCCATCGAACAGGCCGAGCCGACTTCGCCCTGGCAACCGACTTCCGCACCGGAAATTGAGGCGTTGCGTTTGAACAGGTATCCGATGGCACCGGCGGTCAGCAGAAACGTGACCACGCCCTGTTCATTGGCGTTGTCCACGAAATGCCAGTAATAGTGAAGCACGGCGGGAATGATGCCGGCGGAACCGTTGGTCGGAGCGGTTACGATGCGCCCGCCTCCGGCATTCTCCTCAGAGACGGCCAAGGCGAAGAGATCCACCCATGCGGCGTCGGAAGACTCGAGCACGGCGTCTTTGCGCCGGCTGTCGCGGCGCAGCACATCGGAATTCGAGGCGAGACGCCGATACATTTTCGGCGCGCGGCGGGGTACGTCAAGGCCACCGGGCAATGTGGGTTCCGCCGAGGTGCATCCGTGGTCCACACAGGCGCGCATAACACGCCAGATGGCATCAATATCGGATCGGACCTGGATGCCCGAGCGTGAAGCGGTTTCGTTGGCCCATACAAGTTCGGCGATGCTGAGATGATGTTCCCGGCATAACGACACCAGTTCAGTGCATGATGAGAACGGGTAGGGTGCCTCGACGCCGAAATCAGTGGATGATGACTCGTCCGCATCGGCAAAGGAGGCGCCTTCCGGAGGGCGTTCATGAATGCCGATCATCGGGTCTTCGGGAGCGCCTTTGCGCACGAATCCGCCGCCGATGGAATACCAGACCTGTTCGTCGACCAAGCTTGCGGCGGCGTCGAACGCCTGGAATCGCATGCCATTGGGGTGCGCGGCCATGCGCTTCCATTGTTCGAACACCACGTCACGGTCGTAGTCGAAATGGATGCGTTTGAGGCCGGCGAGGTTCAGAGTATCATCCAACGCGCAGATCTCGCGGATGTGCATCATGTGGTCGGTATCCACGGTGGCCGGCAGATTGCCTTCGAGCCCAGCCATCGCAGCACGATCGGTGCCGTGGCCGAGACCGGTCAGCGCCAGAGAACCATAAAGCGTGATTTTGACACGTGCGGTGCGATCGACCAAATGGTCGGCCTGCAACGAGGAGGCGAAAGCATGTGCCGCGACCATCGGGCCTACGGTGTGCGAGGATGAAGGTCCGACGCCGATGGTGAACATGTCAAGCACACTGAACATTTGGCTCCTTCTCCCCTGCTGGTTCGGCATGCCGGTGTTACCAGGCGTCATACCATCACGATATCGTATCCCAGCCCAGCGCCCGGAATCGCTTTCGCCTTGTGCGATGATGGCCGCGCGCGTCATGCCGGCGAGCGATAAGTCAGTCAGTGAGACAGTGCGGAGAACATCATGACCAGTACGATGATACCGATGATGGCCAATACGATCTGCACCACCATCAGCCCGATGGTCAGTCCCTTCTTGGTGGCGATTTTGGGCGCGTACGCCTGTGCCAACAGGAAGGCGATGAAGCCGAACACCGCGTAGTTGACGGTCAGGGCCATCACATCGCCGTTCGACAACACCACGCCGTTCAGCGGCTGGTTCAGCGTGTTCATCATCGCGCTCATCACGAACATGCCCCACACGCCGTAGCCGATTAATCCGACGACGCCGTACAGCCATGGCTTGAGTTTGTCGTTGGCACGCAGGGTCAGGGCTTCGGCACACCACAACAGGGCGAAGCCGACGATGTAGGTGAACGCCACGGCGATCAGTATCACGATAGTCGCCCATGGCAGGAGTGCGGCCACATTGCCGATCATGGACAGATAGAATCCCGAGCAGGCGATGGCACCAACGGTGAGTGCAGTGCCCGCAATGACGGCTTGGGCAAGCATGGTGGGCAGTGCGCCTTGTTCGACTCGTTCGACATCGGTCCAGCGTGAAGCCATGTGGATTCCTCGTTTCATCAGGTACATCGTCACAACGCCACATAGCCTAACGGCCTTTTGTTTCGGCCTTATAAGCTCTCCACATAGTGAGCTGCGAGCCCCCTCTGACGAGGGGGGGCTGTCGGCGAAGCCGACTGGGGAGAGACCACGGCACAGCCGCAAAAACGGCATCGGCCACAGGCCGATTTCAAGGTGCCTCCGGTGGGACTCGAACCCACAAGCCGAAGCGATCGATTTTAAGTCGACTGCGTATACCATTTCGCCACGGAGGCCAACTTTTCTATTATAAGCTATCTCCTGCCCTGAGCATTGCTTGCGGGTTGCTGCACTTCGTGCAGCCGTCGCGGCATAGCCGCTCCCCTCGCCTACAAACAGCCCACCGGGCTGTTTGCTTAACGGCTCAGCCCGCTGGAGGCACTTACCACTTACGCTATTGAGCCAGCAACCGGCGACCATAATCGAGCACAATGCCGTCCAGCAGACCGTGTTCGCTGGCAACGAACGAATCGATGGCTTCACCATGATCGGCCTTGGCGGCTTCGCTGACACGCGCCAGCACACGGCTCCAGACCACAGCGCCGCCGCCGACCACATCGATACGGCCGGGGTGGATGGTCTTGTATTCGCGGCGCTCGGCGCGCGTCATCCTAAGGAACTTGTCGTCCACGGCATAGGCGTCTTCAAGGCTCAACCGATGCCCGTCGACCACGGTGTGGTCGTATTCCTTCAATCCCATGGCCAAGGCGGTCATCGTGGTCACCGTGCCGGACACGCCAATGATGGTACGGGCCTTGCCTGCGTCCACGGTGCGGAAGGCCTCATCGATATGTTCATCGACGTCCGCAACGGCCTCATCGATCTGTGTCTGGGTCGGCGGATCATTGGTCAGATGACGTTCGGTCATGCGCACGGAACCGATGTTCATGGAAAACGCGCCCTGAACCTGGGTAGTGGGCGCACTGACGCCGTCGCCACCGATGACCAGCTCGGTGGACCCGCCGCCGAGATCAACCACCAGATAGGGGGCGGGCAGATCGTCGCGATTGACCACGGAAGTGGCACCAAGGAAGCTCAGGTCGGCTTCTTCGGTGCCGGGAATGACTTCGGGGCGCACGCCGAGGATACGTTCGATCTCATCCTCGAACTCCTCACGGTTTTCCGCGTCACGAGTTGCAGAGGTGGCAACGAAACGCAGGCCGTCGATGGGATGTTCGGCAATCACACCGGCGAATTCCCGAGCGGCCACATAGGCGCGTTCCAACGCTTCGTCGGCAAAACGATGGGTCTTGTCCACATCCTGGCCGAGACGGATCACACGCAGGATGCGCGGCACCACCTCATGCATGCCATCGGCATCGACACGTGCGATTTTCAGTCGAATGGAGTTCGTGCCGCAATCAATGCCGGCGACGGTTACGGATTCCTTGCTCATTGCCTTCTCCTCGTATCCCTTAGTGCGTATGAATGGACTGTTCGCGCTGGCTCATCTGTTGATCAATCGTCCAGCGTGCAACGGCAGACGGTCGGATCGAACTCGTCTTTGACGCGTTCCAGCACCAAATCGCCAATGGGGTTGACGCCCGGCCCCATAACCAGGGACTGGGCCAGCAGGGCATGCAGGCACTTGACGCGCACCGGCATGCCGCCGGCCGAAGTGCCTTCAATATGCTCCTCACTGTCGCCAAGACGTCCTGCCAGTTCGTGGCGGAATGCCAGATACAGGTTATGGGCCTGCTCATATGCGGCCTTGAGCTCCTCGTCCGAGGCCAACATGTCGTTGTATTGCTGCATCACGCCGGCGGCCTCGACATGGGAGGCGGCCTTGACGGCTTCCGGACCGGTCAGATAGCACGTGGTGGGGAAAGGGATTCCGCCGGGCAACACCGGACGGGTGATTACGGCAAGTGGCCTACCGCAGACGCATCGCGCCCCCACGGCGACCATGCCGCGCGGGTATCGGCCGAGCTGACGCTGCACCAGGTCGATGTCATGATCGTTGGCGGGCTCGGCAAGCACGGTATCGACAAGGGCCTTGGCCTTGGCGGCGATATCGATGGTCACTGTTGGGTTCCCTCCCCTGTGTTCTGTTGGGTATTCTGTTGGGTGTTCTGATCGGATTGGGTGTTCTGGTCTGACTTATCGGACCGCTTGGATGAGTCGTTGGATGACGAGTCAGAGGAACCGGAAATATCGGATTTGCCGGACTCGCTATCGGTCACAGGCTCATCGGCCTTTTTGAGCGAGTAAGACAGTTCGCTGTACCATGGCAGGACTTTTTTGTTGCTGTTACTGGAATCTTCCGTTTTCTGGGATTCGCTATCGGAGCCGGTCACGGCTTCGGGATGAAGCACACGCACGGCCTGTTCGCCGGGGAATACGAAGCCGAGGCGTTCACGGGCCTGGGCGGTGATGTAGGCCTTGTCATCCCAACGCTTGATGTCGTTTTCCAACTCCTGCTTTTGGGCAATCAGCGAAGCCTCCTCACGCTTGAGACCATTGAGTTCGGCCAGGTTCAGGGCATAGGTGTGGAAGGTGGAGACCAGCTGGATGGTGCCAAGGGCGATAATGAACAGGGAGACGAAGAACGCTATAGGCCCCGCCGACCCTTTTTTCCTAACTTGTGCTTTGCCGGTTTTGCCAGGTTTGCCGGTACGGGACGACTTGCTCATGTCACACGAAAATACCCGCCGCATTCGACTTGACGAATACGACGGGTATCGAGCTTCAGTGGAAACTCACGCCTTTACGGGCGTTTCAGCTCACTTGGCCAGGTACTTCTTGCAGGCCTTGAAGGCGCTGTAGCCGGCGTACTGAGCGGTGGAGCCGAGCTCCTCCTCGATCTCGAGCAGGCGGTTGTACTTAGCAATACGCTCGCCACGAGCCGGAGCACCGGTCTTGATCTGGCCGGTGTTCTTTGCCACAGCCAGGTCAGAGATGGTGGTGTCCGGGGTCTCGCCGGAACGGTGGGAAACCATGGAGGTGAAGC
>OBVY01001302.1_pt1 | contig 15365 bp, 20 predicted proteins | sample 1538051 | NCBI WGS metagenome assembly OBVY01 (sample SAMEA2580017, study PRJEB22360) | human gut metagenome | biome: human gut; feature: human-associated habitat; material: faeces | place: Denmark | collected 2008/2010 | reverse complement strand
CGCCAGCCGTTATCTCCCCTATTGTTGTAAACAGAATTGTAGAGAAAATGCAGCTGCTGGGAAATATCCTTCCGTTAGTTACTCATACAGCTTTCCCAGCTGGCGTTACCGTGCCAACCAGCAGCGTGAAAGCAGTAGCTACCTGGGTGGCAGAAGGCGGAACATCTGATAAGCAGAAGCTTACTCTTAGTCAGATTGACATTAAGGGCTATAAGCTTCGCTGCGCAGTATCCATGACCCTGGAAGCTGCCACTATGACGCTGGATGTATTCGAGACTTTCTTCGTGGACAGCGTGTCCAAGGCTATGGTATGGGCACAGGAAGAGGCATTCTTTAACGGAACAGGCTCCGGCCAGCCGAAGGGCGTGTTAAAAGAGACAGCACCGGACGGTCAGAACATTGACATTGCGGCAGCAAAAGAACCGACCTATCAGACTCTGGTAGATGCCGAGGGAGCACTTCCGGCGGCCTATGAGGCAAACGCTGTCTGGAACATGACCAAAAAAACCTTTATGAAATTTATGGGAATGGTGGATGCAGATGGCCAGCCAATCGCGCGCATCAACTATGGTCTCGGTGGAGCTCCGGAAAGATATCTGCTCGGCAGACGCGTGGTGATTAACGAGCACATGACAAGCCTTGGCGCCACCCTTAGTGCTCCGACCGTGGTAGCCTTCCTGTTTGATTGGGGGGACTACATGTTTAACACCAATTATGCAATGCGTGTAAAACAGTATGAGGATGACGACACAGAGGATCAGATTGCAAAAGCTGTCATGATTGCAGACGGAAAGGCTATCAACCTTCAGTCCCTCGTTACTATTACAAAGAAAAACGCGTAGCAATAAGAGAAAGGAGAGTGGCATATGCTCAACCTGAACGTACCAGTCGAAGAAATGCGCCTGATGATCAGAGTTAAGCATAGCTCCATTGATACAGAGCTGGAATCCTTAAAATCCGCCTTTCTCATTGACCTTGGCCTTTGCGGTATCGGTCGGATTCCAGCCGATGATCCGCTGGCCAAGTCGGCACTCCGGATGTACCTGAGATGGCAGGAAAATTACAACGGAGAGGCTGAACGATACAAAGAGGCTTATACAGGTCTTAAAATTGCCATGTCACTAGCGGAAGAATATAAGGCGGTGGGAGTATGAGAAATGATATCTGCATTCTGGTTCTAAACTATGCTTCTGGGGCGGAAATAAAAAAGAAAGAGCTGCAGGTGTTCTGTTCTCGCAAATCTGCCGGAAGGTCTGAATACTATGCTGCCTATGCTGTTGGCTTAAAACCTAAATTCGTGCTGGAAATTGATCCAATGGACTGGGAATCTCTGACAGAGCAGGGAGAGCATGCCAACAAAGTGATTTATAAAGGTACGGAGTACAATATACTTCGGGACTATCAGACGAATGAGAGCTCTCTGGAGCTGACAGTAGGGTGATGGTATGGATATAAAAATTGACTATGAGGATGGCATTGCTTCCATTGACAAATCCATCCAGAGATTACCAGAAGCGCTTCAGGAAAAAGAAAAGGTTGTCTTGAGAAAAATAGGGAACTCGATCAAGAAAAATGTCATCAAATCTATGCGTGTGTCTGACATAGAACAAAGGGCAAAAAATGTGCAGCCATCAAATTATGATGGCAGCAAGCCGTATGTCCATATGAAAAATGATGTGAAAAGTTCGGTCAGAAAGGATAAAACCGGAAATTATTATGTCAGCGTCCGAGGCGGGAAAATGACCGGTTTCAAGTGGGGGCCTGTCAGTGATGGGCACATCGCGAGAGATGGGACTACATTTGTGCAGGGAGATCATTTTATACAGCGCGCTGTCAGCGCATCAGCTGGAGATGTGGACAGGATGATAGACGCAATGATTAAGGAGCTTGTAGATGATTGATATCAAAGAAACAATTAAAGCAGCATTGCAAATCCCGGTCATCGAATTGTTTGAACCGATTCTGCCTCCTTGTGCCACTTGGTATCCGGTCTTAGACCGATCTGGCCTTGAAGGGGACGGTAGGCAGACAGAAGAAATCAGTGACTATCAGATTGATTTATGGGACAGGGACAGGAATAGAGTCAGGGCAAGAGCCAGAAAGTTAAAAGAGGCACTTACACTCTATGATGGCGTATCGATTCCGGAACTGTCCTATTTATATGATACAAACGGGAAAATGTGGCGGGCCATGCTGACATTTTCCGTGATAGGAAAGGAGTAACAATGGCTGAACAGAAATCAAAAAAAGCGAACAGGATCAATATTAAAAATCTTGTATATTGTAAATTGCTCACAGATGAGGCAGGAAGCGCCACATACGGCGAAGTAAAACCGCTTAGCCCAGCAATGCAGATCCAGGTTACTGCATCCCTTGCGTCTGGCGTTCTTTATGGGGACGGGGCGCAGGAAGAGAACATTGCGAAAATGACGGGCCTTGCTGTTGCGCTGGATGTGAACAAAGTGCCAATTGAAGACAGGGCAGAAATTCTGGGAAACAAATTTGAAAATGGCGTTTTGGCAGAAACAGCCGGAGATGAGGCTCCGTACATCGCTCTGGGTTACGAGGTTCCGGAGACAAATGGGTGCAAGGAATTAATTTGGTTATTAAAAGGGAGGGCACAGCCTTACAACAGCAATGTGCAGCAGTCGACGGATAATATCAACTTTTCGACAGACAGCATTACGATCAATTTCATTCCACGTACATCTGACGGAATGCTACGGTTCTTCGGCGATACTGCCAACGCGGAACTGACTGAGCAGCAGATTTCAAAATGGTTCACTACAGGCCCGTCCAAGGTTCCGACCGGTGCGTAAGGAGGAGTTATGAGGAAAAAAATTTGCGTCCAGGAAGCAGATGAAGTCGAAATCCTGTTCAAGGACAAAACATATCTTGCGACGTTTAATATGCGTGCAGTGGGATATATGCAGGAAGCTCTGCAGGAATGTAAAGACCAGAATTTATCATATGAGCATTTTTCAGCCCTCATCCTGTATTCTGGCCTTATGGTCAATCATCCGGATATTACAAAAGAGGAAGCGTCTGCTATGGTCCTTACCATGCGGCCGGCCGATATGGAGGAAATAGTTGATTCCTATACGCGATCTGTCAACGGATTTGACAAAAAAGAAAATGAGGAACTGTTAAAAAAAGCAATCGCTCAGATGCTGGGGGCGAAAGCTGGCCAGTAAAAAAAGAGCAGCTGGAGATTGATTTTGATATGCTGTATTACCTGTATTGCGTCAAGCTTAAGCTTTCTGAGCGCAACTTTTTTAACAGCCCTCTGAAAAAAGTGATAAAAATGATAACTATCTATCGTAGCGAAGAAGAGACTACCGCGGAAGAAGTGAAAGAAATCCATTCTATGAGAGAAATTGAGGGGTGGGAGAATGGGTAATCAGTATAAAAAAACAATTGTGCTTGGCCTTGATTATTCGGAATTTTCTGGCGGAATTACCGAATGCAATCGGAAAATGGGGCTGTTGGATGCAGAAATGAAACTGGCATCCGAACAGGCAAAAGCGTTCGGAGATAATGCAGATCAGCTGCGAATTAAGCAGGAAGGGTTGTCCCAAAAAATTGAACTGCAGAAGAAAATTGTGACCCAGCAAGCGGAAGCCTACGATAAGGCCATGACAAAATATAATGGCACTGGAAAAGAGGTTGATCGACTTGATAAAGCACTTCTCAATTCCCGAACAACCCTCCAGAAATATGAAAACGAATTGCGGGATACCACAAAGCAGTTGGATAAGATGGATGAGTCGGCCGAAGAGGTGGAAGAGACCAGCCGGAGCTTTGGGGATGCGATAAGGGATGTCGCATCCGCGATTGGAATGGAAACATCTCCACTTGTAGAGACGCTAGCTTCCAATTTTGACGGGCTCAACGAGGACATGGGCAAGGCTGTATTAACAGTGGGCACATTGATCACAACAATGGGAGCACTGACAAGCCAGACTGTAAGCCATGCCAAAGAGGTGGTTAATGTATCTCAGACGATGGGGATGACAACCAATCAATATCAGGCCTGGGACTACGTCCTGAAAAGTGTTGGCTATGACGCGGAGAGCGCATCTGGAGATTTGGCGGCATTAGCTGAAAAAGCTAAAGATGCTGCAGAAGGCGGAAATGATGCAGAAAAGACTTTTCGAATTCTCGGAATGTCAGTCAAAGATCAGAGCGGAAATCTCAAAAGCCAAAATGAGCTTTTCACGGAACTTATTTTCCATTTGCAGACAATGGAAGATGTAACTACAAGGAACGCAATAGCATCTGATCTACTGTCGACGACAGGAGAAAAAATAGTACCTCTGCTCAATATGACAAAAGAGGAACTGGTTGAGTTATACGGAGCAGCCTTTGACACAGGGTATGTGTTGCACAACAGCCTCCTGACCAGTGCCAGTGATGCGGCATACGAAATGGAGCGGTTTGGAGCAAAAATGGAAGCGGTTAAGTTAAATCTCGGAACGGCATTGCTCCCGATTTTGGAATTTTTCGTGGACATTTTAAACGCAATTCCTGCGCCGGTCATTGAGGGGATTGCGGTTTTTCTCGGCCTGACTGCAGTGTTTGGTACAGTTACAAAAGCAGTCATAACCTATCAGGCGGCAGCTGCGTTGTGTTCGGCGGCCAATACGGCGCTTGGAACCAGCGGAGGAATTGCAGCAGCTGGAATGGGTCCACTTTTAGGCATCTTGCTTGCGATAGCTGCGGCCATTGCGGTAATAGTGGGCAGTGCATCGGCGCTGGACAAAGCATTAAGTTCAGCTTCCAAAGCGGCTCAAAATGCTGCCAATGTCAAACCCAAGTACAATGCCCGCGGAACAGATTACTTTGAGGGAGGCCAGACCTGGGTAGGAGAGGAAGGGCCGGAGCTTGTGACGCTTCCGCGAGGCAGCCGGATCACACCTCATCGTGAATCTATAAAAACAGTAGGAGGCAATTCGGGCAATACCTATATATTTAATATCCAGGCAGACAAAGTGGAAGATTTTGCTCGCCTTGTAAAGTTGGCAGAAGAAGAACGAATTGCATTTCGAGCAGGGAGGGTGAGGATTTAATGGCTACTGTAAAAGCGACACTTGTATATGATACCTATGTCAGTGATGCTCACAAATCAACGACCTACGAAAATGCTACATATGCAAGCCTCGGAAAAACGTATCGGATTGGAGTACAGCAGTACAATATTCCCAAATTGGATGACATTGTATTAAATTCCGCCAAGCTAAGACTGTATGTCAGCGAGTCCATTTCCGGTGCCAAAGTAACGGCAGCCCTTTACGATCAGAATCAGAAATTTAGTGGGCTTACTTACAATGATTGGATTCCGGTTATGGACCGGAAAATATTGGATGCCGAAGGCAGTTTTACCTTTACAAGGGGATCCAGCAGCTATGATGAGTGGATTGAGATTGATATTGCCAATCTGATTCTCGGAAACATCGGTAAACAGAATTTTACCCTGGGTATTACAACCAATAAACCGACTTTTACAATCATTGAGACCAGCCGGAACACGCATCCACCGGAGATTGTAATTGATTACCAGAATGCGACCCCGTTTGTTCCAACGATCATTTATCCAGACGGAGAAGTGCTTGAAAATGCCGGAACGGTGCGTTTTCAGTGGAGGCATAATACCAGCGGAGGCAGCGCCCAGTCAAAATTTGAGCTGGGCTGGAAAATGCAGTCTGAGTCATCCTGGCATACTGTGACCCAATCCACAACACAGCAGTATTATGATATCAATGCCTCAAGTTTCCAGAACGGTATCGTGGAATGGAGAGTACGAACCTTTAATACTAAAGGGCTCGCCTCTGACTACGCAACAGCCCAGTTTTTTGTCGTCGGTAAGCCTGGGAATCCATCCATTGCCAGCATAAAAAATGATGCTATCACAGAAATTGCCTGGACAGCCAATAAAAGTGAGGAAGCGTCCGCACGTTTGGAAATCCTACAGGGCGGCAAGGTACTGATATCCAGCGGAGAGATTGCAGCCGGCATCAGCGATGCTTGGAAGCCTAACATTATGCTATCAAACGGGGCCTATACTGTGACGCTGGAAATATCCAATATTTACGGTATCTGGTCTGGGAAGATTGCAAAGACTTTTAATATTGGTGCATCGGCTCCAGCGAGGCCGCAGCTGCAGCTTTATAATCAAGGAGATTACACAGAGCTTATTTATTCGGGGCCGAATACAGAATATTTTGTTTTCCGGGCAGAGGACGGAGGAGCGTATATTCCAATTGCCAGGACGACAGATAAACGGTACGAGGATTACCGTGTATCCAGCGGAAAAAGGTACAGCTATTTTGTCCGCGCCTATGCCGGAGGCTACAGCGACTCTGCTCCCAAGGATATATCCATTTGCTACTCAGGGTATATTATTTCTGGGCTAGCAGGCAGCCGGAGAGTAACGGCGTATCTCAGTTCGGAGGAATATATCAACGACGAGCTGATGGAAGAGTTGGATGTCTCCCTGTCCCACTATGTTGGCAGAGAGTATCCGGTGAGAGAGTCCAGCGGGTTCCGAGACGCCAGCATCAGCTTGGAATTCTTTCTGAGCCAGAAAAATTACCGGAAATTGGCGGAGATTTTGGGGCAGAATCAGCCCATCTGCATCCGCAGTAGTGATTTTGTCCGGATCTGCAGTGTTTCGGAGCATGGCGCAACGAGAGACAAGCTTTTAGGCGGCTATTATGTCAATATTACAGGGCACAGGATTGATTTTAAGGAGGCGGTTGACTATGCGTAATCTCGCGCAGAGAGGATACAGCAATGCTCAGGTGCTTGCCATGCTCAAGGCTCATCGGACGATTGCCTTTGATTATGCGCTTCTGAATCAAGACGAAAAGTTGATCCGGTGGTTGTCGAAAGCCTCCGGATCCGTATCTTTTAACTCCGGGCAGGAAGTCATGGGGACGGCATCGTTCGAGGTATTAAAGGAGGAGATTCAGGGTAATTACTACACCACAGATATGCGGATTGCTCCATATTTTAAGCTTCTGACACCAACTGGATGGCTCACATGGCCTTTAGGTGTCTATATCATGACTACCCCCAAGCAGTCGGCTAAATATGGAAAAATCCACAGCCAGGTGGAGTGTTATGACAAAGGAATCATCCTGAAAGAGGACAAGATTACAGACCGGCTCTATATTCCTCCAGGGAGCAATTACGTCAATCAGATTCGCAGCGTGATTGCATCCGCAGGAATCAAGGTGGTTAATATCCCATCCTCTCCGCTTACCTGTAGCACTGGCCTGGAATATGACATTGGTTCGGAAAAATTGCAGATCGTAAATGATTTGCTCTACGCGATCAACTACACGCCGCTGCATTTTGACAGCGCCGGCATCGCAGTCAGCGCCCCGTACATCGAGGCGATCGGCCGAAATGCGGAGGAATCATATATCACTGACAAAAACAGTGTGATAACAGATGGAGCTACGCAGACCAATGACCTATATAATGTGCCGAATGTGGTAGTGCGATATGTGGACAATCCAGACGGCGAACCACTTCGGAGCATCTACACAAATGACAATGCAGAAAGCCCGATCAGCACAGTCCGCAGAGGCCGGAAGATTGTAGACGTAGAATCTGTGGATGATATCGCGGATCAGGATACGCTGGACGCCTATACAAGACGTGTGGCCATTGAAAAAAGCCAGATTAATGATATCGTAACGCTATCCACAGCTCTGATGCCTCACCACGGGTATAAAAATTGTCTGTATATCCGCCATGACAAAATGGAGATTGGATCGAAATACATAGAAGAATCGTGGAGCATGGATTTGGCCGCCGGCGGAACAATGAATCACAATCTGAGAAAGGTGACGTTTATATGATGTATCAGTCAGGATTGGAAAAATACGAGGGGATGGAAGAAGCAGTAGGGTATAAAAAAAGAGCTTACCGTATGGCCAAGGTTACTGCGGTGACAAACGGACGGCCGTATCTTACGTTTAACGGTGAGCTGAAGCAGTCAGGAAAGCCTTATAAATACCTTGCTTCCTACGCGCCGGTACAAGGAGACTATGTATTGGTAGCGGTAGTCAGCGGGACGCATGTTATTTTGGGAAAGGTGGTGTAAATATGGTGCAGAGTGTAGTTATCAACATAAAAAATACAGATGTCTTAAAAACGGGGATCGCTTTTTCACAGGGAGATAAAGGGGCAGAAGCAGAGTTACAGATTTTTGTCAAAGACGACGAGGCATACGTGCTGAACGCAGAAAAGGCAGAGATATCTTTTGAACGTGCAGATGGACATGTAGTCATCGGAGAATTAACGGGAAGTGATGGAGTTTACAGCTATCATTTTTCCGGAAACGAGCTTCAGAGTGCAGGAGATGCGGTCGCTACAGTTACGTTGACTTTCTCCGATGGAAGAATATCGTCGGGGGCTTTTTCATTTCAGGTTCGCTATAATCCGATGTTTGATAAGTCAATCGAAGCAGGACCGTATATTTGGCAGTTGGAAAAGATTGTGGAGAATGCAAAAACATATACCGAATACTTGGAAAACCTCATTGCCCAGCTCAAGCCAGAAGTCGGAAGTACTGTATTAACAAAAGCAGACCTATTAAATGATTTTTCGCAGACAGCAGCAGGGCTAAAAGCTATGGATGCGGCAGTGGGAAAACGTATTTGGGACAATTTTGGAAACTACATTCCGAGCGAAAAGATTGTAAATAATCTTCTTGCGACGCAGGCAGGAAACGTGTTGGATGCAACGCAGGGAAAAGTACTGGGGGATAAAGTTGCGAAAATGGAGCAATCCATTACTGAGTTAAATAGCGACTGGCAGTCCGGCAGAACTGCATTCGTCGCAGCCAATGTAGGCCGACAATCTGTTAGTGTAAATTTCCAAAAAGAATTTTCAGCTCCTCCAAGAGTTTTCGCCTGTTGGAATGACAACGAAAATATTTTTGATTATTGCTCATTTTTAAGCGTGAAAAATGTAAGCAAATCAGGATTTGAAGTTTGTACAGAACGAAAAAAGGATACTGCTAACTGGTGGTTCTTCTGGTTGGCAATTGCCACCAAAGAATAGCAATTTAACTAAGCAGTTATTACAATCAAAGCGGGGCCGTATAACGAGGCCTTCGCCTTTGGCGCCGCTCTCTGCGTTTGTGGCATGGGTCACTTTCCCTACATTTAAGGGCCTTTTACTATATGCACGAACTAGCTGAATAAAATGTGACAAAAATCATTCATTTCTGGTAATCTAACCAGGAAAGGAGTGATTTTTTTGTTGGAAAAAATATTGGTAAATGTAGTGCAGCAGATGTCTGAGTGCCTGGACGAAGAACAGCTGGATAAGCTCCAGAACATCCTGTATATCAACTTCCACGGCAAGAAGATTATGGAAGAGAAAAATGAGCTGATGGCAACTGGAACTGATTCGGATACGGCAAAAGTGCGGATGTTTGTTGCATCGAAGCGTATATCTGGCCGCCAGAACAATACACTGGCCCAGTACGTCAGGGAGATTACCAACTGCCGGAACGCCCTGAGAAAGAACTTTGAGGACATGACAACAATGGACCTAAGGTGGTATTTCGGCATGCTTAGGGAAAGAAACAAGATAAGCGTGGTGACATTGCAGGGACGGATGCGCTACCTCAACAGCTTCTGGACGTTCCTGCAACGGGAAAAGTTAGTAGATGACAATCCGGTAGCACGAATAGAATCCCTGCGAATAGAGAGCACAATCAAAAAGGCCTACAGCGCTCAGGAACTGGAGTCGCTGCGGATGGCCTGCGAAAACCCTAGGGACAGGGCACTGATAGAATTCCTCTATGCTACAGGCGTCCGTGTGTCGGAGCTGTGCAGCCTCAATGTGGGAGACATAGATTTATACAAGCAAGAGTTTAAAGTCATGGGGAAAGGACGAAAAGAAAGGAATCTGTATATATCAGATTCGGCCAGTTTTTACCTATTCAGGTATCTTAAATGGAGAAAAGAAAAGGAAGGATTGACAATTGAAGAGCTGGCAAATACACCGCTCTTTGTGTCTTTGAAGAAGCCTCACAGCAGATTAACAGTCGCTGGTGTCCAGTACGCCCTTAAACTGCTGGGAAAGCGGGCAGGAGTGGGAAATGTACACCCGCACCGGTTCCGCCGGACGTTTGCCACAGACCTCTTAAATCGCGGTATGCGAATTGAGGAAGTTATGGTTCTGATGGGACACACCAAGATAGAGACCACACTGCTCTACTGCAACATCAAGCAAGACGGAGTCAGGGAGTCTTACCGCAAGTATGCAGCATAGATGATCATGGACTATTTTAAGCCGGCCTTCGGGGTGGCTTTTTTATCATGCAAAAAAATAGAACCTGATTAGAAATGCTTCAGAAGAGAGCTAACGAACCAAGAAAAGCAGTAAGAAAATGGTGGTTAAATTGCTATTACTCTATATTTCTGGATACGTCAAAGACAAGATAACCTTTATCAGCTCCGTTAACCCGGAATTGCAGATAATTTTGGCTATTATTCAGCTTTCCAATCCACAATCCAACTTCCTGGCCTGCTGAGTTCGCCACCGCTTTTACTGCCTCGCTATTTTACAGACTTAAAACTCTTACTGAATCATCCCAAGTATTATTTTTGAAAAGAAAATACAATTTCTTTTCTGAATACGCGAACATGATGACAGCAGCTGAATCAACGGATCTCTTTAAGGCCAAACCGATAGTAAAAACAGACCCCATTCCTGACAGCTTAATCGTATTAGAGTTGGTCAGAAAGCATGATACTCCTGATTTGATAGAATCTGCAAATTTTTTTATATCAACAATCTCCGTGGGATACAGGTCGCTATTTAAACCAGAAAATCCTGCCCTCATTATAAAGGGCTTTAATATACAAAATTTTTTATAAAGGAGGTGCTCATAATGAGCAAAGATAAATTAATTTTAAAGGACAGAACAACCATCGAACTGGAATCCGGATCTTCTCTCGGCGCTATTAAGGTAGCAGCAGAAAATCGGGGAGCCATGCTGGAGCAGTGGAAGATGCTGACGCCGGAAAATTTGAAGGAGGTGAAAGTACAGAACGGGGACGGACTTACCATTGGGAGCTATCAGGAACTTGTGCTGCTCTCTGAAACCTCTGTAGTGGATTCTGACGGCTCTGTCCTTACAACTTATAGCTTAAGAGAAAAAACAGACACAGAGAAGCGTCTGGATGCTCTGGAGGCAGGCCAGGAAGTCCAGAACGGAGCTATATCCGATCTGGGTATGGTCACAAGCACAATTGCGGAGCAGATAGGAGGTAGTGTATAGTGGGGGCTTTTTATGGCATAAGGATCAAGGCTGGTGCGATTAGCATCAATGACGTACCGCGGCTTTGGAGAGCTTCGGTAGAAAAATGGCTTGCGGAAAATTCTTAGAAAGGGGGAATTTTTTTGAAACGCGAGTATGTAATAGCGATTCAGGGGGCGCTGGCTACAGTCGGCGCTTTTCTGAGTGATAAGTTGGGAGTTTTATATCCACTCATGTGCCTGTTATTTGCAGAAATGGCAGTGGACTACTTTACGGGTATGTTGGCCAGTAAAAGAGAGGCTATAGATCATCCAAACGATCCGAATTATGGTTGGAGCTCGAAAAAAGGCGCTATTGGCATCATAAAAAAAGCGGGATATGTTTTTGTGATAATGGCAGCCATGATATTAGATTACATTATTGCGGTGACGGCCGGAAAACTGGGATTTGACATGCCGACAACAGCAGTGTTTGGTCTACTGGTAGTCATATGGTATTTGCTGAACGAAATGCTATCAATCATCGAAAACGCAGGCCGTATGGGCGCAGATATCCCATCCTGGCTCTGTAATTACATTGCTGTACTAAAAAACAAAATTGATGCAGAGAATTCAGATGAAAGGAGGTGATCCAGTATCTCCCGGCGCGAGGGTTAGAGCGCAGCGGTTCGGATTTTCCGAACAGTTTAAAACAGCTTCAGAATAAGAGAGGAGAAAAGAAATGAGTGGAAAGAATATTTGCCCAGTACATGGAAACAAGAGCGCAAACGAGTGCCATAACTACAGCGCGAAGAAAGCAGAAAAACTGGGGCATCCGGAGCTAACTGTAGATCCAGAGAATTGCAGTTGTGACGTCGGAACCAACGGCCCAGCTCTGACAGGCGGAAACGTACCGACTGGTCCGGCTGCAGAGGGGAAAAAACCAGGACCGGCAGATGAGTGCAAGTAGATAGCTTAGCCCTGGAACATTTCGGGGCTTTTTGAAAGGAGTGTACAATGGGAAGAGATATTACAAAATGTCACCCCAGCCTCCAGGCGGCGTTTAAGGAATTGGCTACAAGGTGTAATGCCCAGGGTCTCACCATTGGTCTGGGTGAGTGCTTCCGGACCGTGGCGGAGCAGGACGCGCTGTACGCCCAGGGACGGACGGAGCCAGGAAGTATTGTGACCAATGCAAAGGGATCCAGCTACTCCTCACAACACCAGTGGGGAATTGCCTTTGACTTTTACAGGAACGACGGAAAAGGAGCTTACAACGAATCAGGAGACTTTTTTGGCCGCGTTGGCCAAATAGCGAAATCAATCGGCCTTGGCTGGGGAGGAGACTGGACAAGCATCGTCGATAAGCCCCATGTCTATCTGCCGGACTGGGGCAGCGGAACAGGAGTATTAAAGCAGCAGTATGGAACGTTCGAGCGCTTTAAGCAGACTTGGGCCATCGAAAAGAAGGAATATATCTATCAGCCGATTGGAACCGGCGCGGCGCAGGTAGAGGTCACAGCCTCCTCCCTGGTCGTCCGCGATGCTCCAGGTGGATCTGATACAGGAGACAGATACCACAGCGGAGACCGGGTGGCACCGACCGAAAAGGCCATGTACAGCTCAGAGCGGTGGTTCCGGACAGACAAGGGCTGGATCAGCGCCGATTACCTCCAGGGCTGGATCCTTGAGGGCGGAAGATGGTGGTATCTGCGCCCAGGTTACACCTATCCGACAGGCCGCCTGGAAGTCATCGACGGCAGATGTTACTGCTTTGATTTTAACGGATGGATGCTGATGCCAGACCGGATTCGGGAGGACGGGGAAGTAGTTTAAGAGTATAGAGTGTATGTAAATAAGGAAAGCAGAGAAATGTTTCTCTGCTTTCCCAAAATATTGTATCATCTTTTTAGGTTTTAATAATGCGTGCAACACGAAATGCAACACGATACTGCATAGGCCTTGATTTTATAAGATCCTAGGTTGGGTTCGAATCCCACCGTCTCCGCTTGAAACCCTTGTAAATGTGAGGGTTTGGTAAGGATGTTTTTAAGATTTAGGTTTTGCGGTATAGTATGTTGCGTACTATACCGCTTTCCCTTTCCACAAAGTGACCTTTGAGTGGTCGAATACTCCGATATGGTTATAGATAATTTCAATTTCCTGTAAGCGTTTACCGCTGCTCTTATCAGGAGCATGGACAATAATTTTGTCGATAAACTCATGTACAATTTCTGGTGTTAGTTCTGTAAGGTTAGTGTACTTGCGGACTACTGAAAGAAATTGCTTTACATCCACAGATTGTTTTTCTTCTTTCTGTAATTCTTTCTCTAAGGAAGTCTGTTCTTCCTGCAAAGTATGCTGTTCTTCCTCATATCCTTTTGAAAGTTTCATAAAGCGCTCATCTGAAAGTTTTCCACTAATATTGTCTTCATAAATCCGTTGAAAAATTTTGTCCAACTCTTGAATACGGGAATGGATTTCTGTAAGCCGTTTTTTCTTTTGCGACAGTTCTTTATTTCTTTGCCGCATATCCGTGTCCATTACCATCTGAACAAATTCATCTTCATAATCTGATACATAGCGGATAACTTCTTTCAGGTTTTCCAGCACAATTTGTTCGACTACTACATTACGAATATAGTGCATAGTACATGATTTTGAATTGTGCCGGTAATTGCTGCATACAAAATTATGTTTCTCTGCGCTCTGTGCCATTTGCCTATGAAATGTCATTTTGCTTCCGCAATCTGCACAGTAGAGCAAACCAGAGAACATAGGCATATCCCCCATTTTGGTAGGGCGGCGTTTTCCGGAACGGATTTTCTGTACAATCTCAAAGGTTTCCTTGTCAATGATTGCTTCATGGGTATTCTCAAAAATCCTCCATTGTTCAGGACTGTTATCAATTTTTTTGCGATTTTTATAAGACTTAACATGGGTCTTAAAATTCACAGTATGTCCTAAATAATCCATTCTTTCTAAGATGTGAGATACCACAGTTGCACTCCACAGATACTTGTCAGGTGGAAGAACGGTTCGTGGCTTTTCCCCATGCTCTAACGCATAATAAGTAGGGCAAAGAATTTTTCTTTCCGTTAGAATATTGGCAATTCGTGTCGGTCCATAACCATTGACACATAAACGGAAGATTTCCCGAACCACTTCGGCGGCTTCTTCATCTATAAGCCATTCCTTTTTATTGTCAGGATTCTTCATGTAGCCATAAGGAGCGTGAGAACCGATATGCTCGCCTGCCATTCCTTTAGAACGTTTGACTGCACGGATTTTTTTGCTGGTATCCTTTGCGTACCATTCGTTGATTATGTTACGAAATGGGGTAAACTCATTCTCCCCCACATGGCTATCCACGCCATCATTGACAGCAATAAAATGGACATCCATGTTCGGGAACATAATTTCTGTGTACATTCCCACCTGCAAATAATCACGCCCAAGTCTTGACATATCTTTGACTATAACGCGTTTGATTCTTCCTGCTTCGACCTCTGCAATCATTCTTTGAAAATCTGGTCTGTTGAAATTTGTACCAGAAAATCCATCATCTACAAAAAACACATAAGGCTGATACCCATGTTCGATTGCATAACGCTTCAGGATTTTTTTCTGGTTAATAATACTGTTTGAATCACCCTCCTGTTTATCATCTTGTGAAAGCCGACAGTATAATGCGGTTAATTCCTCTGTTTGATTTCCAATCGGATAAATGGAAGTGATAGTGTTGTTTGACTGCTGTAACATAAATACCTCCTATCCGACAGTCAAACAGACAATGCTTTTGCAACTTTATTGTACCGCATTTTCTGTTTTCTGTCTGCCCTGTTTTATAGCAAAATTATTGTTTCAAGTCATTACGGATAAGCCTTTTTACTTTCGTTACTGCGTCTTCCTGTGCCTGTTCTTTTGAGCGGGATTTTACCACATAACAGGTGTTTCCTATCTGGTATTCCCGTATCATTTCAGGGGCAGGATTCTTTGTGTTTTCCATAAGATAACAACCTCCTGTTATTTTCTTTGAAGCAAACCGAACAGCTTTCGCTAAAGCTCATGGGAATCTCACCCCTGCATGGTTCTCATCC
>OBVY01001301.1_pt1 | contig 15376 bp, 9 predicted proteins | sample 1538051 | NCBI WGS metagenome assembly OBVY01 (sample SAMEA2580017, study PRJEB22360) | human gut metagenome | biome: human gut; feature: human-associated habitat; material: faeces | place: Denmark | collected 2008/2010 | reverse complement strand
TCCTTGGGCAGGCAGTAGCCGCCGTAGCCGAAGCTCGGGTTGTTGTAGTGCGTTCCGATACGCGGGTCGAGGCACACGCCGTCGATGATCTCGCGGGTGTTCAGGCCCTTGGATTCCGCGTACGTGTCCAGCTCGTTGAAGTAGGAGACACGCAGAGCCAGGTACGTGTTGGCGAACAGCTTCACGGCCTCGGCCTCGGTGAAGCCCATGAACAGCGTGTGGATGTTCTCCTCGAGGGCGCCCTGCTGGAGCAGCTTGGCGAAGGTGTGCGCGGCCTCGACGAGGTGCTCGTCGTCCGGGTCGGTGCCCACCACGATGCGGCTCGGGTACAGGTTGTCGTACAGGGCTTTGCTCTCACGCAGGAACTCGGGACTGAAGATGATATTCCCGCTACCGGTCCTTTCACGAATCGACTTCGTATAGCCAACCGGAATCGTGGACTTGATGACCATCACCGCATCCGGGTTTGACTTCATCACCAAGTCAATCACTGATTCGACCGCCGACGTATCGAAGAAATTCCTCTTCGAGTCGTAATTCGTCGGAGCCGCAATCACCACGAAATCCGCATCCTTGTAAGCACTTTCGCCATCCAGCGTCGCAATCAAATTCAGATTCTTCTCGGCCAGATACTTTTCGATGTAATCATCCTGAATCGGTGATTTGCGGTTATTGATCAAATCCACTTTCTCCGGGATAATGTCCACCGCCGTGACATGATGATGCTGCGCCAGCAATACGGCCAAACTCAACCCCACATAGCCGGTACCCGCAATCGCAATCTTCAACGAACCAAAGTCACGCATTTTCTTGTCCTTTTCTAATTTTTTGATAAAAGTTATTTCTTATCGGAAGTGTGATAGAAACCCGCATACCACTCGGCGAACCGACGTAGCCCTTCACGCAGGGATGTACCCGGACGATAGCCGAAATCATGCGCCAAAGCACTCGTATCAGCATAGGTGACCGGAACATCACCCGGCTGCATCGGAACCAGTTCCTTATGCGCCTCAAAGTCATAATCTTCCGGTAGCACACCGGCCCGGACCAGTTCCTCTTGCAATATAGTCACGAAATCCAATAGATTCTCAGGATGACCATTACCAATGTTGTACACGGCATATGGCGGTACGGGAAGCCCATCATTCCCTGTGGAACGATCCGGAGCCTTCTGCATCACACGAACGATGCCTTCGACAATATCGTCAATGTACGTAAAATCACGCTTGCAATTACCATAGTTGAAAATCTTTATCGTCTCACCTTTAATCAATTTATTGGTGAAACCAAAATATGCCATGTCCGGCCGGCCGGCCGGCCCATAGACCGTAAAGAAACGCAGTCCCGTGGAAGGAATGTCATACAGTTTACTGTATGCATGTGCCATCAATTCGTTGGATTTCTTCGTAGCCGCATACAGACTAACCGGATTATCCACTTTATCGCTCGTGGAAAATGGTACTTTCGTATTACCACCGTAAACCGACGAACTCGACGCATATACCAAATGCTCAACAGAATGATAACGACATGCCTCAAGGATATTGAAAAAACCTACAAGATTGGACTGAATATAAGCATCGGGATGAGTAATGGAATAACGGACACCAGCCTGAGCGGCAAGATTTACGACGATTTCCGGCTGATACCGACTAAATAAAGCATCAATGGCCTTCTTGTCGGATAAATCCGCTTTAATGAACTCAAACCGCTCGTACTGTTCCAACTCGGACAAACGGGCATATTTTAGATGAACATCATAATAATCATTAACGTTATCCAGTCCAATGACCTGCACTGCGGGAATCGTTCCTAGCAAACGCTCCGCTAAATTCGATCCGATAAAACCAGCAGCTCCCGTAACTAGAATTGTTTTCCCCTCAAGACTGACTGCAGTCATCATGATTCCTTTCTTTACAGGTTCTTTTCGTCGGTTGCATATGTGGCCAGCGTCCGTTCCGTCACCGCGTCCCAGTCGTATTTGCTGGTAATGAAACCGGTCGCATCGGCCTTGTATCGCTGCACGGCCTGCGGCTCCTCCAACAGCCCCTGCAACGAATCCCGCAACGAATCCACGGAACCGTGCTCGAACGTGGCGGCCTTGTCCTCCACCACCTCCGTGCACTCGGGAATATCGGAAGTCAGGCAGCAGTTGCCGTAGCTCATCGCCTCCAGCAGACTCATCGGCATACCCTCCAAATCGCTGGGCAGCACATATATATATGAGTTGCTGTACAGCTCCTGCAACGTGCGCCCCTCGACAAAACCGGTGAACACGATCCGCGGCTCCCCGGCCGCCTGCTGTTTGATCCGCTCAAAATACTCGTTGGAATCAGACGAACCGCCCGCAATCACCAGCTTTTTGTCCGTATCCAGCCGTTTGAACGCGTCGATCAGATAATGCACGCCCTTCTCCGGCACGATACGTCCCAAAAACAGTATGTAACCGTCTTTCGCCAAACCGAACCGTTCCGTGATCTCCTGTGCCGGCACCCGCTCGCCACGCTCGATGCCGTTGGGAACGAACCGTGTCTCGCGTCCATATGTTTCACGGAAGTAATCCTGCACGTTGCGGCTCAGCACAATCACCTCGTCGGCGCATTTGGCCGCAGTACGTTCGCCGAACCTCAGATACACCGACGCTAACCTGCCCCATTTGGCACGTTGCCAGTCAAGACCGTGAATGGTCGCTACCGTGCGAATGCCCGCCCAATGCGCCAGGCGCAACATGACGCAGGGACCTTCGGCATGATAGTGGATCACGTCCGGTTTGGCCCTGATAGCTTGTAGTGTGGCGAAAAAAGAAGAGGATAGTGCGGCAAGTCCCTTGCCTTCAATGGTGGGAACGGAAACAACATTCACCCCGTGATAGGAAAATCGTTTGCCGTGCCCATTGGCCACGCCGTCGAATTCGGATCCGGCGACGTTGTGCCCGCTACGGTTATATGCAATGACCTGATGTCCACGATCGACCATTCGCGTAGCCAGCTCATCGACCACGATCTCAATGCCACCCTCTCTGGAGGGGATGCGTTTATGCCCAATGAATGCAATCTTCAATGAACTCAAATCCTTACTGCCTTAACCGCGCACGGTACCCTTGTAATCTTTGCTACGCCTTTATTCCCGCTATTAGTATGCACCCTTATGAGTGATGACTGCACCGACTGTGCGGAAAAGCAGCACGATGTCTCCCAACACAGACCAGCTTTGCACGTAGCTGACATCCAAAGACTCCGACTCATCCTTACTCAAGTTGGATCTGCCAGACACCTGCCACGGACCGGTAATACCAGGCTTCACCAGCATACGAGTGGCATACGTCTGGTTGTATTGCGCCACCTCCTCGGGCAGCGGCGGGCGCGGCCCCACCACGCTCATATCGCCCTTCAACACGTTCAGGAACTGCGGAAACTCGTCAATGGAGAACTTACGGATAAACTTGCCCACCTTGGTGACTCGCGGATCGTCCTTCATTTTGAAAATGAAACGACCATCCTGACCGGTTTCTTTCGCCAGCTCCGCCTTCATCTTGTCCGCGTTCACCACCATAGAACGGAACTTGATCATCTTAAACGGCTTGTCACGGCGCCCAACACGAGTCTGCGTGTAGAAAATAGGACCGCCGTCGGTAAGCTTGATAGCAATCGCAATAGGAACGGTAACAATCGCAGTAACAATCACGGCAAACAGCGAAACCAGCACATCAAAAACGCGCTTTTTGCACATATCCCATGGCGAATACTGCGGAAGGCTGATCGTCATCACCGTCGTACCCTGAATCACACGGATATTAGTCTCATGACCACTCACGTCCACTGCGGAAGTGACCACCGCAATCTCCAGATTCATGGTTTCCATGTTCAGCACAAACGTGTTGAAATTATCCGAGAAGCGCTGCATAACATCCGTGACCATCACCGTCTGCGCACCCATCGAAGCGGCACGTTCAGCGAAGTTCCTGCAATACGGCAGCATGAAAATGTCCCTACCACTGATCTTACGGATTCGTTCCTTGAAATCGGCAGGTGCGACAACGGCCTCCACGAGCCCAGTCCGCTCGTTCACCCCAATCGGGCACACCGCAATGGCATGATAATTCAGCTGGCGCTTCTGGCTCAGGAACTCCAACGCCTGCGCAATGCCCTCAGGGGAACCAACCACCACAGTGCCATACGAATATGCGCCCTTTTCACGGCTGGACAGCACAAACTGGCGGATAATCAGACGCTCCAGCATGGTAATCAGGAATGCGCACAGCAACACCAAGCCGGTATGCAGCAAAGGTATATAAACGTCGAGAATAGAATCAATTGCACAAATCATCAATCCCGTGAAAAACGTGCCTTTGACCAGTAGCGCGTTCAACTGGTAACCGTCGCCCATCACATGACGGTGGTACACGCCAACACTATGCAGGCAGTAGATCCAAATCAACGAGCAAGCAAGCGCATACAACCACAAACCAATATGGAAATGGAAACGGGAAGAATACAACACTTCCCCGCCCTGCCACACATATATGATTGCCGAAGCGGCAATAAATGAAGCCATGTCGCACAGAATCAAAAGAGCATTGACGAAAAAACGCCAATAAGCGACGCTAAGCACCCGGTTACGGGAGGTTTCACTCAGATTCGTTTCAGCACTACCGCCTTGGAACATTCTTCTCTCCACAACTACCCCCCCACCCCCCCGATATTTCAAGGGGCAATAAACGAGGGTACACGAACTCCTATACAAAGCTATAAGGATAAGGACAGTGCCCGAAAGTAGACGTGATACGGGCCAACGCCGCCCGCTACCCGATATCGGCGCAATGCAGGATACCGGACGTTCCCCGCTCCACCTACTGCTGGATGACCGGGCATCCCGGGACGGAGCGTGCGGATCCGATCGCCGGCGACGTGCGCGCGGTCCGGCGCGACGGCCGCGAACGCCACGGCGCCGGGAAGATCAAGGCCGCCCTGGAAAGGAAGGGGTGTCACCGCGTCCAGGAGACGCATCGGCAACATCATGCGCGAACAGGGCATGACGGGCGCGTACGCGCGCGGACGGTCCGAACCGCACAGGACGCGGGCCGACGAGGCCAGGCCCCCGCACCCCCCCGGCGCCTGCGGACATTGCGCCGGGGGCCCGACGAGGCCAGGCTCGCGAACCTGCCGGACCGCGGGTCCGACGGCTACGCCCCACACACGCATCTGGCGAGCGATCTTACCTATGTCCGCGTCGGCGGAGACTGGGCGTACGTGTGTCTGCTGGTCGACCTGGCGAACAGGGGCATCGCCGGCCATTCCGCCGGACGGACCCGGGACGCGAGCCTGGTATTGGGCGCGTTCGCCACCCTCGACTTCCCGCTGACGGACGTCCAGGAAACAGGGGTTTGCCGGCCGGAAGGGTCCGCAGGCCCCTCTTCCCGTATTCTGACGTTAGGAGACAACAGCATGCAGGCGGATCGTGTGAGAGAGACGGAACGAATCAACGACGCGTTCCTCGAGGAGGTCGTGCCATTCGCGGTGCACGGCGCCACAATCGTCGACGCGCGTGGAATGACGAAAAACGGTTGGCTCGTTTCCGACGGACGGTCGATAGTCGAAACGGGATGCGCCGAAACGGACTTCGAAACGGACTTCGAAACGGCCTGCCGGCTGGTCCACGTCGAGCAAGATCATATTGTTAACGCTAACGGAATGGTGATGACGCCCGGATACGTCGACATCCACTCGCACGGCGCATGGGGAAGCTCGTTCGATGACGGCGAGAAGGGGATCACGACCGCCCGAGCCGGACACATGGCGCACGGAACGACGAGACAGGTCCTGAGCCTCATCACCAATCCCATCGACGTCATCTGCGGTAACTTGAAGACGGTCCACGACATGATGCCGGACCGCCCGGATATTCTGGGCGCGCACCTCGAAGGACCGTTCCTCGCCATGCCCCGGAAAGGCGCCCATGATCCCAATTGCCTAGTCGATCCCACTCCGGATCTCGTATCCAGAATGCTGGACGCCGCCGATGGGTGTCTCAGACAGATCACCATCGCGCCGGAACTTCCGCATGGAATCGACGCAATCCGCCGTTTCTTCCTGGCCGGAGTGGTTCCGGCGGTCGGCCACTGCGATGCCGACTACCAGACTGCCAGAAAAGGATTCGACGCCGGAGCCGGAATCATGACCCATATGTTCAATGCCATGAACGGGCTGCACCACCGCGACCCCGGCCCGATTCCGGCGGCAGTGGAGGATCCGAGGGTCACCATCGAGCTTATCAACGACGGATTCCACGTGCAGGATCCCATGGTCAAGCTCGGATTCGGGCTTGCGCCCCATAGAATCGCCTTCGTCACCGACGCCATGGCCGCGACCGACTGTCCGGACGGGCATTACCTCCTCGGGGCTCTGGATGTAGATGTGCGGGACGGTCATGCCAGACTCGCCTCCAATGGAGCCATCGCCGGTTCTACACTGCTATTGGAAAAGGCCGTGTCTCGCGCGGTGCTGGAGCTCGGCATCAGTCCGGTCGACGCGGTGGAAGCGGCGACGCTGACCCCTGCGCGGGCATTTGGCTTCGACCGTCGAAATGACGTGACAGGCTTCCCGATCGGTCTGCTCGCTCCGGGATTCGCGGCCGACGTGCTGCTCCTTGATCAGGAAACCTGGACGGTGCGACGCGTCTGGTGCAACGGGCATCCGGTGAGATAATTGATTTCAAGGTTCAATGACGAACGAAAGGAACAATGACAATGAACCAACGTAGAGAACATCGTTGGCCTCGGCCGTTAGAGGGCCGGCGGGCCCGTATCTGGTACGGCGGCGACTACAATCCCGACCAGTGGCCCGAGGAGGTCTGGGACGAGGACGTGCGCCTCATGGTCAAGGCGGGAGTGAACCTCGTATCCGTGGGCATCTTCTCCTGGGCGAAAATCGAACCCCGCGAAGACATGTACGATTTCGGCTGGCTCGACCGAATCATCGACAAGCTCGGCAAGGCCGGCATCGCCGTAGATCTCGCTTCCGCGACCGCATCCCCGCCGATGTGGCTGACCCAGGCGCATCCCGAGGTGCTGTGGAAGGACTACCGCGGTGACGTGTGCCAGCCGGGCGCGCGCCAGCACTGGCGTCCCACCAGTCCTGTGTTCTGTGAGTACGCATTGAAGCTCTGCCGGGCGATGGCGGAGCATTACAAGGACAATCCCTATGTGGTCGCTTGGCACGTTGGTAACGAGTACGGATGCCACAACCGCTTCGACTATTCCGAGGACGCCGAACGCGCGTTCCAAGACTGGTGCGAGGAACGGTACGGCACGATCGAAGCGGTGAACGACGCATGGGGTACTGCGTTCTGGGCCCAGCATCTGAACGATTTCAGCGAAATCGTTCCGCCTCGATTCATCGGCGACGGCAATTTCATGAACCCCGGCAAGCTGCTCGACTTCAAACGCTTCAGCTCCGACGCGCTGAAGTCATTCTATGTGGCCGAACGTGACGCATTGGCCGAAATCACACCAGAAAAGCCGTTGACCACGAATTTCATGGTCTCCGCCGGCGGTTCCGTACTGGATTACGACGATTGGGGCGGCGAGGTCGATTTCGTGTCGAATGACCATTACTTCATTCCGGGCGAGGCGCATCTGGACGAGCTCGCGTTCTCGGCTTCGTTGGTGGACGGCATCTCCCGCAAGGATCCGTGGTTCCTGATGGAGCATTCCACCTCGGCCGTGAACTGGAGACCGATCAACTATCGCAAGGAACCCGGCCAGCTGGTGCGCGATTCCTTGGCGCACGTGGCCATGGGAGCCGATGCCGTGTGCTACTTCCAGTGGCGCCAATCCAGGTCCGGCGCGGAGAAGTTCCATTCCGCGATGCTGCCGCATGCGGGGGAGGATTCCCAGACGTTCCGGGACGTGTGCGAACTGGGCCGTGATCTGGGCACGCTTGCGGATGAGGGACTGCTCGGCACCAAGCTGGCGAAATCCAGCGTGGCCATCGTGTTCGATTACGAGTCCGAATGGGCGAGCGAGCACACCGCGACCCCGACGCAGAACGTCCATCATATCGACGAGCCGCTCGCATGGTTCCGCGCTCTGGCGGACGTCGGCGTGACCGCGGACGTCGTTCCAATCCGTTCGAACTGGGACGAGTACGATGTCGCGATACTGCCGAGCGTGTACATCCTCTCCGAGGAGAACACCCGTAGGGTGAGGGACTACGTCGCGAACGGCGGCAAGCTCATCGCCACGTACTATACAGGCATCAGCGACGAACGGGACCATGTGTGGCTCGGCGGTTACCCAGGTTCCATCCGGGACGTCGTCGGTGTGAGGATTGAGGAGTTCGCCCCTATGGGATCCGATTGGCCCGGAGTTCCGGACCACCTCGATCTCGACAACGGAGCCGTCGCACACGACATCGTCGACGTGATCGGCTCAATCGGGAAGGACGCGAAGGTGCTCGCCTCGTTCAAGGATGACCCATGGACCGGCATGGACGGACGCCCGGCCATCGTGTCCAATCCATATGGCGAAGGGCGTAGCGTCTACGTCGGAGCCCGGCTGGGACGTGATGGCATCGCCAGAAGCCTGCCGATGATCCTCGAGACCCTTGGTGTGGAAGTCAAAGACTCCTCGGATCCGGACTTGCTTCGCATCGAGCGCGTCGATGAGTCGACGGGGGCTCGGTTCACGTTCCTGTTCAACCGGACCAAAGAACCTGTCAGCATGCTGGTGGAGGGACGCCCGGTCGTCATGTCACTGGCCGACTGTGCTGGCGCGACGGTTACCATCAATCCCAATGGCGTACTCGTCGTCAAACAATAATGGCTCATTAATGAGGCGATATGCCATGTGAACGTTCACATGGCATATCGCCTTTCTTACGACAGATGGCATCGTCGTTTTTGATGATATGTTCACAATATGTTGTGTTATATCGTATGACAACACTTAAGTTAAGTCAGGCATGTCTTTTGCCCTACCAGCTTCTCTGCGTGTGGCATTCTCCTCGCCTCTACAGACGTGGAGAATGCCACAAAAGGATAATATCCAGTAGACCGCTAACGATAAATATGGCCGAGCTGTTCTTCGTTGTCGAATAACGGTTGTGATTGTTGCTTAATGTTCGGCTGTGGGATTGGCGGTTCGTGCTCTATGGCTTTTTTCTTGCGTGGCTTTGGTTGTTTGTCATCATCATAACGATCATCACTCCCCAGCACGTTCGCTTCTCGTCAATGTATTTGTATGCGATTGCATGGAATTTAGATGGGATTCCATCGATAGTGATAGTGCGAGACCTTTTTTGGCGGTTGCCTTTGCCTTGATTTGGCCAATGTTGCCGACTGGGACGATCCACCACGTATTATGCATTTCGGATTTCGATTTGATGAGGCGTGTCATTCTTTCAAGATTTTTTAGGCGAGGATTCCCCGCCTAAAAAATCTTGAAATCGCAGGAGATCTGCATGTAGGTGCCAGGAAAACGCTCATCCTCGCGCAGATGCTATGCGAACAGCTGATTCCCACGTTCATAGGACTCGTCATGGCATATTCGGCACTGTTCATTCTCATCGGCACGATGAATCCAACCCCGTCCGACTCACTTGCCATTTTCCTCCTGGAGCTGCATGACGGTCTGCCGTTGCCGTGCGCCACGGCCATGGGAACGGCAATCGCAGTCATACTGATTCGTGAAAAAGACCTGTTCCGCTTGTTCAAGACCAGATGAATCGGACATATACCGGTGGAACGAATCGCCATTGGAGGATCAAGTTCGTGTGATGTCGTAGACCATAAGTCATCAGTTAAGCGTTGTGTGACAATTCCATACAACGCTTTCTTCATCGCCGTACACCCTTTATGGCGAAGTCGAAGGATAGCCACGGGAAGACGAGGACACGTGAACCGGTCCGCATAAGCAAAGCCCAGAGGCAAAGCATCCGCCCATCTGTCCCATCGAAACCGTCCAGTTTGATTCTGTCGTGTCCGCCGACGAATCATCGGCGCAATGCGCATCGAAACATATCCCGTCAGGACCTTCTGCTGTGAGGGACACGAAGGTCTGACGGGATATGCCGGATCCGTTAAGGTTGGATCCGACGGAGCAATCGCTGGCGTTCATTCCGGTCGCTTCATCCGGGATACGCCTGGCGTCCTCCATCTTGCGATGCACCATTCGATGCGTTTTGGCTCCAATCAGGAACGAATCGAGATCTGCCCTACAGACAATTTCCGTGGATTGACTCCACCTAATGTGACGACGCACGCGTTCGACTTCGAACCGATGGGAAACGTGCGATGCGGACATCGCGCACTTTCCCGATCTCGTCCGGAACCCGAAGGCGCACAGCTTTCTTAAGTGAAAATCGCTCCTGAAATGGAGCCAAAGGAGTTCCCCTTTAAACTGCCTTGACCATTATCTCTCTTTTGATTGTTTGTAAAACTCGTATTGTGGAAGTGGCGAAGGCCATGCTTCCTTGCCCGTCTCCATTGCGGGAGAAGATATAAGATCCCGATAAGGTCCTTTTATAGACAAAAACCGGTTCTTTCGTCAATCCCGAAGCGCATCCATTGGAATGCCGTTGTAGGCCAAGTCAAAACGCCGGGGTTGAAAAGAAAAAAGGTGCCGCACCATTATTCCCACGGAATCTGGTGCGGCACCTTTTCTTTTGAAAGGAAACAGAAGAAGTCTTTGCGCCTTACTTGTTGATGACCTTCTTGAACAGGTCGGAGGATGCCTTGGCGAGGGCGAACTGGCCGAAGCCCGGATCCATGGAGGCGAGGTTGGAGTTGAGGATATGGTTGAAAGTGTCGTTCTGCATGTTCATTCCTTTTCCGCGGCGCTTTGTCTTCCGTTCGCCGCTATTCTTTTTTCTCTTGTTTCGTTATGCCTTGATTGTAGGCATGTCATCCCCGTCGCCGCATGTCATTCCGATTGATTCTTTTGTATATTCATCGGTTTGCCAGAAGATTTTTGAAATAACTTACCGCACCATTACCATCACATAAACCAAGAAGGCCCCGACATGGTCGGGGCCTTCTTGGTGAAAAAGGGAAGGAGTGGCAAGTATTGGTCTTTATTCGGTCAGGGTTTTGGCCTCCTCATCGATGGCCTCGACGGTCTCGGCGGTCTGAGCTTCGTCATCGACGATTTCGCCGGAGGCAAGCTTGGCTTCGAGCTCTTTGACAATCTTAGCATGCATCTTCTCGTCGATCTTGACCTTGAACATGAACACCAGCAGGCTGAGCACGATCAGAATAAGCGGCACATAGAAGGCGCAGATTTCGAAGGTGTGGATGTTGGAGGGGGTCATATCGGCTGCGGTGGCGTTGCCGGTCATGCCAGCAGCGACGGCGATGAAGCCGGTGATGCCGTTGGACAGCGCGCCGCCAATCTTATCAAGCATCGGACGTACGGACAGGGTGACGGCCTCGTTGCGCTTGCCGTTCTTCAGCTGGCCGTATTCGATGGAGTCGGTCAGGGAGAGGATGGCGGTCATCTGGATGAGGGTGCCCGGGATGTAGAAGAGCACGAGGGCGATGAACACCACGGTCATGTTGGTGGAGAAGAGACCCAGCAGGATGTAGGCCACGATCATGGAGGTCATGCCGACGATGTACAGGACTCGGCGTGGGATGCGCTTGTTCAGGATCGGGTACAGCGGAGCCATGATGAGGCCTGCCACCAAGGCGATGACGCCGGTCATGGAGTAGGCGGCCTGGTTGTCGAGCACGAACTTGAACAGGAAGAGGAGTACGCCGGTGGTGGCCACGTTGGCGATGGCGTACAGCAGGTAGGACAGGGCGACCCACAGGAGCTGGTCGTTCTGGAACAGGGCCTTGAATGCCTCGAGCGGGTTGCCGTTCTTCTGGGCCTTGGCGCGCAGTGCGTTGGTGCTTTCCTTGGTGCCGAACGCGACGGTCCATGCGGTCAGGATGCCGAGGAGTCCGACGATGATGCCGAAGGAGGTCCAGCCGGCCTGTCCTTCGCCCTTGGCACCGGTGAGCGTCCAAGTGAAGTAGCTGACGATCGGGATGACCACGACGGTGATGCCGTTGTAGCCGATGGAGCCGGTGAAGGAGCCGAGGGCGGTGTAGGTGGAGCGCTCGTGGGAGTCGGAGGACAGCGCCGGGATCATGCCCCAGTAGGAGATGTCACGCAGGGAGTAGAACACGTCGAGCACGACGAAGGTGATGACGAACAGCACGATGAACAGCGTGGTGTTGACGTTCACCAGGCCGAACATGCCGCTGAAGATCACGGCGAGCAGGACGGCGGAGATCAGGCCGCCGAAGAACTGCCATGGGCGGAAGCGTCCCCACTTGGTGTTGGTGTTGTCGATGAGGTTGCCCAGCAGCGGGTCGATGAAGATCTCGGCGATACGGATGATCACCACGAGGCTGGTGATGACACCGATAAGCTTGGCCGCAAGCGCCTTGTCAACGCCCGAGAACAGGCAGCCGGTGACATAGACGATGAAATATGTGCTCATCGCGTTGTAGAAGGCGGACTGACCGAGGTTGCCGCAGGCGTAGGCGATACGCTGGCCGAGCTTGCCCTTCTTGCGGACGCCACCGTCCGCGGTTGTCGTTTCGTTGCTCATTTTTTCTTCTCCTTAAGATTCCGGAGTTGAAGATCACCCATTGATCTTGCATGTCGAGTATACGCTCTTTACAAGAAAAAGTAAAAACCATTAGCAAAATATAGGGTTTGGCGGCGTGTTGAATTAGGTAAACCGTGTACCAGCACTGTCATATCGGTATCAATCAGATGCCTGATACGTTACAACATATACCGCTGATACAAAGGAATTAAGACGTCAAGTAAAACCGATTTGCTTTTTTTGTAAACAACATTTATTATCTGGTGAAGGAAGTTCATCTTCCCTCCATCATTCACAAAGATGTAATGAACGAAAGCAGGAAAACATGGCAAACGAAACCCGCATCGAACACGCATCCGAGACCTGGCTCGCCGATTCGACCGTATTCGAGGTCAACCGCGTCCCGGCGCATTCCGACCACAAATGCTACGCGCACGATCCGCAGACCAACGAATGGTCCGATCTGAGGCAGAGCCTCGACGGCGAATGGAGGGTCGAGGTCGTTCAGGCATCCGACATCGAATTCAACGAGGAGCCCTTCGTAAGGGAGAACTTCGACGATTCCGCCTTCGAACGCATCCAGGTTCCCGGACACCTGCAGATGGCGGGATTGATGAACAACAAGTACGTGAACATTCAATACCCGTGGGATGGCCACGAGAATCCGGCGGAACCGAATATTCCGGAGAACAACCATGTCGCCCTCTACCGTAAGACCTTCACGATGGCGAACCGTCTGGCCGACACCAAGAACGCCGGCGGAACCGTCTCCATCGTGTTCCACGGCATGGCCACCGCAATCTACGTGTGGGTCAACGGCATGTTCGTCGGCTATGGCGAGGACGGCTTCACCCCCAACGAATTCGACATCACCGAGATGCTGCACGACGGCGAGAACGTCGTTGCCGTCGCATGCTACGAATACTCCAGCGCCTCATGGCTCGAGGACCAGGACTTCTGGCGTCTGCACGGACTGTTCCGCTCGGTCGAGCTGGCCGCGCAGCCGCATGTGCATATCGAGAACATGCAGATCGAATCCGATTGGGATCCGGAGTCCGGCAGCGCCTCTTTGGACGCGGCGCTCACCGTGCGCAACGCAGCCGACGCGGCCACGATCTCGGCGACGTTGAAGGATTCCGATGGTAACGTCGTCTGGGAGACCGCGAACTGCGCTGACCCCGATACCTCCATCTCCACCGGATCGTTGAACGGCATCCGCCCGTGGAGCGCGGAGGATCCGGTCCTCTACGAGTTCGAGGTCACGGTCATCGACCATGCCGGCAACATCGCCGAGGTCGCCGTCCAGAAGGTCGGATTCCGCCGCTTCCGCATCGAGGACGGCATCATGACGATTAATGGCAAGCGCATCGTATTCAAGGGCGCCGACCGCCACGAGTTCGATCCCAAGCGCGGCCGCGCGATCACCGAGCAGGACATGATCGACGATGTGGTCTTCTGCAAGAGGCACAACCTCAACGCCATCAGGACCTCCCACTATCCGAACCAGGAGCGCTGGTACGAGCTGTGCGACGAGTACGGCATCTACCTGATCGACGAGACCAACCTCGAAACCCATGGCAGCTGGTGCCTGCCCGGTGACGTCCTCACCGAGGAGACCGCCGTCCCGGGAAGCAAGGCGCATTGGGAGGGCGCGTGCGTCGACCGTGTCAACAGCATGGTGCGCCGCGACTACAACCATCCGAGCGTCCTGATCTGGTCTCTCGGCAACGAATCCTACACGGGCGACGTGTTCCGCGCCATGTACAAGCGCGTGCACGACATCGACCCGAACCGTCCCGTGCACTATGAGGGCGTGACCCACAACCGCGACTACAACGACGTGACCGACATCGAGACCCGCATGTATGCGCACGCCGACGCCATCGAGGAATACCTGAAGAATGATCCGCAGAAGCCTTACATCTCCTGCGAGTACATGCACGCCATGGGCAATTCGTGCGGCAACATGGACGAATACACCGCGCTCGAACGCTATCCGAAGTACCAGGGCGGCTTCATCTGGGACTTCATCGACCAGGCGATCTACGCCACCCAGCCCGATGGAACCACGAGCCTTCGCTATGGCGGCGACTTCGGCGACAGGCCGAGCGACTACGAGTTCTCCGGCAACGGCCTGGTGTTTGCGGACCGTAAGCCCACGCCGAAGGCCCAGGAGGTCAAGCAGCTGTATTCCAACGTGCATATCGATGTCGCCGAGGATTCCGTGACCATCAAGAACGATAATCTGTTCACCTCCACTGGCGAATACACGTTCGTGTTGCGTGTCCTTGCGGATGGCGAACCGGTATGGCAGTCCGAACGCCGTTTCGACGTGCCGGCCGGTTCGACGGAGAAGCTCGATGTCGACTGGCCGTTGGATCTGTACCGCGACGGCGCGTCCGAACTGGTGCTGGAGGTATCCCAGCGTCTCGCCAAGGCGACCAATTGGGCGGTAGCCGGCTATGAGCTGGCATTCGGCCAGACCGTCGTCGCCGGCTCCAAGAAGGCCTCTGCTCCGGTGAAGCCGGTCGACGGCATCGTCACCGTTGGCCGTTGGAACGTCGGCGTGCAGGGATCCGGCCGCGAGGTACTGCTTTCCCGCACCCAAGGCGGACTGGTCTCCTACACGTTCAACAATCGAGAATTCGTGCTGCGCCGTCCGGCGGTCACCACGTTCCGCGCGCTGACCGACAACGATCGCGGCGCAGGCCACGGCTTCGAACGCGCCCAGTGGCTGGGGGCAGGGCGGTACGCCCCCCGCCCCGGCAACCTGGTAGGTC
>OBVY01001287.1_pt1 | contig 15553 bp, 17 predicted proteins | sample 1538051 | NCBI WGS metagenome assembly OBVY01 (sample SAMEA2580017, study PRJEB22360) | human gut metagenome | biome: human gut; feature: human-associated habitat; material: faeces | place: Denmark | collected 2008/2010 | reverse complement strand
TAGACGAGTATAAATTTTATGAAAAAAAAAGATTATATGAATAAAACTTTACTAAAAAAAGAATATGCTCTTTCATGCATTGAAAATTATTTGTTGGTCATACTTTCCCAAAAATATGAATGTTGGCAGAGCGTTTTTTCAGAGAGTTTTATGAGACTAACAGATGTAATAGACAGTCTTGGAAGTGCAGGATATAGCTATTTTGAAGGGATACCTAGATTACATACGACGGCGATGGAGCAAGGATATGTTCAGTTAGAGTATATAGAAGGTGAGGGGATTTTTGACAATAATAATACAAAATACTATGCGATTATGGTTAAAGAAGAGTATATGAAAGAGCGATATAACATAAAACCATGGAGAGAAGATCACTTTATTCTTCTTTATAATGACCCGAATGGGATTAAGAAATATCTTAATGATTTGCCGCCAGATAGTGGAATATTGGATATGAGTCAAATATTAAAAATATATAAAAATAAAGCAATAATTTTTAACTGGAATGACTGCATAGCTGAAACAAGAAAAAATATTTTAAAAACAAATAGTGATAGGATAATTGACCTACTAGAAAAGTCTCCTAAAAAGTTTAATCAAGATCTTTTATTGACGGACATTAGCATATTAAGAGATTCTGTTGGAATTGAAAAGGTACTTGTAAAACGACAAAGAGAGTATTTGAGAATGTTTATTCCAAATTATGATAATAGTGAATATTACAGCTTTTTATGTAAAATGTATGCAAAACTTGAATATATGCGTTTGAAAAATGTAGCTGAGAAAAAAATGCTTGAACTGATAGATGAAATTAATTTTGCAGATACTAAATATTATAATTGTATGGAAAAACTTTTAGGAGAAAATGAGTATGGATTTTAACAGAAAAGCAAATGATATACTTTTAAAACTTTCGGACATTTATTTGGAGGAAGATGTAAGTTTTGATCTTGCGATAGGTGAGAAGCTTATAGGAAAGGCTATACTCAATAGAGTTGTTAATATTGTATATAAAAACCTAAAGAAGAGACATGATTTGTTAGATTTCGATACTGTTTTCAAATTGTTATATAATGAAAATATTGAAAAGGCAGAATTATGTAAAAATAACATTGCTAAGTTATGTGAATTAATGCAATCAGCAGATTTTTCGTTTGCCTTGCTTAAGGGAGCATATCTTATAACTCAGGTATACGAAACGGGTGATCGAACGTCCAATGATGTGGATATTTTAATAAATGAAAAAGATGTTGGTAAATGCAGAAAAATACTTAATGACAACGGCTTTATCCAAGGCTGGGTAGAAAATGGAAAAGTTATAGAAGCATCAAGAAATGATATTGTTATGGCTAAAATGAATTTCGGTGAAACAATACCATTTATTAAGAAGACAGAAAATGGATTTATTAATATAGATGTTAATTTCTCACTTGGGTATAAGCCGATGGAAGATGACAGCATAATTACTGAAATGCTTCAAAGAACTGTGACTTATCCATATAAGGCGACCAAACTTATAACGCTTGAAGATAAAGATTTTATTATACATTTATGCCTACACTTATATAAAGAGGCGACTACATCTGAATGGGTTTTTAGAAGAAAAGATTTAAACTTGTATAAATTTAATGATATATACATTTTGTTGACAAAAAAAGGCTCAACAGAGATGTATAAAAAATTAGCAGAAAGGATTACTCACTATGGGGTTGAAAAAGAGTGTTATTTTGCATTATTTCATACAAGAGTGATTTATACAAAACTCGAAGAGATGGAAGGATATAATGAAATGCTAGATATAATAAGACCGTCTAATTTGGACTATATAAGGCAGATTGTTAATCCTTTAGAAAAAGTAGTGTATGAATATAATATGAATTTTCTTGACTGGCTAGCATGCGAAGATAGAAAACAAGCTTTGTTAAATGATGATTAATTAAAATATATTAGTGAAACATGGGAGAACATGTAATGGAAGAAAACATTAAAAAAATAATTTGTAATATTTTAGACAGAAATATTGTAATAGATAATCGTGAAGATATAAGAGCATATGGTATGGATTCATTATTGAAGGTACAACTTGTTATTAAAATAGAAGAAGAATTTAACATAGAATTTGTTGATGAGGATCTTGACCAAAGGAATTTTGCGTCCGTTGATGAAATTTGTAGGACTATAAATAAGTATATTAAATAAATGAGGATTGTTATAGATGGGGGTATTGTGGAATGTGCTCAATAAGGCACTTAAAGAAAATGCAAATGCTTTGATAAGTGAATATAATGGGGATGTTCAAACATATGGTGATTTATTGTTAGAAATCGAAGAAAAATATAATTCTGTGCGTGAAAAAAATTTATCTGGCTTAAAGTGTGTTATTTTATGTCGAAAATCAAGTGAAGCACTGAAAATGTCATTATTTTGTTGGAGGTTAGATATGATTGTTATTCCAGCCTCTTTTCACTATGGTGAAGACAACATTTGGAGTATTTTAAATGTAACGAAACCAGATCTAATATTAACAGATGACGAAGAAATTAATATTTTAGAAAATGTACCAGCTTTTACGTTTAGCGGTTGGGATGGGAATATCGCTAAACATGAAATAGATCTAGAACTTGATAAAATAGAGATATTAATGTGCACATCAGGGACAACTGGAGAACCAAAAGCTAGTATGTTTACAGGGCATGCAATATCGACAAATGTCAATATGATTCTTAATTATTTTAAACTTAATTCGGACGATAATATTTTGGTATGTAGGCCATTATATCACTGTGCAGTTCTAGTTGGTGAAGTGCTTGTTTCAATAATAAAGGGAGTAAATATTTTGTTTTATTCTTGGGAATTCAATCCTATTATTGTTAGTAGGATTATCCTTGAAAAAAATATAACTGTAGTATGTGGTACTCCGACAATATTAAAAGGAGTAGCTGATTATTTGAAGCATAAAAATAGAAGTCCTAAATTACATATGGTTGTAGTGAGCGGGGAATTTCTTATTCCAGAATATGCGGCAAAAATAGAAGAATCTTTTCCCAAGACACAAATTTATAATGTATATGGACTTACTGAAGCTGGACCTAGGGTATCATATTTACCATACAACGATTTTCATAACAAAGTGGGATCTGTAGGAATTCCGTTAAAAGGTGTAAAAATAAGAATTTTATCTAAGAATGAATTAGAAAAAAATTGTCAAGTAGGAAATATTCAAATAAGAACACCTTCGTTAATGAGGGGATATTATGGAAATCCAGAAAAAACACTAAATCGATTTTGTGGAGAATGGTTTGATACAGGAGATATTGGTTATTTTGACGAAGATGGATATTTATATGTTATCGGAAGAAGTGATGACATGATAATAAAGTCTGGAATTAATATATACCCACAAGAAATAGAAAGTAAGCTATTAAAAATGGAGGAAATAGAGGCGGTTATAGTATATGGAAAGTTAGTAAAAAATACAGAACAGATTTTTGCAGATATAATTCCTTCTCAACCATTCAAAAATATTAGTGAGCAGGAAATGAAAATATGTATTTCAAAAAAAATTTCTTCGTTTCATATGCCATATGAAATACATTTAGTAAATTGCTTTTCAAGAAATGCATCAGGAAAAGTTGTTAGACCACACTTTGTAAGAAGAATAGGTATATAAGCTGAAATATAGAGAAACTCTAGATTATATAGCTGACTAAATAGATAGATTGTATATATTCAGAGGAAAATCTGGCTTATAGAAAGGGGAGAAAATGATTTTATCAATACATGGAGGGCATAATGCATCGGCATCCCTTATAACTAAAAAAAATGGAGAAATAAAAAGCTGGTGTATTGAAGCAGAGAGAGTAGATAGAATCAAGATGTCCCCTGGATGTGAAAGATATGAAGGAAATGATTTTTCTGCGGCTGCAAAGTCGAAATGGATTATCAATAAAAAAAGTGACTTTTCACTTTTATTGAAAAGATTATTTATTGAAGTGGGAATAACGGAGGCGGATGTTGATATTATTGTAATTTCACAAAATACAGATGTAAGAAGAATTCCAAGAGAACTTAGCAATAAGAATATAATAAAAATTCCCCATCATCTGGCACATGCTGCACTGTCTTTTTATACATCAAATTTTAGAGAAGCGCTTGTAGTAGTATGTGACGGTGAAGGAGAATTAACAGATAAAGGATATGAAACACAGACAGCATGGAAGTTTGACAGTAAAGGCTATACAAAGCTGATGGCAACATATAAAAAAGATCACTATGAAATGGGTATTGCTAATGCATATGAAATATATACATATTGGTTGGGATATGGATACAATGGTTGCGGAACAACTATGGCATTAGCATTATTTTCAAGTGAGCACTCAGAAATTGCGGATAACCTTTTTGTGAAAGATGAGTATAACAATATTTTTGTAAACAAAAACGTTATTGATTTACAGGAACATGTTAAGAAGCAGAATTATGTAAAAAAAGGCACGGTAGCTTTTAATCAGGAACATGAGAAAATGATGAGAAGTATTTCTTTGCCAACGAGATATAAGCTAAGATATCCTCCTGAATCTTCAATAAATAACGATTTTATTACAATGGCTGCAGATATTCAATATGCAACTGAAAGAGCTGTTATATCATATATTGAGAATGTAAGAAAAATATTTCCTTCTGACTTTATATGCATGGGTGGTGGAACTTTTCTTAACTGTAATTTAAATTCGAAAATTCGAGAACTTCCAGGGGTTAAAGACATTCATGTTCCTACAGCGCCTGGAGATGGAGGACTATCACTTGGTGCAGCACTAGCTTATTATTTTTCATGCAATGAGAAATGCAAAGTGGCGGACACAGCATTTATTGGATGCGGGATTATTCCGACTAAGCCGAATGATTCGGATAGTATTACATGTATAAAGTTTTCCGATATAGCTCAAAAGGCAGCAAAATTAATTGCAGATGGAAATATTGTAGGATGGTGCCAAGGAAGAGCTGAATTTGGCCCGCGTGCTTTAGGCAATAGAAGTTTGTTAGCAGATCCAAGAACAATGAAAAGCCATACGCGAATAAATGAAATGCTCAAACATAGGGAGGCATTTCGACCGTTTGCGCCCATTGTTTTAGAAGAGCATTATAGTGAATGCTTTGAAGGAGTGTTGCCTATACCCTATATGCTTGAGACTAGAAAAATTAAAGCCAATTGGAGAGAAAAAATACCGGCTGTTTGTCATGTTGATAATAGCGCAAGAGTGCAAATAGTCAATTCCCAAAATTCTCCGAAACTAAATGAATTAATAGAGGCTTTTTATAGACTTACGGAGGTTCCAGTTCTTATTAATACTTCGTTAAATAGAAATGGAGAACCTATTGTAAATGATGCCAGTGAAGCAATAGAGTTGCTTAGAAGAGGAATGCTGGATTATCTTATAATTGGAGATTATTTATATTTCCAGAAGGAGAAACAATAAAATATGAAAAATTATGATAGCATATGTTGTTTTAGAAGTAGAGAAGAAAGCAGTGATAGAAGGGTATGCTGGGAGATAACTACAGCATGCAACTTAAAATGTTCATTTTGTCATAGATCTAATTTTGAAAATAAATTTTATGATTACAAAAATATTGAACAAACAATAGGATTATTAAAAGAGAATGCAATTAAAAATATTATAATTTCTGGAGGGGAACCGCTTTTGCATCCACACTTTTTTGAAATTATAAGGCGTTTAAAAGAAGAAAAATTTGAGATAGATGTTTGTTCAAATGGAGTACTACTAGACGATACGAAGCTTGTAACGCTCAGAAAATTTCTTAGCGAAATATCTATATCTTTGGACAGTTACGAGCCGAGACGACATGATCAAATGAGGGGATTAAAAGGAAGTTTTGAAAAAACAGTAATAAATATTAAAAAATTAATTGAATACGGTTTTGATGTACATATTACTACAGTAGTAGATTCAAAGTTTGCAGGAGAAATAATAAAAACTGTTACTTTTTTAAATACGCTTGGGGTAAAAAATGTAGCATTTCTCGGACTGATTCCGATTGACTCCGGTGAAAACAATATTTTTCAAAATGACTGTCAAAGAAAATTAACAGATCAAATAAATGAGGCAAGAACAAAATATCCAGAAATGGTCATAAATACAAAACAACTATTATGTGAACAAAGTAAATGTAGCTGTGGAGCTGGAAAGATTATTTTTGGTTTAGGGATTGATGGAATTGAGTTGGTACCCTGTTTGCTGACTAGAAAAAGAGAAGGTAAGGATGAAAGAGAAATTGGACCGGGATTATGTCCTGGAAGTAAATATTTAACGGCACGGAGAAAAAAATGTTAAGTGAATTAGATTTACACGTGACAAATAGATGCACAATTCAGTGCGATTATTGCTGTTTCTCGTCAAATAGAAAGCAATTAGTGGAGTTATCGACTGATGAATTTAAAAAGGTAATGTCGGACGCGGTTTCAATGGGATGTAAGCATGTTCACTTTACAGGAGGAGAGCCATTATTAAGAGCTGATATTGGAGAACTTATTTACCATGCAAATTCACTGGGATTAAAAATAAGAATGCAAACCAATGGAATGCTTTTAACAACAGAGGTGGCAAACCAATTATCCAGTTTAGGACTTGAATCGGTAATGATAAGTCTTGATTCATGGGATGAGCAAATACATGACGCAATTCGAGGTACGGGAACATGGAAAAAGGCAATTGCAGCAATCGAGGTGGCAAAGAATATTGGGCTAAAAGTTAGAGTAAACTCTGTATTGACAAAAAAAAATATGAGTTCAATTTTAGAGACAGCCAAATATGTAAAATCATTAGAAATACAAGATTATTCGGCTTTTTATTTTAGTCCTATTGGATGCGGAAAAGAACGAAACGATTTATGGATACCAGCTATGGAGTATTTTATATATTGGAATAATCTACAAAGAAAGATTGAAAATGAAAAAAGTCTTTGTGATATGAATATTGTTATTGAAAAGGGTTATGCATCATGGGAAGAAGCTAAGCATCTAGAAATTGAAGGATTTACAGGTTGTGGAGGAGGATGTCTTAACACATTTAAAAACAGAGATTATCTTATTGTAAGATGTGATGGAAATGTATATCCATGTATTATGGCTATTGAGAACGAAACACTAGGTAATGTAAGAGAGAAGGAATTATGCGAAATATATTTAAATAGTTCTGAATGGAATAGATTATTACCTACTAATGTTCCAGAATGTAAAGATTGTATTCATATGGAATTATGTGGAGAAGGGTGTAGGTATTATCCCAAACATAGCGATTCTAGTCATGATAGTCGATGTATAAAGAATACGCTTGTGCCATTATGTCCAATAATGAAATACAATTTTAAAAATGGACGTTTCGGTGGTTCATCGGATGATGTGATGGAATGAGTACGGTACGAATGAAGGAGAGTTAAACATGAAAACGTGTGATGTGGTGTTAATTGGATATGCAGTTAATTCAACTTCCGGTGGATATACAAATCGTAACGTAAAATATGTAGATACTGTGGGCATTAAATATTTATATAGTCATTTTTATGGAACGTATTGTGCTGAACCAGTTGCCTTTTTGCAACTTGCAGCTCAAATGAGAGCTGCAGGAATTGATACCTACATCTTAGATGGTTTGCTATTAGGGTATTCTAGAAGCGAAATGGAGCAATGTCTAAAAAAGATAAAAACAGATATATATTGTTTTAGTTTGTATGAATCGAGCAAGGCAGACATACTTTATTTAATGCATTATGTAAAAAAATTAAATCCAAATGCGATTGTAATTACTGGTGGCCCTTACGTTACTCTGTGTTATCGCGAATTAATAGAGCGGGAGAATGTAATTGATTATATTGTAATTGGTGATGGGGATTTTGCCATGCGAGATTTAGTAACTGCGTTGCTTTATAATAAATTGCACCATGATATTCCTAATGTTGTTTATAGAAACAAAAGTGGTCAAGCAGTTATGGATGTTTGTCCTGAAGCAGTAGATATGGACGAACTTATCGCACCTTCAAGAGATTTTGTGGATATTATTAAGCAAAAAGGATTTTCTTTAAGTCTTGCAAGCAGTAGAGGATGTGGCCATGGAGTATGTTCATTTTGCTATCTTAATCAATATCAAAAGAATAGTAATCAACCCAAGTTTAGATTCAGATCTCCAGAACTATTAATTGAGGATATAAAAGAATTAGTTGAGAAATATGAAATAAAGAAATTAACATTTGTGGATGATGATTTTTTTGGTCCTAATTCATACGGAGTAGAGAGAGCTAAACATTTCTTTGAACTTCTTATAGAAAACAATATAAGGCTGGAGCTATATATCAATGTCCGAATTGCATCAGTTGGTCTACAAAAATATCATATAAACTATTCAAAAGTTGCAGGAGCATTCTGCGGATTCTACAAGTCCAAAATCCATCGCTCTGAGAAAATGTTTCTGCACCAATCATCAACATAAGCTCATTAATGTGAATATAGCTCTGAGGAGTGAGAGTGATAATTCCTTGGAAATGCTCTGTGTGTTTGGTAAACATGTAGAGCTTTGTACGGTCGTAGGTGTACTGAGAATCAATGGGGATGGAGTCATCCAGATTGTCAAAGCAAAGACATGCCTTAATATACCAAGGGTCAAAATGAAAGGATTTAGCACTGAGATTTTCACAGTGAATGAGCTCCAGGGTATCATATTGGGACAGGCACAGTGCGCAGGGGGAATTTAGTCTGCGAATGTGGCTGTTTATTTTGATTGTTGCCGATCCGCAGGTAATCAAAATCACGGAGCAGCGCTCTTTCAAGGGTAAGTAATCTAGTTTATTATAAAAGTTAAACTCAATGGGGATGGTACGTTCTTTGTGGCGGTCCTTTTGTGGCATCAAAAATACTCCTTTCAAAATAGAGAGTATAGTATTAATAGCACTATCTGCAATTTGGCATACGTAGTATTGCAGAAAGTATATAAAAATCGTGTATATCTGCAGTTGTTATTGAAATATGCAGTTGATAGACTGTAAAGAGTATAACAAATATGAGAGGAGATGTAAAGGATGAAGCGGATTGTAGGATATGCAAAGCGGTATTGGATGCTGATTGTATTGATTATGTTGTCCGGGTTAGGGTGTTCTATAGCAAATGTATGCATAATCGATTTGTTGAAGCAGCTAATTGACCTATCAATTTTGAAAGAATCAGCGTCTTCCTTATGGATGCTACTTATTCAGGCAGTGATAGCTGTTTTGGTAGGTATGCTCTCGAATTATTTAGTAATTCGGGCTACGGGAAGCTTTGGTGCAGCAGTTTTGAGAGATATGCGTAGTGATTTGGTAAATCATATTATGATGGTTGCGCCGAGTGATATGGAAAAACAGAATTTTGGAGATATTATAGAGCGGTTATCCTCCGATGTGTCAACCATTGCAACATATATGCAGGTCTGTTTTAAAGACTGTTTATATGTGCCAATAATGGTAATTGTATTTGCAGTATATTTGTTTTTTATGCATCCGGCACTTGCTGTTATGTGCCTTGGACCATTGTTTATAATGGTTCCTTTAAGTATAAATCTATTAAATCCCGTTAAAAGAGCACAGCGGGAGTATGTGAGGCGACTAGGGTTGACCAATAATAATATTCAGGAGGCCTTCGATGGGGTTGATGTAATCAAATCTTATAATTTGCAAAAGAAAATGAGAGATAAGTATTATGGAGCATTAAAGGAGACTTTCGATATTTCCAATCAGAATGATTTGAGGCAATATAATGTTGAACCTCTGTCAGCATTAATTCGTGAAGCACCTACAGCCATAGCACTATGTGTAGGAGGCTGGCTGGCGTTGAAGGGAGGGCTTTCGCTGGGAATATTGGTGGCATTTATCAGCGGAATTAAGAAGATAAATGATCCGCTTGCATGGGCTTATCAATTGGTAGTTAGAACACAAACAGCGATGATATCAGCAAGACGAATTTTTGAAATTATGGATATACCGGTGGAACATGAGAATGAAAAGATATTAGAGATTCAGAAAAAATCTCAAAATGTATTTGAATTCAAGAATGTTTCTTTTCACTATTCCAATTTGAAGGAGAATAGCAATATCGTTTTGAAACAATTTGATTTATCTATAGGTGAGGGAAATAAAATTGCTCTAGTAGGAAGAAGCGGAAGTGGTAAGAGTAAGCTGTATGGACGAAGTATCAATGAATATTCCTTATTTCAGCTAAGGCAATTAATTACATACATACCTCAAAGAAGTTATCTTTTTGAAGGTAGCCATAGAAAAGAATCATTCGATAAATTTGATTATGTAATGAATTTGTAATCATTAGGGAATTAAGTAAAAAGGGAACAATTAGCAAATCTCTAGAAACAGATATTTGTTAATTGTTTTTTTATTTACGTTTCAGAATTGTTCATATGCAATGGAACTTATGTGCATTTAAAATATAAATGGATAAGAATATTATTATTCTAAGCAATGAGTTTGAAAGGAGTGCACATATGAAGGAGTATAAGATTAACTTATATAAAGACCTTGATGAAGATACAATTTATTTGCCTGTAGTTTTTCCGCCCCCTATACAGTGTTATTTGCCAATTTCTATCATTTCAAACATAGTGACAGCAAATATGAATAATTTGAATTGGATTATGCATAACTTTGTTCAGTTATTTAAATATATAGATGATGATAAGGTAGAATCTTTTCCGGTACAGCAATTTATGTATGCGAATCAAGCATCGATTTCATGCAAAGAGATGACTAATGAAACAAGGCATATAGATAAAATTAATATTATAGAAGATATAATTTACTGTATCGAAAATGGGCATTATGTAGTTGTATATTTGGATGAAAGTTTGATTCCCGGAATGCGTTTTTATAAGCGAAGGCCAATTGTACACTCACAGTTCATATTTGGATTTAATAGGAAAAAGAAAATTTTCAAAGTAATTAATTTTTCGAATTCGACAGACCGGATGGAAATTATAGATGTTGCTTTTGCAGATGTAAAAGATAATTTCTATTCAAAAGGTTTACGTAATCTATATAAAAAAGAAAAAAATGAATATGTAAGTAATAAAGGTTATCAGTTATATGCTTTTTTATATACAGATAATACCGGTGTCATCGACGCTTCATTAAATTTAGATGTGATAAAAGAGCAAATTAGGCAATATTTTTATTCGGTTAATTCTTCAACATATACATCCTTTTTTACAGGGACATTAGCTGGTGTATGGGGCGTAAATGTGTATGCCGAAATTGAAAAAATGTTGCATAAAGAAATAGACATGAGAATGATCTGTTTATTACATGAACATAAGATATTTATGCAGTATAGAATTAACTATTTTGATTCTGTATTAGCTGAAGAATACGTAAGTGTTGTTAACTTAGCAAAGAAGATTAAAATGGCTTGCTTAAAGCATATAATTAAACAAAAAACCACAGTATCAGATGATGTAATAGAATATTTAAGAAATATGAAAGCATTGGAAATTCATATTTTAAAAGAGCTATTCGATAAATAATGCTATGAGTTATGGAGGATAACTATATGATTTTAGATTGGAGTATTTTAGATAAAGAAATTGTATATGAGCAATTATATAAATATAATTTCTATATATCGTCACATAGTCTGAATGGAGTTCCTTTTTTTGAACGGTATAAAGAAATTTTGAATATTTCACTTACTGAAACGGAGAACCAAATTGTCGAAGGAAAAGAAGTCTGCGATATAGAAGTTATAGAGGATGCACGAGAAGGTATTAATTTTCAAAAGTGTATATTCGAGTCACTATACAATGACTTGTTATCAAAAACCTTGAAGAGAAAAGAAAGTAAGATATCTATTAGAGAAAATTATTCTCTAACAGTTACTAAGATATGCGCTATCATTGTGTTATCTCTCCTTTCTTTTGTATTTTCGCAACAAACAATTGGAGCGAATGCAATATAATCATCCAAACCCCTGCTGTAAGATAGGGATTTTCAGGGATTATATATAGGATTAATGCATACATAAAAATGTTAAGGCAGGTGATATTACGACAAAAATATAATTGCTTTCTAGGAAAATGAGTTCGGTATTTAGAGAGAACCGGACCTATTGAATAGCAGGACATAATACACACAGTTAATAAAAGCAATTGTACATATAAAGGAAGCAATATTTTTGAAAAAAAGAAGATGATAACTCCCATATATGTGGTGGATGCCAGTAGGCACTTTTTGTATGTGTAAAAATGAAGACCACCGGAAAATGTTCTTAAAAAACACATTATTATTAATAAGAAGATATATAGTTTTAGATGGTTTTGAAACGCAATACCCATCAGTAGTATTTTGCTTAATTCTGATGAAGTACTTTTGATTACAAAGGTAAGTTGAGCCATTTGATAATTACTTAATCCATATTTGTCTTTAATATATATTTTTATCTTGTCCATACGAAGATCTCCCTTCATCTATTCCAAGAATATCCCATAAAACTGAAAAAACCTCATTTTGAACTGAATATATTGTTTTTTTTACTGACATACAAAAATGGGTAAATAAGCATATGATAAAGCTTTCAGAGAGGAATTCCTTGGATTTTCGGACAATTTTTTTATTAATTAAGTAAATAAGTTATGGCTTATTTGTTTATGATGTAAACTTAGAACTGGAGGTATAGAGCGTATGAACAACGGACAGTTTAACACTACTGGTAATAAGATGTAGAATTATAGCATCTGGAGGTAGATTATGTCGAATATAGAAGTTGGGGCAAGGATAAGAGAACTCCGGGAAATACAAAATTATACAAGAGAAGGTTTGGCTGAAAAAGTGGATATTTCTGCTAAATTTCTTTATGAGATAGAAATGGGCAAGAAGGGATTTTCTGCTGATACATTATGTAGAATATCGAAAGCTTTATCTGTAAGCTGTGATTATATTATGCTTGGTGAGGATGCGGGAAGTGGCGGCAAAGAAAAGATTATTTGTGTATTAGAAAAGCTGGAACCAAAACAAACGAGTAAGATTCAGGATATACTTAAAATTTTATCCGAATTGTGTGAAGTAATATAAATTCAGTTAATAAATAGCATTGTTTAGTAAAAAAGGAAATATTGTCCTCTGCTTTGCAGGATAATGTGAAAAACATTAGTGAGGTGGAGGGTTTTATGAAATTTTGTAGAAGAATGTCTTTTTGGTGGACAAATAGTATTTTTTGCTCACGATATATAGGATTGAATAGTTTAATAAAAACAGAAAAGTATACCCTTCCGAAAGTGATTTTGGAGGGGTTTTTGATATTTATCCAAAGTAAGACACCATATATACAATCATTACGTTTTTAGTATACATCCGGAGTAATGGATTGTGTTTTTAGTTGGAGTCTTCTGTGGTATACATAGAGGCAGAGATCCGCCATGTGTTCTTCACTTCAAGAATTTTAGGAATGGAGAATACAAAATGTCAAAATGTATAAAGATTAGAATAAAGGATTTCTACAAAGATGCAGTCGGCGAAACTGAATATACATATGTCACCGAGGAGGTCTATGAAGCTTTGGTTAATACTTTCCGAAAAGAAACTCATGCAGAAGAAATGAGAGATTTACGGCACATAACAGTAAACGGTTATGTGGAAGGAATGACAGAAGATTTAATCAAGGAAACAGGGATCTCTCTGGAGGATATGGTAATCAGGCAGATTGAAATAGAGATTTTACAAAAAGCGATGCAGTCACTCACGGAAGTACAAAAAGAGCGACTGCATCTTTATTTTTTTAAGGGAATGACAACTAGAGAAATTGCTGATAAACTGGGTGTTTCTCAAAATGTTGTTTGGAAGTCTATCCGGGGATCTATAAATACTTTAAAAAAATTTTTTGAGTAGAGGGGTGTCAAACGCCGATTTTGTGTGAGTACCTTATGAGAGGTGCTTTATCGGACGGATGGTCTCTTCCGAAAATCTTCTCATGATACGCACATTGACAAATGCCGGAGAAGAGTTTTTACACTTGCTTCGAGAGCAACACAGAATTACACCGTGCTTTGCCAGCCATACCCAGCAATCCAGATACATTAGCCATTTCTTGAGCCGTAAACGGGGCGCGAAGATACTCCTGCATTTGTATGCCAAATGTAAAAAAGATTGCATCTAAGGAGTTGAGCGAGACAACCGAGGATACAGCCGGTCTGTGGTAGACAGGTGCGAAGAAAGAAATGGTCTATAATGATACTCCTTGAGATTAGCCAGCACGCAGTGGTGGAGGTGAGATTCCTGTGATGTCTGTCTGCCTTTTACGGTAGGAACCGCAGACAGTCTGGATTGACTGCCCAGCAAATGCCTTGATGTTTATTCTTTCTGTCTTTGCGGCATTTCGGTTCCGGGGAGTAGTGTCGAATAGGAACCAGAGTATTAAAAGTGAAGGATTATGGCAGTAAGACTTAATAACAGAATTCATGCGGCGGAGGGAGACTTCCGCCGTATTCTTGTGGTATTAAGGTTACCCAAAGGACAAAACGGAGGAAAGCAGAAAATGAAAAAAGAAGATCGGGAAATGATTGAGAAAATCATGGCAACAGAAAAAGTGGGGTATGCGTATGTGTACCCGATGGACGGTGGGGCAAGGAAAGAGCATTACATTTCCATGACCTCAGAGAATATTGCAAATTATATCGGAACATATATGGTGGAAGCGGAAAGCATGGTCTTCACAGATATCGCGGATAATCTGGAACTGAATACCTTTGGCTGCTTCATTAATACCTGTACGAGCCGGAAATTATGTATGGAATTACAGGAACTTCTGTTTCCAATCCAGTGTGGAGATGAAGAGCCGGGAGAAGTGCTAGCAGTAGACAGAAGTGTGGCGGATAAGTATTTTCAGCAAGAGGACGAAGCGGTGACAATGGCAGAAATGAGTATGCCGTAGGAACGCGGGAGGTATTACAAATAATGGGGTTATCCCTTAAAAACAGGGGAAGGAGAAAAGAAAAATGGATTTGGAAAAAACAGAAGAACTTACTGTAAGTAAGGTGAAAAGAACTTTATCTGTGATTTTAGAATATGCAAATTCTCTTGCATTAACGGATTTAGAAGGAAATCGGGACAAGCTGAAGGGATGGAAGCGGTTCTCTACTGGAATGGCACAATACTATTGTGTCGAAGGACATGAAGCAAACTGTGATGACATTATCGTAGAAAAGTATACAAGCCCTTTTGAGAGAATGCTGGAAGGGAACCGGGAGGCATTACAGGGTACTGAGCGTGAGAAAGTTTCCGACGAAATCAAAGAGGAAGCAATCGACGGAATTAACAGATATCGGGAAGATATGCTTATGGAGAATGTTCCGGGATACGAGACTGATATTGAAACGTGTAGCAGTCTCATTGAGGAATTATCGGAGTGGAGTAGACATGTAGAAGAGCAGCAGATGATGGGAATGTAAAGGCATGATAGGAGCATTCCTGTAATTCAGAAATAACGCCAATTGAATAAAAGAAAACCTCG
>OBVY01001282.1_pt1 | contig 15602 bp, 8 predicted proteins | sample 1538051 | NCBI WGS metagenome assembly OBVY01 (sample SAMEA2580017, study PRJEB22360) | human gut metagenome | biome: human gut; feature: human-associated habitat; material: faeces | place: Denmark | collected 2008/2010 | reverse complement strand
GGCGCTCTTCGATGACGACAATCTGACGCCGTCCGGCAATCCGAAGCGTCGTGTGATCGCAGCAGGAGCGACCGCCGATCCTGTCAAGGATTACCTGAAGCAGATCGGTCGAGTGAGCCTGCTGAACGCGGAGCAGGAAGTCGACCTGTCCGAGCGTATTGAGGCTGGTCTGTATGCCCAGCACCTGCTGGACACCGAATCCGACCAGATGGACTTCAAGCGCAAGCGCGAGCTTAAGTGGGCCGCAAACGATGGCAGGCGTGCCAAGGACCACCTGTTGGAGGCTAACCTGCGACTCGTGGTGTCGCTGGCTAAGCGCTACACCGGACGCGGCATGCTGTTCTTGGATTTGATTCAGGAAGGCAACCTTGGTTTGATTCGCGCTGTTGAGAAGTTCGATTGGAAGAAGGGCTTCAAGTTCTCCACCTACGCCACGTGGTGGATTCGCCAGGCCATTACCCGAGCCATGGCCGATCAGGCGCGTACCATTCGTGTGCCTGTGCACATGGTCGAAGTGATCAACAAGCTATCCCGTGTGCAGCGCCAGATGCTTCAGGATCTTGGCCGCGAACCTACGCCGGATGAGCTTGCGCGCGAGCTTGACATGCCAGTCGAGAAGGTGCAGGAAGTGCAGAAGTACGGTCGTGAGCCTATCTCCCTGCATACCCCGCTGGGCGAAGACGGCGATTCCGAGTTCGGTGATCTGATCGAAGACACCGACGCCATCGCACCGTCCGATGCGGTTGCTTTCTCGCTGTTGCAGGAACAGTTCAGGCAGGTGCTTGAGACGCTGTCTCCGCGCGAGGCCGGTGTGATCAAAATGCGCTATGGCTTGGAAGATGGTCAGCCGAAAACGCTCGACGACATTGGCCGCGTGTATGGCGTAACCCGTGAACGTATTCGCCAGATTGAGTCGAAGACCATGTCGAAGCTGCGTCACCCGTCTCGTTCGCAGACGTTGCGTGACTTCCTTGATCAGTGATCAGACGATACGTGTGTGAATGAAGTCGAGAAATCCGGCGGGAATGTCGAATTTCTCGACTTCTTACATCTACAAGACGTTTTTATGTTTTTGAAAAACCGAAGCGAATAAGCAAGTCGGAATGAGGGAAATGGCGAAGGACAAGGACAACTACGGCGCAGGCAGTCTTACTGTGCTCGAAGGTCTTGACGCGGTGCGCAAGCGTCCAGGCATGTATATCGGCACCACCGATAGCCAAGGTTTGATGCACTGTTTATGGGAGATCATCGATAATTCCGTCGATGAGGCCCTTGCTGGTGTCTGCAACCATATCATCGTGACGCTGCATTCTGACGGTTCCGTGGAAGTCGCCGACAACGGACGAGGTATTCCTGTCGACATTGAGCCGAAGACCAAGCTTACCGGCGTGGAAGTGGTGTTGACCAAGCTGCACGCCGGCGCGAAGTTCGGCAACTCTTCGTACGGCGCCTCTGGCGGCCTGCATGGTGTAGGCTCGTCCGTGGTGAACGCGTTGAGCTCTAGGCTTGATGTGGAAGTGGATCGTGATGGCAAAACCCATCACATGTCATTCCATCAGGGTCATCCGGGGGTATATACCGACGTCGATTCGGAGCATCCGTCGCCGGACGCGCCGTTTAAGCGCACGCGCAAGAACCGTCCGACCGAACTCGAGATCATTGGCAAGGTCAGTCCGAAGACCACCGGTACCCGCATCCGTTACTGGGCTGATCCGGAGATTTTCAACGATACCGCAGAATTCAGCTACGAGCAGCTGATCGACCGTGTCAGGCAAACCAGTTTCCTGGTGCCGGGATTGAAAATCACCGTCATCGACGAGAATATTCCGGAAACCGGCGATGAATCCATCGATGAAATGCTGGAAGTCGACGATATTACGAATACTGCGGACGACAAATCTCAGGATTTTGAAGGAACGCAGGAAGTTGCGCAATCTCAGGAACCGGTAGCGGATAACGATGCGCAAACGCAGAAAAGCGACGAAAGCGGCGATGCTGGAAATGCCGTCGCAGGTCAGACGGTGGAAACCGATGCCGTGGCACAACCTCAGGAATCGAAATACACGCATGCCCGTATCGAGGAATTCTGCCATACCGGTGGTGTGAGGGATTTCGTGGACTACCTGTCCAAGGGTGAAGCCGTTTCCGACATTTGGCGCGTTACTGGCGAAGACACGTACGTTGAAGAAACCCAGGCCGTTGGAGACGGCGGCGAGTTGCATGCGCAGAAGGTTACAAGAAAGTGCGCCGTTGACATCGCCATGCGGTGGACCAACGGTTACGACACCACCATGCGCAGTTTCGTCAATGTGGTGGAGACCCCCGGCGGCGGCACGCATGTGGACGGCTACTTGTTTGGAATGACCAAGCAGATTCGTAAGGCCATTGAAGACAATGCGCGCAAGCTCAAGGTGAATCTCAAAGATTCCAACATGAAGGTCGAACGTGATGATATTCTGTCCGGTCTTGTGGCCGTTATCACCGTGCGTATCGCCGAACCGCAGTTCCAAGGCCAGACCAAGGATGTGCTTGGCACCGCGCAGGTCAAGCCGATCGTCAGCAAAATGACCGACAAGCAGTTCGGCGAGATGATCACCGGATCCAAGCGCGGCTATAAGGAACAGTCCGGTCGCGTGCTTGAGAAGATTGTCGGCGAAATGCATGCCCGCATTCAGGCACGTAAGACCAAAGAGGTGACCCGTCGCAAGAATGCGCTCGAATCGGCGTCCATGCCTCCGAAGCTGTCTGACTGCCAGCCGGGTAATGACGATGTAGCTGAACTGTTCATCGTGGAGGGTGATTCCGCACTCGGTACCGCTAAGGCCGCACGTAACTCCGGCTTCCAAGCGTTGTTGCCGATTCGCGGCAAAATCCTTAACGTGCAGAAGGCATCGCTGTCGCAGATGTTGTCGAACAAGGAATGCGCGGCGATTATTCAGGTGGTCGGTGCTGGCTCCGGTGCAAGCTTCGACATTGAGCAGGCAAGATATAACAAAGTCATTATGATGACCGATGCAGATGTTGACGGTGCGCATATCCGCATTCTGCTGCTCACCTTGTTCTACCGTTACATGCGGCCGCTTATCGAGCATGGCCATGTGTATGCGGCTGTGCCTCCGCTGCACCGCATTGCCTTGACCGGAGCTCGCAAGGGGGAGTACATCTACACGTATTCCGACGATGAGCTTGCTGGAAAATTGGCGGAGCTTGACAAGAAGCGCATCGGCTATAACGAAGACATCCAGCGTTACAAGGGTCTTGGTGAGATGGACGCCGATCAGTTGGCTGACACCACCATGGATCCACGCACGCGCATGTTGCGCCGTATTCGTATGGAAGATGCCGAACAGGCCAGTCGGATCTTCAGCTTGCTGATGGGTGACGATGTGCCTCCTCGAAAGGCATTCATTGTTGAGAATGCCGATGACTTCGACCGTTCCAAGATCGATACCTGATCGGTGTTTTCGATGGTTCGCCTTCCGTTGCGTCAAAGACGTTGCGGAGGGCGTTTTCTTAGCGAAGACGGTATATGGTTTCGCGAGATAGGGATTGAAGATTCTGCGGTAAGTAGTGCAATTGAGCAGTTACCGATCGGTAGATAGATATGTTTACAATGACGACTGATATTGTCTTCTGCAGCTATCAGTCAAGAGGGAGTGGGGCGTGGTCAATCTTTTGCTTGCCGTAATCTATGTGGCGTTCATCAGTCTTGGTTTGCCGGATGCTGTGTTGGGTGCCGCATGGCCGACGATGAGTGTCGATTTAGGTGCACCCATCTCTTGGGCTGGCGGCATTTCCATGACGATTTCTGCTGGAACCATTGTCTCTGCGCTGCTTTCCGACCGTATGACCTTGCATTTTGGAGCGGGCAAAGTCACCGCGGTTTCCGTGGCATTGACGGCGTTGGCGTTGTTTGGCTTTTCGGTGGCTCCGAACTATTGGGTGCTGATTCTGCTTGCCATCCCGTACGGTTTGGGAGCGGGCGGAGTTGACGCGGCCCTCAACAATTATGTGGCCATTCACTACGAGAGCCGTCATATGAGCTGGCTGCACGCCATGTGGGGCATCGGCGCATTGACTGGCCCATACGTCATGGGATTTGCCTTGGGTGCGGGTCAAGGCTGGCCGTGGGGCTACCGTTACATCTCCATACTGCAGGTTGCGCTCACCGCCATTCTTATTTTCAGCCTGCCACTGTGGAAGAAGCGCTCCGAGGCAAAGACGGGCGAAGTTTCCGGCGAATCCGACGGAACGGCCAATGATGAAACTCGCAAACCGCTTGGTGTACGAGGCGTGCTTGCCATTCGCGGTGCCAAAGAAATCCTGGTGATGTTCTTCTGCTACAGTGCGTTGGAATCCACGGCCATGCTGTGGGGTAGTAGCTACATGGTGCTCGGCAAAGGTATTGACAAGACCACAGCCGCCATGTGGGCCAGTCTGTTCTGCATCGGCATCACCGTAGGCCGCTTGGCGAGTGGCTTTCTGACCATGAAGTTCAACGATCCGACTATGATTCGCCTAGGCCAGGCGCTCGTGCTGACCGGTATCGTTAGCATGTTGTTGCCGTTGCCGCACAATATCGGCACTATTGTGGGGCTGATGATCATCGGTCTCGGCTGCGCTCCGATTTATCCGTGCGTCATTCATTCCACGCCGGCATATTTCGGCGAAGACAAATCGCAGGCCATCGTCGGCATGCAGATGGCATGCGCATACGTCGGCTCGATGTGCATGCCGCCGGTATTCGGCTTGATCGCACAGCATATCAGCGTGCTGTGGTTCCCTCTGTACATGTTGGTTTTCCTGGTGCTTATGGTGATCATGCACGAGAGCCTGCGTAAAAAGTGCGGTGGTCAGACCATCGGCTGGTAGGGCGTTGCCGCCACTGCGTCTGCGATGCCGTGAGCAGCATTGTAGATTTCGCATATACGGTTAGGGTTACTAAAACCGAGTGCAACATACCATACGATAAGCAGTACGGCCACGGCAATACGATGAACATGATGTGAAGAGTGAGCGCCATCGGATTGAAATCACGAAAAGCGTTCAACACCTCATATTGAACTACTTGACGTGATGCTCGCCAAAAGAAAAATGAGCGTCAGTGAACTGGCGGAGGCTATAGGCATAACGCCGGTCAATGTTTCGGTGTTGAAGAACGGACGGGCCAAGGCGATACGGTTTTCCACGCTTGATGCCATATGCGTGACATTGCATTGTCAACCGGGAGAAGTGCTCGAATGGGTTGACGGCGAAGACGAGTGACGTCTTACGGTGATGCGATAATCGAACGTATGTGCGAATGTTTGAACTTGTTTTCGGAGCCGACCAAAGCATGGTTCAAACATGCGTTCAACCGGCCCACCGAAGCCCAGCAGCAGGCGTGGCCGGCCATTCATTCCGGCGAGAACGTGCTCGTTGTGGCGCCCACTGGGTCGGGTAAAACCCTCTGTGCGTTCCTTTCGGCTCTTGACCGGCTTATGGCGGGCGGAGTGCGTTCCGCAGGAGTGGACGTTCATGGCGAAACCGCGGCAACCGAGAGCCATGCGGAACGAAGAACTGTGAAGAAAGGTTCCCACAAGAAAACGAAGCGTAACGTCAAAGTGCTGTATATTTCGCCGTTGAAGGCGCTTGGCGTCGATGTGACGAAGAATCTTGAATTGCCATTGCAGGGAATTGCTCAACAGTGCGAGGCGATGGGACTGCCCGTCCCCGATGTTGAAGTGGCTATGCGCAGCGGTGATTCCACACCTGAACAACGTCGAAAAATCGTCAGCCATCCGCCGGATATTCTCGTCACCACGCCGGAATCATTATTCCTGCTGCTTACTTCCAAAGCGAGCAGCATATTGGCGGGTGTGGAGACGGTGATCGTCGATGAGGTGCATGCGGTCGCGGGTTCGAAGCGAGGCGCGCATCTCGCATTAAGTCTTGAACGCCTTGACGATATGATCGGACATCCAGTGCAGCGCATAGGGTTATCGGCAACTGTTAATCCCGTTGAGGAAGTAGCGCGGTTCCTTGGAGGTTCGCAACCGGTAACGGTGGTGAACCCCGGCGCTGTTCCGGCTATGGACTTGAGAGCCGTGGAACCATTGCGCAATATGCTTGACACTAGCGCTACAGGTGGTTCGGTATGGCCGGCTCTTGAACGGTCCATTCTCGATGAGGTGTTGCGGCACCGAACCACATTGGTGTTCGTCAACTCGCGTGGATTGGCAGAGAAGCTGACTGCACGGCTCAACGACATGTATGCGGAGTCGAAACAGGGCTCGGAGGCGACCGATTTGAGTGAGCACCGTGATTTGGGCTCACCGGAAGGCCGTGAGCAATTTGCCGGGCATTACGATTCGGTGGTGGGGGCCACCACCATGTTGGTTGAATCGCATGACGATGTTGATGTGATTGCCATGGCACATCACGGGTCCGTGTCAAAAGATCGGCGCAAACGGATCGAAGAGCAGTTGAAACGCGGCCAGTTGCGTTGTGTGGTGGCCACCTCCAGCTTGGAACTCGGAATCGATATGGGCTCTGTGGATCTAGTGATTCAGGTGGCCGCCCCATTGTCGATCGCATCGGGATTGCAGCGAGTGGGCCGTGCCGACCACAATGTCGGGGGAGTCTCTCATGCGTTGTTCTTCCCCATAACCCGACAGCAGATTATTGGCATAACAGCCAGCATGGAATGTATGCGGGAAGGGGCTATAGAACCATTACGAATGCCCCGCAATCCTCTGGATGTGCTCGCACAGCAGACCGTTGCGGCCTCGGCCATGGGAGATCTTTCTACGAATGATTGGTACGACCGCGTGCATCGTTCCGCGCCTTTCCGAGATCTCGATCGGTCCATGTTCGATGCGGTTATCGGCATGATGACAGGCGCATACAACAGTGAGGACTTTTCCGCATTCCGCCCGCCGCTGCAATATAACGAAGAAGCGGGGCTGATTTCCGCACGTCCAGGAGCGCAACGTTTGGCAGTGACCAGCGGCGGTACCATACCTGACCGTGGCATGTACACGGTGGTGCTTCCGGAGGAAGGCTCCGGTCCGGGCCCTCGACGGGTAGGTGAGCTGGATGAGGAAATGGTATACGAATCCCGTGTGGGAGACATCATCACCTTGGGGACTTCGACTTGGCAGATCCAAGAGATCACACGGGACAGGGTAGTGGTGGTTCCCGCACCAGGCCGTACTGCACGCCTGCCATTCTGGCATGGGGACCAGGACGGGCGCGATTATGGTTTCGGATTGGCACAAGGACGTTTGACACGCGAACTCAGCCAAAGATTGCACAGACATGAACCAGCAAAGAATGGTGATCAGAATACGGTCCAAACTGTATCGGAAGTGCGATTCGACCGTGAGGCCACACAACGTTTGAAGCGGGATGGTCTTGACTGCAATGCCATAAGCAATCTTGCCAAACTGCTTGACGAACAACGCGAGGCGACCGGTGTGATTCCTTCGGATCGTGATTTCGTGGTGGAACGTTGTCAGGATGAAGGTGGGGATTGGCGCATTATCATCCACTCGCCATACGGTAGGCGCGTGCATGAGCCTTGGGCGTTGGCTATTACCACTCGAATCAAACAGCGGTTTGGTTTCGATGGTCAAGTGTATGCGGCCGACGATGGCATTGTTCTACGATTGCCGGACGGTTATGGCGATTTGCCGATGCATGAGCTGCTGCTGTTCGACGCGGACGAATTGCAACGCATCGTTGAGACACAGGTTGGCGAAAGCGTGCTCTACATGGCCCGATTCCGCGAATGCGCGTCCAGATCACTTTTTCTGCCGCGCACTCGTCCAGGTAAGCGTGTGCCGCTATGGCAGCAGAGGTTGAAGGCCGCACAGCTATTGAATGCGGCCCGTACCTGTAAGAATTTTCCCCTACTGCTGGAAACCGCGCGCGAATGCCTGCAGGATGTGTATGATCTTCCCGCATTGCACACGATTATGAACGGGTTGAATACTGGGACGATACGGTTGTCGGAAGTGGTTACCGAAACGCCGTCTCCGTTCGCGGAGAATATGCTGTTTGGTTTCGTTGGCTCGGTGATGTACCAGTATGACGTGCCGCAGGCCGAACGAAGCACACAATTGCTGTCCATGGATCCGGAAGTGCTGGAACGGCTCTTAGGGAGTACGAACATGGCATCATTGTTGGATTCCGAAGCCGTTACGCAGGTGGAAGACGAGCTTGCCAAACGAACATTCTGGAATGATCTCGCCGAAGAAGATATCAACGGGCGCGTAACGAGATACGCCAAGACGCATGGCCCATTCACCTCCGACAAGATGATTGCCGAACTTGATGTTGACGCGGATCAAGCGGTGCATGCGCTTGATGAGCTGGATGCTCGAGGTGAACTCATCAAAGGAAGGTTCACTGATTTAGGTGAGACTTCCGAAAAGAGTGCTATTCAGCAATGGCTTCACAAAGATGTTTTCCGGCGTATTCGATCATTGTCTCTTGCCAGGGCCCGAAAAGCCGTCAAACCGGTCGATCCGAGCGTCTATCAGGCTTTTCTGCTTGATCGTCAAGGAGTCGGTCCTGTTGGAGGTGAACGCTACGAAGGCGTCGATGGTCTGATGCGTGTCATCGAACAGTTGGAAGGCGTGTTCCTGAACGCTTCGGTATGGGAATCCACGGTATTCCCGGCACGTGTGCGTGAGTATCAGCCCAGCATGCTCGACGAGCTCATTTCATCATCGGATGTGGTATGGGTCGGCTCGAAAGCGAGTGGATCCAACGCCAAAGAAGCTGGTGATATCGCCTTCTATCCAGCGGGTTCTTTGCTGCTCAACCCATCTGAACCGACATTAGAAGAACTGAAAAATAATGAAACATTGACTATGCCGGAAGCCGTGCTAGCAGCATTGAGCGGTGGCGGAGCGTTCCCCATTCAACAGCTTTCAGCCGCAGCCAAAACCATCTGGCAGCAGCATGCCGAAGTGCAGGTGAACCCTGAAACAGGCGAAATCATATTCCCCGCATGGGGTGAGCAACAGTTCGAGGAAGCCCTATGGTCACTGGTATGGCAAGGAAAAGTGACGAACGGCTCGTTCACGCCAGTACGAACGCTCCTACACGGAGGCAAAACTGTTCGCACACCTCGTCGTGTCGCACGTAGGCGCGTCACCATGCGTCCTCCAACACCATTGAGCTTGAGTGGATTATGGTCCGCTGTAGCTTGTGGTGATGGTCGAACCGTTCTATCACATAAAACGCTAGACAGTGTCATCGAGCCTGCCATGTCTAAAAACAGAGATACCGGCATTGATGATGCGGCGCATGCAGCAAGTGTGGAGGAGCGTAAGTTGGCGCTCATCGACTCGCTGCTGGATCGATATGGGGTGATTGCCGCTCCTTTGGTTGATAAGGAACGAATTGCCGGAGGATTTTCATCACTCTATCCAGTACTTAAACGAATGGAAGAACATGGCACACTGGTCCGAGGCATGTTCGTGAAAGGTTTCGGCGCGGCACAATTCGCGGAGCGAGAAACCATCGACGCGCTTCGTAGCGATACGCAATGGCATAGTCAGTCCTGCGCGGCGCTCGATGTGACTGATCCCGCCAATCTTATTGGCTCCGCAATCGCCTGGCCAGAACAGGATTACCTCAAACCGGCACGTAGATCTGGCTCCGTCATCGTACTCAGACAAGGCGAACCCGTGTTGTTTGCCGTGCCAAAGAGTCATAAAATCGTCAGCTTCGTAACTGACGAGACAATATTGAAACCAGCTTGCGCCGAATTTGCCTACGCATTGCAACGACAGCCCAGTGGCAGCATCAGTTTCAGCGAAATGAACGGCATGTCGTTAAAGGAACGGAATGCGAATCGGCAGATCCTTCATGCGGCCGGCTTCGTCGACAGCCCGCAAGGCATGAAGCTCTACTGCTAGCTTGGTGTTAACATTGCCTGAGCCAAAGCGAACGAAACGAACACACTGGCAGAACCGTGTCGACAACAACAATGCCCGCATCTTGCAAGCACAGGCGAAACCAAAACGATCCCAGCCATCGCAAGATACGGGCATTGTCAATGAAAAACAAGTTAGCCGATGATGGCGATTGGTGCGGAAAGCTCCGTGCCAGAGCCATCTCGACGCATATCCGGCTTCGGCAATTCCACGCCGGCACCGCCCTGCGTGGAGGCGTGTACTGGGTATGCGCCCACAAATGCGAGAACCAACGTATCCTGTCCCTTGAGGAAGCGCTGCGAACGAACGCCACCGGTACCGCGGCCCTTCGTCGGATACATTTCCAACGGGGTTACCTTCGCAGAACCATTCTCCGTACCCGGCAACGCTTCGGAATCGCCCGCAACCGTCAACACCACAGCTCCAGACGCGGAGAACAGGCCATTCTCGCCTTCTTCATAATTCCACGCCACCTTGCTGGCGGGAACTACCGCGAACGCAGCCACTGAGCAGCCTTCAGCCAGGCGAATGCCTGCCATGCCTCCGGCAGTGCGTCCCTGCGGGCGTACGTTCTTCGCCTCGAACGTCAGCAGGGAGGAGTCGGTGGATACAAACACCAGCCGATCCTCGTCACGCGCTTCAGCGGCAGCCAGAACTTCATCATCATCCTTCAAATCGATGACACTCCATGAATCCATGGTGGTGGGCGATTCGCGATTCCAACGCTTTACTACACCATTGCGCGTACCCAATGCAAGAGGAGTGGGCTCTACGGCATTATCACCGGAATCGTCGGCGGATGGCATGGCGATCGCAGCGGTCACACGTTCACCACGAATTGGATCGGTGTTTTCCGTCGTGCCGATTAACTCTTCGGCGTGAACGCCGCCAGTCACGTGGAGCGGCCCATCCGCAGACACAACCGGCAATTCCACGACATGCGCCACAATCAGACGGCCGGCAGATGTGATCAAACCATATGAGGAACGCGTGGTCGTGCGGAAGATCGAAATAATCTGATCATCCTTTACACGCTGGTCGGCAGAAGAGCGATTCTCCCAACGCTCCAACGCGTCTTCAGAGGTGCGTGCGATCAGACCAGTGGCCGACAACATCACCGCGCACGGTTCGTCGTCGATCTGCAAAGCCAAGGCTGCGGCATTGTCTTCACCGGCTTTTTTCGCGGCCTTCGCGGCGGCGGCGACATCGGCGGCGGCAGACGACACTGTGGCTGCAGCGCGTGCCGTAAAGGATGGCCATGCGCTGCAACAGGCACAAGCCTGCCGTCAGCGTCTTCATCCAACAGCACAGTGCGACGTGGCGTGCCATACGTGGCAACAGCCTCGTCCATTTCGGCGATCACCACGCCGTCAAGCGCCTCAGTGGAGGCGAGAATGCGATCCAATTCCTCGATACGTTGCTTCAAATCATCGCGTTCCGCTTCAAGCTCGATGCGGCTCATTTTCGTCAGACGACGCAAGCGCAGGTCAAGAATGTACTGTGCCTGAATCTCATCCAGATCAAACACCTTGATGAGCTTCGTCTTTGCGGCTTCGGCATCTTCAGACGAGCGAATCACCTGAATCACTTCGTCAATGTCGACCATCGCAAGCAGAAGGCCTTCAACCAAATGCAGACGTTCCAGCGCCTTCTTTTTGCGGAATTCGCTACGACGGCGAATCACCACACGGCGATGATTTACCCACACCTGAAGCATTTCCTTCAAACCCATGGTGTGTGGGCGACCGTTGACCAACGCCACGTTATTAATGGTGAAATTCTCTTGCAGCGGTGTGTGCTTGAACAATTGCGCCAGTACTGCGTTCGGGTCGAAGCCGGTTTTGATTTCAATGACAAGGCGAGTGCCGTTATGGCGGTCCGTCAGGTCGATCGCGCCGGAAATACCCTCCAGCTTACGATTTTTCACCCCCTCGGAAATACGTTCCAACACACGTTCCGGGCCGACCATGAACGGCAGTTCCGTTACGACAATTGCCTTCTTACGAGCGGTTACGTTTTCAATATGCGTTACCGAACGCGTGGTCAACGCGCCACGACCGGTTTCGTAGGCCTCGCGAATGCCCTTGCGTCCCACAATCACGCCACCGCTCGGCCAATCAGGGCCGGGAACATAGCGCATAAGCTCTTCCAACGTGGCATCAGGATGATGCATCAAATATTTGGCTGCGGCAACCACTTCGCCCAGATTGTGCGTCGCCATATTCGTGGCCATGCCGACGGCGATGCCGGAACCGCCATTGACGAGCAGATTTGGAATCGCGGCAGGCAAAACGGTTGGCTCCTGCAGCTTGTTGTCGTAGTTCGGTGTGAAATCCACTGTATCTTCGGCGATATTCGCGTTCATACCAAGCGCAGCCTGGGCCATGCGAGCCTCGGTGTAACGCGATGCTGCCGGACCATCATCAAGGGATCCGAAATTACCATGGCCGTCTACCAGGGGCAGACGCATGGCAAACGGTTGCGCAAGACGGACCATCGCCTCATAAATCGCGGAATCGCCATGCGGGTGAAGCTTACCCATCACCTCGCCGACCACACGGGCCGACTTCATGTACGGACGATCTGGATTGAGGTTCATTTGACCCATCTGGTAGATGATGCGGCGCTGCACCGGCTTCAAACCGTCTCTGGCATCGGGCAACGCGCGGGCATAGATCACCGAATACGCGTATTCGAGGAAGGACTTGCTCATCTCCTCGTTCAACGGTGTTTCGACGATGTTCTCTTTGACCGTACGCGGGTCAAAGGCTGGTTTTGCCGATTTGCGGTGCGACACCATGCGGTGAATCTCCTCACGGAAAAGTAATGGTAATCAACCTAGCAATGTTACCAGCCGGTACCACCGCGGTGCTTGAATAGGAGTCATGAGTGTTGAAGTGCCAAGCGACGAAGAGCTGCTTACCATGACCGAACCGGCATGCTACGGAGATGGCATGCCATCTGAAGGGATCCGTGGGGGAGCGTTGCACCTGTCGTCGGTACTTCCTGCGGTTTCCAACGCCATTGGCTGCCCCATGCCAACGGACATTCATTCTGACCCGAAAGCTCTGCAGGAAGCGCTTGGGCTGCCGGACGCGGCGTCCGCGGTCGTAGTGCTCGTGGACGGTCTCGGCTACTGGAACCTCAACATGAGACTGGGGCATGCGCCTTACTTGCGGTCCCTCATGAACGAGTCAGCCAATCAGCGTCCCATCGCCACATGCATGCCGAGCACTACCGTCGCAGCTATGTCTACATTCGGTACGGGAACATGCCCCGGTATGACGGGTATGACCGGCTATACGCAGCTCAATCCGAAAACCGGCGAAATATGTCAGCTGATTTCCTTCAGAAATGCGGTTCCTCCGCTTGAGTTGCAGCAGCAGCCGACCATGTTCGAACGGCTAAGCGCACAAGGCGTTCGTGTGACCAGTTCTGGATTGCCGAAATTCGCGTTTTCCGCGTTGACGCAGGCTGCCTTACGTGGCAGTGACTACATTTCCAACGATGATCCGCGCAAGCGTGTCGCGGTCGCGGCCCAAGCGGCGAAAAATCCCGGACTGACATACCTGTATCTGCGTGATACCGATAAGGTCGGGCATAACTACGGCTGGGATTCCGATAAATGGATTGGCACGTACGAGCGTGTTGACGGTCAGCTTGGCCTTCTTCGCCGCAGCGTGCCCAAAGGCACATTGATTGTGATTGTAGCGGATCACGGTATGATCACCACTGATCCCGAATCCGTGATTGATATTGCACAGGATCAGCGGCTCATGCAGGGTGTCGTCCATGTCGGCGGTGAACCACGTTGCGTCATGCTCTATGCGAAACAGGGCGAGGCACCGGAAAACATCGCCGCGCGGTGGCGTGATGTGCTGGGAGACCGGGCACAAGTGCGTACGCGATCGCAGGCGATTGCGGAGGGCGTGTACGGACCTGTGGTCTCGCGCGTCGAACCGATGATTGGTGATGTGATTGTATCGGCCACGAAGGCCGTCACCATCGTGGATTCCCGCACTCAGGCGGAAAAGGCGATGCATCTGCCGAGCGTGCATGGCTCGCTCACCATGCTCGAGTCCGATATCCCCTGTCTGATCGACGTGGCCTAACATGCAGGGTTTGGTTCAGTCGCCGAACAGAATCTCATCCCAACTTGGCACGGCGGAGCGTCCTGCGCGCCGCTTCGATTTGGTGGTGTTTTGGCTGTGCGGATCAGGTGTTTGATTCGTGTTTGCGGTGTTCGAGGCGGTATCCGATGCGGGCGCGATGGTGTTCTGAGCATCGCCTGTTGCACTGACGTCGGTTTTCGTCATGGCGTCTGCCGATCGGTTTGGCAGAGAGATGTCGGCGGCGGCACTCGATGTGTTCGGCGTGCCGAATTCGTTAGACACGCCGATTGGCGCGATTGGAACGGAAGGTGCCGTTGAGGGGCGCGCCACCGGCATGGACGGTTCAGGCGTGTTCCATGCCGATACGGTCTGTTCGATTCGCGCCGATCGGGCGGAATTTCCCGGAAGATTCAGCGAAGCGAGGAAATTCTCGTCGGCGTGTTTCTCGGCGTGTCCTTCCTTTGGCGCGTCTTGCTCCCCGATGAGCTTGCGTGCAGCGGAATTCAAACAGCTTACGGCGTTGTCATGCATGTTCCACGACCATTCCGCGCAGATAGTATGGCCGGATGAAACGAACTGAGCGCTGATTTTCCAAGGTTCCAAGCCAAGCCTGGTAGCCTTCCAAGTCACGTCTTCCAAACGCACCCGTGCCGCCGCGAATGTGCGTTCAATCAGTTCGGAAAGCGTACGTACACGGCTTTCTTTCGGTGCTGGAACGGCGAGGAATTGCTCAATCGCATATTGCTTCTCCGTTTCGACCGACGCCGAGAAACGCCGAACGAGCGCTTCGCTCAACGAATATCTTTCCGCAACACGCGCGGGATCGGCGCCGGCGCGAATCAACGACTGAATTTGCGAAATCGGCAGGGTGATCGGAATGTGCGTCTGCTGTTTTTCCTGCACTTCGGAACGAATCTGCTTGGCCTCCAAAATGGCTCTTTCAAGCGCCTCATCGACCTTCACAGAGAACTTTCTGGCACCTGAAACAAAGACGAGTTCACCGGTATCACTAACATGATCGAACCGCGCTTCCTCGAGTGAATTCTCAGGCACAACACACCACTTTCCTTCAAGAATTACTGTTTATTCTATTGTGCCCCACGTGTCGGATTTTACGAGTATTTCGAATCGTGTATCCTATGCGGGGTAAAAGTCATGTATCCTATGGCGCATAAGCACCATAGATGACGAAAGGAATCTCGATGGCACAGGATTATGATTCCCCGCGTAACAAGGACGAGGACGAGGAGTCGCTCCAGGCTTTGGGCAAGAGCTCCCAGAACACTTCCAACGACATGGACGATGACGAGAATGCCATCGCCGAGGATTACGAGCTGCCGGGCGCGGATCTCAGCAACGAGGACGCTTCGGTGACTGTCATTCCTATGCAGGGGGATGAGTTCATCTGTTCTGAATGCTTCTTGGTGAAGCATCGCAGCCAGCTCGCTTACACTACTGACGATGGTCAGCCGGTGTGTCAGGAGTGCGCTGCCTGATGGCGTTCGACGAAACATATAACGAGCCGGAAAACGTCGAGGTTCTGGTAAAGTCGCTGAATCCC
>OBVY01001280.1_pt1 | contig 15646 bp, 12 predicted proteins | sample 1538051 | NCBI WGS metagenome assembly OBVY01 (sample SAMEA2580017, study PRJEB22360) | human gut metagenome | biome: human gut; feature: human-associated habitat; material: faeces | place: Denmark | collected 2008/2010 | reverse complement strand
GATGTGCTCGGCCAACCGAAACAAAAAAAAGGCTGAGGCCCCCCCGCCGCCCCTGCGGCTATATCGGCACCCAGTTCTGGAACCAGGGCCGGACGCAGGAGATCAAGGATCGGGTGTTGCATCTGTAATTACGATTTTGATGCCCTCCGCTTCGCTCTGGGCATAACAGCGGAAAAATTATTTTTTATTTCACGTTTGGAGCGGCCTGCGGGCCGCTCCAAACGTATTTTCACCGGAAGGGCCGCAGCGGCAGGCTTCCATTTCTTTGTAAAGTACAGGAATCATATTATGAACTACGCGACTATTAAATATTACGACATCGCCAACGGGCCGGGCGTCCGCACCAGCGTCTTCGTTTCCGGCTGCCGCCACCACTGCCCCGGCTGCTTCAATGCGGTTGCATGGGATTTCGGCTATGGCCAGCCCTTCGACAAGCCCGTCCGCAACAAGGTGTTCGCCTCCTGCAAGCCGGACTATATCACGGGCCTCTCCCTGCTGGGCGGCGAGCCGATGGAGCCGGAGAACCAGCGGGAGCTGGTGACCTTCGTGCAAAATTTCAAAGCCCTTTACCCGAAGAAAACGGTCTGGTGCTACTCCGGCTACACCTGGGAGCAGCTGACCGGCAAAGTTCCCTGCCACGCGCGGTGCGAAGTCACCGACGAGCTGCTGCGTCTGCTGGATGTGCTGGTGGACGGCCGCTTCGTGGAGGCTGAGTACGACATTTCCCTCCGCTTCCGGGGCAGCCGGAACCAGCGTCTGCTGGATGTTCCCAAGTCCCTCGCCGCCGGGCAGCCGGTGTGGTGGCAGGACGAAAAAGTATTCTCCACCCATACGATGGAATGATAAATAAAAGGCGCAGATTTTCCACAACGAGCCTCTCCGCTCGCGGAAGATCTGCGCCTTTTCTTATTCTCTGCTCCCCACCATATCCTCAATGGCCCGCAGGAAGGCCATGCCATAGCGGGCGGCTTTCTTTTCGCCGACGCCGGTGATGTTCAAAAACTCGTCCATGCTCAGGGGCTTGCTCTGGACCATCTCGCGGAGGGTCGCGTCGCTGAACACCATGTAGGCCGGAACATTCTGCTTCGCTGCAAGACGCTTGCGGAGGGCGTAGAGCGCGGCCAGCAGCTTCTCGTCGGCCTCGCTGAGGTCGCCGCCGGGAGTTGGCCGCGGCCCTCTGCTTCGCGGCGGCAGCGCGCTGTTCCACCTCCTGCGCGTTCTGCTCGGCAAAGAGGCAGCAGGAACAGTTGCCGCACTTTTCAGGTGCGGCCTCGCCGAAATAGTTCAGCATGAACCGCCGCAGGCACTTCTGGGTGGTGGAGTAGAAGGTCATATACCTGAGCCGCTCTTCCGCCTTGCGGGCGGCCTCGGCCTTGACGTCGGCGGGCAGGCCGTTGTCCGCTTCCATCTCTTTGTCGATGAAGAAGCGGATGGTGCGCACATCCGTGCCGGAGTAGAGCAGGATGCAGCGGGACGGCAGACCGTCGCGGCCCGCGCGGCCCGCCTCCTGATAGTAGCTCTCCAGATCCTTGGGCATATTGTAGTGGATGACGAACCGGACGTTGGGCTTGTCGATGCCCATGCCGAAGGCGTTGGTCGCCACCATGATTTGAACGCGGTCGTAGAGGAAGTCGTCCTGATTCTTCCGGCGCACCTCGGCGTCCAGCTTGGCGTGGTAGGCCGCTGCCCGGATGCCCCGGCTCTGGAGCAGGCGGGCCGTCTCGTCCACCTGCTTTGTGGTGCTGCAATAGACGATGCCCGCGTTGTCGCCCTCCCGGAGCACAAGGTCCAGCAGCTCCTTCGGCTTCTGGCTGGGCAGGGCGCGGCGCGTCTCGAAGTAAAGGTTGGGCCGGTCGAAGCCGGTCGTCACCTCATAGGGCTGATGGAGCTCGAGGTGGCTGCGGATGTCGTCCCGCACACGGGCCGTCGCCGTGGCCGTGAACGCGCCCACCACCGGGCGATTCGGCAGGCTGTCCACGAACGCCTTGATGCGCAGATAGCTGGGGCGGAAGTCCTGCCCCCACTGGCTGATGCAGTGGGCCTCGTCCACCGTCACCATGCTGATGAGCTTTTCCTGCGCGAAGCGCTGGAAGCCCGGCATTTCCAGCCGCTCCGGGGCCACATAGATGATCTTATACCAGCCCTCCCGGGCGCGGCGGAGCATGAGGGCCTTCTGGTTGTCGGTGAGGCTGTTGTTCAGGAAAGCTGCCGCCACCCCCGCCTGCACCAGCGCCCCCACCTGGTCCTTCATCAGGCTGACCAGCGGCGACACCACGATGGTGATGCCCGGCAGAAGCAGGGCCGGCACCTGATAGCAGATGGATTTGCCCGCACCGGTGGGCATCACCGCCAGCACATCCTGCCCGTCCAGCAGCCGCCGGACGATGTCCTCCTGCCCGGGGCGGAAACTGTCGTAGCCAAAAACTTTTTTCAAGATAGAATGCGGGTCTGCCATGGGTGCCTCCTGCGTTTTTCAAATCTGTATCCGTATTATTATAGCACAGCCCGGCCCGAAATGGTATCAGATCACTCTTCTGTCGTCGTTTTTTGGCAGGTATTTGCTGGTGTTCCTAGCTTTTTGTGCGCGAAAATGCTATAATAAGAACACATATCTCCATCTCCGGCCCGTTTTGTTCTGAACATGGCCGGGCAAGCACGATAAGGAGCTTTATCTTATGCAACAGAAACTCATCACCTTTGCCGTCCCGTGCTACAACTCGGCGGCATATATGCGCCACTGCATCGAAACGCTGCTCTCCGCCGGGGAGCAGGCCGAGATCATCCTCGTGGACGACGGTTCCGTGAAGGATGAGACCCCGGCCATCTGCGACGAGTACGCCGCCAAGTACCCCACCATCGTCAAGGCCATCCATCAGGAGAACGGCGGCCACGGCGAGGGGGTCAACCAGGGCATCCGCAACGCCACCGGCCTCTACTACAAGGTCGTGGACAGCGACGACTGGCTGGACACCGACGCCCTCCAGAAGGTGCTGGCCCGCCTGCACACCCTCGTGACCCGCGGCACCGCCCCCGACCTCATGATCTGCAACTATGTCTACGAGCACACCGAGGACGGCACCCGCCACACTGTGCGGTACACCAACATCTTCCCGCAGGAGCGTCTGTTCACCTGGATGCACGTCGGCCACTTCCGCCCCGACCAGAACCTGTTGATGCACTCGGTCATGTACCGCACTGAGGTGCTGCGCAAGTGCGGCATGGTGCTGCCCAAGCATACCTTCTACGTGGACAACATCTTCGTCTACCAGCCTCTGCCCTTCGTCAAGACCATGTATTATATGGACCTCGACCTCTACCGCTACTTCATTGGCCGGGCCGACCAGAGCGTCAACGAGAGCGTCATGGTCAAGCGCGTGGACCAGCAGCTCCGGGTCACCAGGCATATGATCGACTGTCAGGACCTCGACGCCCTCAAGGGCGAGAAGAAGCTGCGGGCCTATATGCTCCACTACCTCTCCATGATGATGGCCGTCAGCGACATCTTCCTGCTGCTGGACGGCAGCGCCGAGGCCAAAGAAAAGCAGAAGGGCCTGTGGCAGTATCTGCGCGAGCACACCAGCGCCGCAGTCTACCGCTCCATCCGCTTCGGCTTCGGCGGCATGACTAACCTGCCCTTCCCCAAGGGCGACGCCATCGTGGTGGGCGGCTACCGCATCGCACGGAAGATCTTCAAGTTCAACTAAATTCACGATTGTTGCATACAACAGGGCCGCTGCCTGCGCAGCGGCCCTGTTTTTTTGCCTTTTTCGGTCATTTGTTAAGAAATCTTCACTTTTTCCGCCTGAAAGGATGTTGCTTTTTAGAAAGTGGAATAGTATAATTTATTACGGTGCTGTGTTTTTTGGCTTTTGGCAAGCAGTAAGGAAACGCGCCTGACTGAGAAAAAGGAGGAAAGGGCGGCTGCGCGCCGGTATCGTGCTGCTGCCCGCAATATCGCATGGAACAGCTTCTCATCTGCCTTTCCGCGGCGCTCATCGCAGGTCTTTTGATGTCGCGCCTCGCAAAGGCGATCCATTTGCCGGCGGTCACATCTTATCTGCTGGCGGGCCTGCTGCTGGGGCCTTTCTTTCTGGGGCGTCTGGGCCTGAGTAATTTTGGCATCGGCTTCGGCACCCTCGAGCAGGTGGACAGCCTGTCCATCATCACCCAGGTGGCGCTGGGCTTCATCGCCTTCGTCATCGGCAACGAGTTCCGTCTCTCGACTCTTGAGAGCATGGGCAGGCAGGCCATCACGGTCGGCATTTTGCAGGCCGTCATGACCACCGCCCTCGTGGATGCGGCGCTGGTCATCCTGCACTTCATCCGGCCCGACATCATCTCCATGGCCTCGGCCATCACGCTGGGTTCTATCGCAGCAGCCACGGCCCCTGCCGCCACCCTGATGGTCGTCAAGCAGTACAAGGCCGACGGCCCCCTCACCCGCCTGCTGCTGATGGTGGTCGCCCTCGACGACGCCGTGGGTCTCGTGCTCTTCTCCGCCTCCTTCGGCATTGCCAACGCCCTCGAGCAGGGCCGCATCGACGCCATCAGTATTCTGGTGGAGCCGGTGGTGGAGATCGTCTTCTCGCTGGGTCTGGGCGCTGCGGCGGGCTTCGCGCTCAACCAGCTGGAAATTTATTTTCACTCCCGCTCCAAGCGCATGAGCCTTTCCGTGGCCTTCGTGCTGCTGACGGTGGGCCTGTCCATGGTCACCTTCGACATCGGGCCGATACACTGCGGCTTCTCGCTGCTGCTGGTCTGCATGATGACCGGTACGGTGTTCTGCAACATCTGCCCCACTTCCGATGAGCTGATGGACCGCCTCGACCGCTGGGTGTCTCCGGTGAGCATCCTCTTCTTCGTGCTCAGCGGTGCAGAGCTGGATCTGAACATCCTCTCCGACCCGCTGGTGCTCCTCATCGGCGTGGTGTACATCGCCTTCCGCTCTCTGGGCAAAATTTCCGGCGCCTTCGTCAGCGGCCGGGCCACCCACTGCAGCCGCAACATCCAGAAGTACCTCGGCATCACCCTGCTGCCGCAGGCTGGCGTGGCGCTGGGCATGGCAGCCGAGGCCGCTGAGCTTTCCGACGGCCACATGGTGCGCAACGTCGTGCTCTTCTCGGTGCTGGTGTATGAGCTGGCAGGCCCCACCCTCACCAAGCTGGCGCTGACCGCCGCCGGCGAGATCATCCCCGAGGGCCGCACCAATGCCCGTATGGCCAACAAGCCCGAGTTCCCGGTCTCCCTCGACTAAGTCTGCCTATGACAAACGGCACTCCGAACTGCTTCGGAGTGCCGTTTCTGTTTGCTTTACTTCAAGATAACTTCACCATTTTCGGCATCCACCGTCAGGCTGCCGCCCGCTTTCAGGGTGCCGTCGATGATGCGCTCGGCGGCGGGGTCCTCCACGGCCTTGCGGATGACGCGGCGCAGGTCGCGGGCGCCGAATTTGCCGCCCTGACTCTTGGCCACGAGGGCAGAGAGAGCCGCCGGGGTGTAGCTGTAGGCGATGCCCTTGGCCTCCATGCTGGGCTTGTACTCATCCAGCATGAGAGCCGCGATGCCTTCCAGCGTCTGCTGGCTCAGCGGCTTGAAGGCGATGACCTCATCCACACGGCCAAGGAACTCCGGCCGCAGGAACTGGCTCAGAGCCTTGCGGGTCTTTTCCTCACTCAGCTGCTCCTCGCTCTTGTTGAAGCCGAGGCCGGAGGTCGTCTTGTCGCTGCTGCCGGCGTTGGAGGTCATGCAGATGACCGTATTGGAGAAGTCCACCGTCCGGCCCTGTGCATCGTTGATCTTGCCCTCGTCGAGGATCTGGAGCAGGATGTTCATGACGTCGGGGTGGGCCTTTTCGATCTCGTCGAACAGCACCACGCTGTAGGGGCGGCGGCGCACCTTTTCGGTGAGCTGGCCGGCCTCCTCGTAGCCCACATAGCCCGGAGGCGAACCGATCATGCGGGACACCGCATATTTCTCCATATACTCGCTCATGTCGAGACGGATGAGGGGGTCGGGGCCGTCGAAGAGCTGGTTTGCCAGCTGCTTGACCAGCTCCGTCTTGCCGACGCCGGTGGGGCCGACGAAGACAAAGCTTGCGGGACGGCGGCGGCCCGACAGGTCGGCGCGGCTCCGCTTGACGGCCTGTGCCACCAGATGGACGGCCTCGTCCTGACCGATGATCTTCTTTTTCAGCTCGGCTTCCAGCCCGGCCAGCTTGACGAACTCCGTCTCCTGGATCTTCACCGCCGGGATGCCCGTCCACAGCTCAATGACCTTGGCCACATCGTCCATGGTCACTTTTATCTCGCTGGCAGCAGCCTGCTTTGCGGGCAGCTCTGCCTCAAGCTTGGCGATGCGGGTCTTCCGCTGGGCCACCTGCTCGTAGTCGATGGCCTCATTGACGTCGGAGGGCTCCATGTCCGCCTCTTCCTGCCTGAGGCCGTCCAGCTCCTTCTGCATCTCGAGATACTCCGAGATGACCGGGTGGGCGAGATTGCAGCAGGCGCAGGCTTCGTCCAGCAGGTCGATGGCCTTATCGGGCAGGTAGCGGTCCGTGATATACCGCTCACTGAGGGTGACGATGGCGCTCAGCACATCGGCATCCACCTGCACATGGTGGTGCTCCTCGTAATACTTCTTGATGCCGTTCATGACGGCCAGCGTGTCGGCCACGCTGGGCTCTTCCACACGGACAGGCTGGAAGCGGCGCTCAAGGGCCTGGTCCTTCTCGATATACTTGCGGTACTCGTTGAAGGTGGTGGCGCCGATGACCTGTATCTCACCGCGGGAGAGGGCAGGCTTGAGGATGTTGCCCGCGTTCATCGCGCCCTCGCTCTCACCGGCGGAGGTGATGGTGTGAATCTCGTCAATGAACAGGATGATATTGCCGGCGTCCTTGACCTCGCTCAGCAGGCCCTTGACCCGCTGCTCGAACTGGCCACGGAACTGGGTGCCGGCCACGAGGCTGGTCAGATCCAGCAGGAAGATCTCCTTATCCTTCAGGCCCACAGGGACATTGCCCTTGGCGATGCGCTCCGCGATGCCCTCGGCGATGGCCGTCTTGCCGACGCCCGCCTCGCCGATGAGGCAGGGGTTGTTCTTCTGGCGGCGGCTCAAGATCTGGATGGTGCGGTAGATCTCGCGGTCGCGGCCCACGATGTCGTCGAGCTTGCCCTCCCGGGCTTTGCAGGTCAGGTTCTCGCAGTAGGTGTCGAGGAATTTGCGGCGGGGCGGCTTTTTGCCGTTCTTCTGGGCCTTTTTGCTGTTTCCGGCGTCGCCCTCCGCCTTGACGCCCAGCGGGAAGGTAGCGCTGGAGCCGGGGACAAGGTCGTCGTCCCCCTCGTTCTCCTCGCCGCCCATGGGCTGGCCCATATTCATCATGAGGGAGAGGGGGTTCGCGTCCCCCATCTCATCCATCATGCTCTCCATCCGGTTTTCCATGTTATCCATGTCCTCGTCGGACATACCGAACTGCTTCATCAGGTCTTCCACCGGCTTGATGTGCAGCTCACGCGCACAGTGCAGGCAAAAGCCCTCATTTTTCATCTGGCCGTTCTCCATCCGCTGGACGAAGATGATGGCCGGACGTTTCTGACAGCGATTGCAGACCATATAGGTTCCTCCTAAAGCTCCCTTTTACAGGAAGGGGTTGAACAGATTGAATGCTTTATAGTAAAGGCTGCTGCTCATGACCGTATCGTTCAGGACGGTCAGATTGCCGCCGGTGATGACGATGACGGCCCACACCACACAGAGCATCAGATAGATGTCCATGGTGCTGGCGACACAGCCGGTGACCCAGCCCAGCCAGCGGTTGACGGTGCCGATGACCGGCAGCCGGTTGACGAGGCCCAGCACGGTGACCAGCATACTCACCAGCATCCGCAGCAGGGCAAAGGCCACGAAAAAGAGCACGACCGAGATGACCGGCGTGAGCAGCGGAGCCAGCACCTTCTGGACGATGGCGTCCGCCAGCACCACGGCGTTGTCGCTGAGCACAGCCGAGATGGAGCGCTCGCAGGTCTCCACGATGGAGGCGCGGAAGCCCTCGGGCAGAAAGCCCGCGTACTTGTCCGCGATGCCGGTCAGGTCCACGCCCCCTCCGGCCGAGATGCTCTCGGCGATCTGGGTACGGAAGCTCCCGGCCAGAAAGCGCTGGAACACCTCGGCAGCTGCCCAGCCCGAAAAGACCCGGGCGCCCACGAGGCTGAAGACATTCCCGCCCAGCTGGACACTGGCTGCGAGAAAGCCCTTGCGGGCATAGCGCACAGCCAGAAGCAGCCAGACCACGGTACATACTATATCAAAAAGAAATGACGGATTCTTGAACATATCTTGTTTTCCTTATTATGTATTGCTTTGAGCGTTATTTTCCGCCGCGGGCGGGGTCAATCCCTGCACCGTATTGCCGCAGAAGACCAGCAGCTGCCTGCGGCCGGCCAGCAGACCCTGCGGGCGGGCCGAAAGGCTCTGGGTCCACTGGGAGGTGCCGTCGGTGGAAAGGCACTCCACGCCGTTGTCGGTGAGCAGATAAAAGGTGTCTCCTGCCCGGACGATGCGGTTGGACGCCTGCACCTGCGTGGTGTTCTCGACGCCGAGGTCACGGCCCAGCATCACGGCCTGACAGAGCTGGCCGGAGGCCAGCAGAAGGGCAGTATTGCCCGAAGCGTCCACCGAGATGTCGCGGAGGGTCTGCCCGGTAAAGGCATAGGCTGCCCGCTCTCCGCCCGATGCGTTGTAGAGGACAGCGCGGCTGTCGCAGACGGCCAGGATGCTCTGGGAGCCGGTCCAGCTCAGCCACTGGGCCGCGCCGCTTCCGCTGCCCACCAGCAGGGGGTCGCCCTGCGCCAGGGTGACGACATAGAAATTCGTGACCATCTGGCCGCCGTTCACCGTCACCGCCGCCACTGCCAGCCGCCGCCCATCCGGCGAAAAGGCCAGCCGCAGCGGGGTGCCGTCGGCGATGGTGAGGCTCCAGCTCAGCAGCTGCTCCATTGCGGACGAGTAGACCCGAAGCCGGGCCGCGCTGCCGGGGTCCTCTGTGACGACGGCCAGCGTGCCGTTGTCGGCCATGGCACAGAGGGTGATGCTGCTCTCCATCGTCTTGGTGTAGAGGTTCTGGGTCCGGCTCTCCACCCGCAGCTCATTGCCCGAGCGGTTGTAGAGCACAAAGCGGTTCTTGCCCACAGCCAGCGCCGGGCGGGCGTAGCCGCTCTGGATGGAGTTGAGCCGGGTGCCGGTGCGGGACCAGACCACGCACCCTTCCTCGCCCAGCTCCACAAAGCTGCTGTTCATGGCGGCAAGCTGTTTCACCTCCATGACGCCGGTCTGCTGGGGCCAGCCCGTGCCGGGGAAGAGCAGGATGCGGGCGGTGTCGGCCCAGTCCTTGGCCATGGCAACAGAGCTGCCCACGATGCCGGTGGTGAACAGCACCACCAGCGTCAGCGCCACGACGATGAGTGCCGTGCGGCGGATGCGCCGGTTCCGCACCCGCTCGCGGGCCTGCTCGAGGTATTCGACCCGTCCCGCCGAAAGCGGCTCGTCCGACACAGGCCGGGGGCCGCGCTGTCTTTTTCTCATACTCTCCTGTCCCTTCGTGCAATGACAGTGCTCCCAAAGGGGCGTTTTCCCTCCGGGAGCATCGGTCGTATTTGCGTTATTCTATGGGCGTGTCGTAGTCCACGCTCTTGAGGAAAAGCCCCTTCGCCGCCAGCGTCGGCCCGGCGTTTTTGCGGTCGCGGCTGGCGAGGATGCCCGGCAAGGCCTCAGGCGCAAGACGCCCCGCGCCGGCCTCACAGAGGGTTCCTGCGAGGATGCGCACCATGTTGTAGAGGTAGCCGTCCGCCGTCACCGTGATGTCGATGTCGTCGCCCCGGCGCCGGACGTCACAGGCCGTGATGGTGCGCACGGTGTCGCCGTGAGCCGCAGCCGAGCTGCCCGAGGCGCAGAGGGCGAGGAAATCGTGCTTTCCCACAAAATACTGCGCCGCCTGCTGCATCCTGTCCGCATCCAGCCGCCCCGGCACTTTGGTGTAATACCGCGCGGCAAAGGGCGAGTCGATCGGACTGTTGTGGATGCGGTAGAGATAGGTCTTGGTGTGGGCCGCATAGCGGGCGTGGAAATCGTCCGGCACCACCCGCGCTTCCAGCGCCCGGATGTCCGGGGGCAGGTGCTGGTTCAGCGCCAGCGGCAGCTTTGCCGCCGGGATGCGGGTTTCGGCGTGGAAGTTGAGCATGAAGCCCAGCGCGTGGACGCCGGCGTCGGTGCGGCTGCAGCCCTTGATGTCGGGCCGACAGCCCAGCACCGCCTCCAGAGCGTCCTGAAACGCAGCAGCTACACTCCGCCCGTTGGGCTGCACCTGAAACCCGCAGTAGTTCGTGCCGTCGTATGCTAAAGTAAGAAGATAGTTCATCAATGAAATTACAACTTTCCCGTCCGTATCATTCAAAATCGGAGAAACGAGAAAAAAGCGTTTAGCGAAGCGGCTAGCTTTTTTCCGTTTCGACAACCCCTTTGGGGTCTGAAAGGGGCGAGCAGCCCCTTTCTCGTGCCTCCCGCGCTTCGAAAGTAGCGGGCGCTTTTCTGGTTCTCTTTTGGCGCGCAAAAGAGAACTTCTCCCCCGCACTTTAGAAATTCGGGAACACCAATCTCGAAGCGAGGATCACCGCAAAACACGCAATGCAGACTGCAAGGTCGATGTAATCCTGCTTTTCGCACCGCAGCACCTTGAGGCGGGTGCGTCCGTCGCCGCCGCGATAGCAGCGGCACTCCATGGCCATGGCCAGCTCGTCGGCACGGCGGAAAGCCGAGATGAACAGCGGCACCAGCACCGGGACCAGCGCCTTGATGCGCTCGGTCATCTTGCCGTTGTCCAGCTGCGCACCACGGGCTTTCTGGGCGTTCATGATCTTGTCGGTCTCCTCGATGAGGGTAGGAATGAACCGCAGCGCGATGCTCATCATCATGGCCAGCTCATGCACCGGGAAGTGGAGCCTGCCAAGAGGCTTGAGCAGCTGCTCGATGGCGTCCGTCAGGACGATGGGGCTGGTGGTGTAGGTCAAAAGGCTCGTGCCTGCGATGAGGGCCATGACGCGCACCGCCATCAGTACAGCATACCGGATGCCCTCCGCGTAAACGGTCAGAAATCCGAGCTTGAGTACCGGGTCGCCCTCGCCCGAGACAAAGAAGAGGTTCAGCACCGCCGTAAAGACGATGATGGGGAAGATGGGCTTCAGGCTCTTGAGGATGAGCCTGAAGGGAATTTTCGCCACTGCGTACATCGCGGCGAGGAAAATCAGCGAAAGCGCAAGGCCCAGCGGGTTGGACGCCGCAAAGAGCAGCACGATATACAGGATGGTCAGCACCAGCTTGAGCCGGGGGTCAAAACGATGGACGAGGCTGTTTCCGGGGAAGTGCTGGCCGATGGTAATATCTCTCAGCATCCGGCTGCACCCCCTTTCTGTTCTTTATTCCGGGGTAAGACGAGGGTCTCCCCTGCATCCCGCCGGGCTTTTGCCGCCAGGATCATCTTGACGGCGTAGGGGATGGTGTAGACGTCCGCCGGGACGTCCACGCCCATCTCCCGCAGCTTGAGGAAGATCTTCGTCACCTGCGGCACGGAGAGGCCCAGTTCCAGCAGCTCGGGAGCGCGGGCAAAGACCTTCTCCACCGTGTCGTACATGGCGATCTTCTTCCGGCTCATCACCAGCACCTTGTCGGCGTACTTGGCAATGTCCTCCATGCTGTGGGAGACCAGAAGCACCGTGGTGCCGGTCTTTTTGTGGTAGTCCTTCACCTCGGACAGGATCTCATCCCGTCCCTCGGGGTCGAGGCCGGCCGCAGGCTCATCCAGAACGAGGATACGGGGCTTCATGGCCATAACGCCCGCCACAGCCACGCGGCGCTTCTGTCCGCCGGACAGCTCAAAGGGGCTGCGCTCCAACAGCGCCTCATCGAGGCCGACGAATTCTGCTGCCTCGTGGACGCGCTTATCGACCTCCGCCTCGTCGAGGCCCATATTCTTCGGGCCGAAGGCGATGTCCTTATAGCACGTTTCCTCAAAGAGCTGGTACTCCGGGTACTGGAACACCAGACCCGTCAGGAAACGGAAATCCCGGATCTTTTCCGGCTCGGCCCAGAGGTCGCGGCCATCAATGATGATCTTGCCGCTGGTGGGCTTGTTCAGACCGTTCATGTGGGTGATGAGGGTGCTCTTGCCGGAGCCGGTGGCTCCGATGATGCCCACGAAATCGCCCTCCTCCACCTCAAAGCTCACGTCGTCCAGCGCGGTGACTGCGTTCGGCATACCGGGGTTGTAGACATAGCTCAGGTGTTCTACTTGGATAATGCTTGCCATGTTTCCGTCCCCCCTTACTTCAGCAGCTCATACAGAGCCTGTGCGCACTCGCCGGTGTCGATGATGCCTTCGGGCATGGGGATGCCGGCCTTGACCAGCTCATCCCGCAGCTCTGCGGCCTGCGGCACGTCGAGGCGGAGAGAACGGACTTTTTCGGTCTGGCTGAACACCTCTTTCGGGGTGCCTTCCATCACCACATTGCCCTGGCTCATCACCAGAACACGGTCGGCCTGCGCGGCCTCTTCCATGTAGTGGGTGATGGACACAACGGTGATGCCCAGATCCTTGTTGAGGTGGTGGATGGTCTGCATCACCTGCTCACGGCCGCGAGGGTCGAGCATGGCGGTGGCCTCGTCGAGGATGAGGCAGTCGGGACGCATGGCGACGACGCCCGCAATGGCGACGCGCTGCTTCTGGCCGCCCGAGAGGTTGTGGGGTGCGCGCTCCCGGAACTCGTAGATGCCCGCCATCTTCATGGCGTCATCAACGCGGCGGCGCATCTCTTCCGGCGGAACACCGAGGTTTTCCAGCGCGAAAGCCACGTCTTCCTCTACCACCGTGGCGACGATCTGGTTATCGGGGCTCTGGAACACCATGCCCACAGTCTGGCGGATGTCATAGAGCTTGTCATCATCGGCGGTGTCCATGCCCTCGACGTACACCTTGCCCTCCTCCGGCAGGAGGATGGCGTTGAAGTGCTTGGCAAGGGTGGATTTGCCGCAGCCGTTTGCGCCCAGCACGGCCACGAACTCGCCCCGCCTGACCTGCATGGAGACGCCGTTGAGCGCGTAGCCGGGCTGCTCCGAGTCGTAGCGGAACTTTAAGTTTTCTGCTGTCAGTATCGTTTCACTCATTTGTTTTCTCTTTCTGGTGGTGCGCCCCTCTGAAAGGGGCTGTACCCCATTCTTTAAGATTCTTTGTTGAAGCTTTCTCGCTTCGTATAAGCCTCTCCCTTTGGGAGAGGTGGCACCGAAGGTGACGGAGAGGGCAAGGATGTCAGCATGGAAAGAACTGCTCAGCGATAGCTTCCCTCTGACAAAGGCTGCTGATCATCGCTGTAAAGCAGCCCTTGAGTCACGGGCTTGCCCTCTCAGGCGCTCACGCGCCAGCTCTCCCAAGGGGAGAGCCTTTCAGGGTCATTCTTCCCAGATCGCCGTCGCGCCGCAGGGGACGACGCCGCCGGTGGCGGAGACGGGCAGGCCGATCTCGTCGCAGCTGGTCTTTCCGCCAAAGCGGGGGATCAGCGTCGTCTTGAGCATATACTCCATGACGGCGGGCGAAAGGCCGGTGGTGTAGCTGTTGACCGCAAAGAAGAGCGGCTTGTCGCTCAGCGCCTCTTCGCACTGGCTGATGAGGTCGTAGATGCAGTCTTCCAGCTTCCAGATCTCGCCGCCGGGGCCGCGTCCATAACTCGGCGGGTCCATGATGATGCCGTCGTAGGTGTTGCCGCGGCGCTTCTCGCGGGCGACGAACTTGGCGCAGTCGTCCACCAGCCAGCGGATGGGCCGGTCGGTGAGGCCGCTGGCGGCGGCATTGTCCTTGCCCCAGGCGACGATGCCCTTGGAGGCGTCCACATGGCAGACGGCAGCGCCCGCCGCCGCGCAGGCCAGCGTTGCGCCGCCGGTGTAGCCGAAGAGGTTCAAAACTTTAATGGGCCGGCCTGCGGCGCGGATCTTCTTGGCGTACCAGGCCCAGTTGACGGCCTGCTCCGGGAAGACGCCGGTGTGCTTGAAGCCGGTGGGGCTGACGATGAGGGTCAGCTTATCCTCCCCTTCGCCGCAGGTGATCTTCCACTTTTCGGGCAGACGGCGGCGGTACTCCCACTCGCCGCCGCCCTGATTGGAGCGGTGGTAAACGGCGTCCGCCTTGGCCCAGAGGGGGCTCTGCTGGGGCGTCTTCCACACCACCTGCGGGTCAGGCCGGACAAGCAGCGTCTCGCCCCAGCGTTCCAGCCGGTTGCCGTCGGTGGCATCCAGCAGCTCGTAGTCTTTCCATGTATCTGCAGGGCGCATATGCGTCCTCCTTCCTGCTTTTTATCTCTATCTTGCTTAACCTTCGATGATCCGCTCGTTGATCTTATCCACGATGCGCCTGGCGCACAGGTCGATGGCCTCGAGGTCCCGGCCCTCCACCATGACGCGGATCTTCGGCTCCGTGCCGGAGACGCGCACCAGCACACGGCCCATCTCCATCAGCTTCTGCTGCTCGTTCTCGATGAAGTCGGCCAGCACCTTGTCTTCCTTGTAGGCGGCCTTCTGGGCGGCGTTGGCCGCCACATTCACCAGCACCTGAGGGTACTGGGCGTAGATGCCGTTCAGCTCACTCATCTTCCTGCCGCTCTCGGCCAGCAGCTTGAGCAGCTTGCCGGCGGTCAGCTCACCGTCACCGGTGGTGGTGTGGTGGAGCAGGATGACGTGGCCGCTCTGCTCGCCACCGATGGCGTAGCCGTTCTCCCGCATGTTCTCGAGAACATAGCGGTCGCCGACAGCGGTCTTCTCGGTGCGGATCCCCTGGGACTCCATAAACTTGATGAAGCCCAGATTGGACATGACGGTGACGACCGCAGTATTGCCGTCCAGACAGCCCCTTTCCTTCATGTTCATGGCCAGCAGGGCGATGATCTTGTCGCCGTCGATCTCCTGCCCCTTCTCGTCGCAGGCGAGGCAGCGGTCCGCGTCGCCGTCAAAGGCGATGCCGCAGTCAAAGCCGCCCTCGACGACAGCCTTTTCCAGATTGTCCAGATGGGTGCTGCCCACACCGGCGTTGATGTTCTTGCCGTCAGGCTCCACGCCGATAAAGGTACACTTTGCGCCCAGACGGGGGAACAGCTGCCGGGCTGCTGCTGCGGAGGCACCGTTGGCGCAGTCGATGCAGACGTTCAGGCCGGACAGATCGCCGTCGATGGACTCATACAGGTGGTCGGTGTAGTCCTTGATGCCGTCGGTGCGGCAGGTCACGCGGCCCACATCGTCGCCGGTGGCCAGCTTGAGGCCCGCGCACTGATTGTCGATATAGGCTTCAATTTTGTTCTCCACCTCGTCCGGCAGCTTGTAGCCGGTGCCGGCGAAGATTTTGATGCCGTTGAATTCCATCGGGTTGTGAGACGCCGAGATGACCACGCCGGCGTCGGCGTTATACTTGCGCACCAGATAGGCCACGGCGGGAGTGGGGACGACGCCCAGACTCTCGACGTCCGCGCCCACGCTGCACAGACCGGCGGTCAGGGCAGCCTCCAGCATATCCCCAGACTGGCGGGTGTCCTTGCCGACGAGGGAGAGAGGGGGGCCGCTG
>OBVY01001275.1_pt1 | contig 15698 bp, 15 predicted proteins | sample 1538051 | NCBI WGS metagenome assembly OBVY01 (sample SAMEA2580017, study PRJEB22360) | human gut metagenome | biome: human gut; feature: human-associated habitat; material: faeces | place: Denmark | collected 2008/2010 | reverse complement strand
TTTTTCTCTCACATAGAAAGGTTTGTAAATGACCGGCACCGACCGGCACTCTTTCAATCCACGCCCCTTCGTAAGGGGCGACGATTTATTTTGTGGCGTTTTTTGCGGTTGGGGTATTTCAATCCACGCCCTTTTGCAGGGCGACAAGCGGTGTTATTTGGTCAGCAGTCGGACGGCAGCCGCAAACCCCACCGCAAAGGCGTGCTTCTGCCAGTCCTCATACAGGGCTTCTAATTCTGGTTTCATCTTTTCTCCCCCACTTGACTTTTCCCTCCTCGTCTGCTATCATAGATTTAGCAGCGTTTCGGCGTTGTGTTGGGTTGTAAGTGCGACTGTTTGCAGACGGGCACTTACAGCCTTATTTTTTGCCTTGGTACTGCTCGACAATCCAATTACGGATTACTTGTGACCGTGTTACGCCCTGCTCTTTGCAAATCGCATCCAGCTTTGCAAGCGTAGTTTTATCCATCCGCACACGCAAGATATACTCTTTGGGATTGTCTGTTAGCTTTGTACCTTTTTTAATACCCATGTTTTTTCCTCCTTGTTTGTGGGTACAATCTAATTATACTGTAGCAACAAACAAAAGTCAACCGTCATCTTCCACAATCTTTCCCTTTTGTTTTTGTTGGTTTTGCCAGTACCGCACCTGACAACAAACCGCCACCAGACACGTTCCCAACTCTGCCACCGGATACGACGCCCAAACGCCATTCATGTCCCAGACTGCCGCAAACAAAAAGACCAGCGGCAACAGCAACACGCCACTCCGCAGCAGCGAGATACAAAACGCCTCCGCCGGACGGTCTACCGCTGCGAAAAAGGCGGACGTTGCAATATTGACCCCAACAAAACAGAACGCCACAAAATAAATCCGTGTTCCGGTTTCCGCCATCGCCTGCAAGGTGCTATTCCCCGTGCTGTTAAACAACCGGACAATCGGCTCGGTAAAGCCAAACAACACGCCATACAGCACCGCTGCAAAGCCCAGTGCCGTGCAAATCGTCATCCGCAGCAGCTTTTTCATTTCCGGCAAGTCGCTCTTGCCATAGCTGCGGCTCAACAGCGGCTGAACGCCCTGTGCGATGCCCGTACACAGACACGCTGCCACCAAGGCGATGTTGGCGATAATCCCATAGGCTGCCACGCCGGTATTTCCTGCTTTTCTCAGGACAACAAAGTTAAAACAGAAAATGACAATCCCAGAGGCAACTTCTGTAATCCACTCCGCCCCGCCTAGCAGGAAAATCGGCTGGAACATCTGCCACCGCAACCGACAGGGACGAACCCGAATTTGACAGGTTGGTTTCCGGAAATAGAAACTCTGAATGGTAATGCCGATGAGCGGTGCACAGGCGGTTGCCAAAACTGCCCCCAGCATGCCCATTCCCAATGGGAAAATAAACAGATAGTCCAATACAATATTGCCCAGCGTGCCCAGCATCGTCCCCAGCATCACCCGATTCGGTGCACCATCATTCCGGACAAACGCCGCAAACAGCTGATTACACAGAAACAGCGGTGCAAAACAGTACAGCGTCCGCAGGTATACCACCATCTTATCATGGGTCGCTGCATCGCTCCCCAGCCAGCGGCAAATCGGGTCAGCACCCAAAAGCCCAACCAGCATGAAGACCACGCTTGCCACTCCGGCAAGCAACAGGGCATGGAAAAAGATTTGGCTGCCGGCTTCCTGTTCGCCTCTTGCCTTGTGAATGGCATACTTCGTTGCTCCGCCGATGCCAATCATCAAGCCCGTGGCATTCATGAGATTAAACAGGGGCAAGACCAGATTCAAGGCGGTCAGCCCGTCTTCTCCAATGCCATTCGCAACAAAGAACGTATCCGCTAAAATATAACAGGACGTTCCCAGCATCGCCAGCATATTCAAGCTGACATAGTGCAGAAAAGCAGACAGGGTGGATGGTGGTCGAATGGTTTTTGTCATAGCAATTCCTTCCTTTCTCCATTTATTTATTTATTTCAATCCACTCCCCCGTAAAGAGGGAGACTATCGTTGGCAGCGTTGGCAGGGTCAACTTTCAACAATATAACACAGCTACTTTGAAAAGTCAAGCGGTTCTGTTCCGCAAAAAATCCATGTTTTCCTATTGACATTTGATTCCGAACGTGGTATAATAACATGAAATTGAAAATCAATTTCAAATTCGATTTTGATTGGACTGACAACCAATAGGGGGAATCCTCATGAAATGGAAACGCTTTTTCAGCTGCCTGCTCTGCGGGGTGCTGCTGCTCTGCGGCTGTACGCCAGCCGCAAACTCTGCAACGGCTTCCCATCAACTGGAACTCGTTACAACACTTTTTTGTTACTATGACTTCGCCCGTGCCATCCTGAAAGACACGGACACCATTCACCTTCGCTTGCTGCTCTCCCCCGGCATGGAGAGCCATTCTTTTGAGCCTGCTCCGTCCGATATTCTCGCCATTCAGAACGCCGACCTCTTTCTCTATAACGGCGGACATATGGAAGAATGGGTGTCGCAGGTGCTCGATTCCGATGAACAATCCCACCCAGACCGCATTGTCCGCTGCATGATGGACTATGCTCCGCTGCTGGAAGAAGTGGAATTAGAGGGCAGCGAATCGGAACACGACCACGACCACGAGCATGACCATGACGACCACGACCATGACCACGAGGGCGAAAGCGAAATGGAATATGACGAACACATCTGGACTTCTCCGGTAATTGCAAAAGATTTGCTCTATGTCACCAGAGATGCCATCATCCAAGCCGACCCTGCCAACGCTGCCACCTATCAGAAAAATGCGGATGCCTATGCAGCTCAGCTGGATGCCCTCAACGAATCCTTTACCGATTATTTCGCCGAACCGGAACACCGAACGCTGTTATTTGCAGACAAATTTCCGCTGCAATATTTCGCCAACACTTACGGGTTACACTGTTATGCCGCCTTTTCGGGTTGCAGTTCCGACACCGAACCCAGCATTGCAACCATCTCGAATCTCATGCATCTGGTCGAATCTGACCACCTCTCGAAAGTCTATTACTTGGAAGTCAGCAGTCCGGCGGTTGCAAATGTCATCGGCGAACAGACCGGAGCAACTCCAACCATTTTCCAATCCTGCCACACGCTTACACAGACCGACTTTGACAACGGGGAAACCTATGTCAGCCTGATGCAGCGAAATTTAAAGGCGTTGGAATCGCAATAAGCCCACCAGAAAGGATTTTTTATGGCTACTTCTGCACTGCAATTCTCCCATGTCACTTTGGGATATGAAAACATTATCACAACCTCTGACCTCAACCTCACGATTCCGCAGGGCGATTATCTCTGTATCATCGGGGAAAACGGCTCTGGAAAAAGCACATTCGTGAAAAACCTGCTGGGGCTGCTGAAACCCCTCAGCGGAGAAATCGCTTTAACCGGCGACTGGAAACGCAGCGACATCGGTTATCTGCCGCAGCAAACGCCAGCACAACGGGACTTCCCTGCCAGCGTTCGGGAAATTGTCCGCTCCGGCTTCCTGAACCAGATGAAACACCGCCCGTTTTATACTGCCGCAGAAAAAAACGCTGCCCAACAGGCAATGGAAAAACTCGGAATTCTGCCGCTGCAAAACCGCTGCTATCGGGAACTCTCCGGCGGTCAGCAACAGCGTGTCCTACTGGCACGGGCACTCTGTGCGGCTCAAAAGCTGTTGATTCTGGATGAACCCACCACCGGATTAGACCCAGTCGCTTCCGAGGAACTCTATCAGGTCTTACAGCACCTCAACCGCACAGAATCCATCACCATTATCATGGTGACGCACGACGTGGAACGGGCAGTCTATTACGCCAAACACATCTTGCACCTTGGACAAAAAACATACACCTATGATACTGCCGAAGCTTACCGCCATGCCGCAGCATCCAGACAGGGAGGAAAATAATATGACGTTTCTCATCGATATGCTTTCGTTTGCCTTTATCCGGCGTGCCTTGCTGGTCGGGATTTTCGTTTCCCTCTGTGCCGCCCTCTTGGGGGTGAGTCTGGTTCTGAAGCGATTCTCGATGATTGGCGATGGATTATCACACGTTTCTTTTGGGGCTTTATCCGTTGCACTGGCGTTCGGCTGGGCACCGCTGAAATTCTCCATTCCGATTGTTGCGATTGCCGCCTTCTTCCTGCTCCGCATTACCGAACGGGCAAAGGTCAAGAGCGATGCAGCAATTGCGGTTGTTTCCGCCTCCTCGCTGGCAATCGGGATTATTGTCACCGCCCTGAAAACCGGCATCAACACCGATGTGGCAAGCTATATGTTCGGCAGCATTCTGGCGATGGAAAAAGAAGATGTCTGGGTCAGCCTGATTCTGTCCATTGTCGTGCTGGGGATGTTCGTGATTTGTTATCACCGGATTTTTGCAATTACCTTCGACGAAAACTTTGCACAGGCAACCGGCGTTTCGGTTTCATTCTATAATACGCTGATTGCCATTCTGACCGCCATCACGGTCGTGCTGGGGATGCGGATGATGGGGGCATTGCTCATCAGCAGCCTGATTATCTTTCCGGCGTTGTCCTCCATGCGGCTATTCAAGCGGTTCTCGCTGGTCATTCTCTGTGCAGCGATTTTATCGGTCGTTTGCTTCTGTGTCGGCATGGTCGGTTCGTATCAGTTCGATACCCCTGTTGGAGCAAGTGTCGTTGTCGCAAATCTGGCAGCATTCCTGCTGTTTTGCCTCATTCAGAAGATTCGGGAACAGGTCAAAAAACGCACCATTCAAGCCCAACCGAAACCATAAATTTCATTCCCATTTCAACAAGAAGCAGATGATTTGCAATGAAAAATCATCTGCTTTTTTATTTTCTTTTGTTGGACGCAATATGAAATCGTTATGATGTAGGATATTTCTTTTTTATTCATTTCCATTCGACAAAAATACTTTATTTTCCAAAAAAGTAAGCAATTGTATTGACTTTTTCGATACCTTGTGATATAATGAAATCGTAAACAAACAAACCAAAATTTCAAGGCTGTAAAGACTTGATATAATGAAATAAAATCTTGATTGGAGGGATTTTTATGAAAAAGAAATCATTCCTTGCTATTCTTTGTTCTGCGGCTCTCTTTCTGCAACTTGCACCCGCTGTGTTGGCAGATGATGTATTGTCAGATGCTACAACAGATGAAATTGTAACAACAGAAGAAGGAGTAACAGACTTTGGTGAATTTGGAAATGCCCTCTGGGTATTAAAAGGCGATACTTTAACACTTTCTGGAAAAGGCGACCTTCCGGATGATGTTCATGATAATTATGTCAATACCATCAGTAACATTTACTATTTAGACAAAATCGTATATTATCCTTGGATGAAGTATCGTTCTGTTGTAAAACATCTGGTCATTGAAAATGGTATTCAGGATATTCCAAAAGCAGCTTTTGCTTACTTCTATGCACTGGAAACCGTAGACTTTCCATCTACACCAATTACCATTCGAGATCATGCGTTTTATGCAAAAGATTTCGATATCAGAGATGGTCTTGTTGCAAAAACGAGTTATGACATTCCAGATAATGTAACGCTGGACGGCTATAACATTTTTACAAGTGATGATGGTGGCAGCAACTCCTATCGTCGTGTCAAAATTAACGCAAACCGCTATAGCCCGACTTATTATTACTGCTTAAATCATCCTTGCTATATTTACAATGAAACGGGCATTGCTTCAGAAGCAATTACCAGCGGAACTTGTGGCGAAAATGCAACTTGGAACTTCGACTTTGATACAAAAACTTTGTACATCGAAGGAAAAGGTGCAACAGAATCCATCTCCGATGATGCAACGCTGAAAGGCATCGAATGGATTCAGCCAAGCATTGAAAAAGTGGTTTATGGGGAAGGAATTACAGAAATTGCACCGTTCTCAGCACAGAAAATTAATACCCATATTGTCTATAATGAACCGCTGTGTGATATCACTGAACTGACTCTGCCGAGCACTCTGACAACGATTGATGACTATGCATTCGCTTTCTATCTGAATGTAAAAGATGTTCAGATTCCGTATGGTGTAACCACAATCGGAAATAATGCCTTTTCAGATTGTTACAAAATAGAAAATGTTGTTCTTCCGGGTACAGTGAAAAAAATCGGAAATTATGCATTTTCCGTTTGTGATTCTTTAAACTCGATTACCATTCCTGCCAGCGTGACAGAAATTGGTAAAAGTCTTGCTCATTCTTATTCTGGTGTTTCCATTTTCGGCTATACCGGAAGTACGGCGGAATCTTATGCAAAGGAAAATAATTATGCGTTCTACTCCTTGTCTGCTTCTGTAGGCGATGTCAATGAAGATGGCGTTGTCAACCTGATGGATGCCATTGCATTGAACAAGTATCTTGCTGGTATGATTTCCTTGACCGACAGCCAGCTGGTCGCTGCAAACTGCAACATCGCTGACGGAACAAGCAATATCAATGAAGACGATGTAACCTCGCTGATGCGGTTCGTCATCAACCTGATTCCGGATCTTCCTGTTTCAAAATAAACGCTTTTCATTGGAATAAAACTCTTTCGACCACCTGTAACGATTTGTTACGGGTGGTCTTTTCTTTTTTTACAGATTCTTGTCACAAATCCCCTCCCTGATTTGTTATCATAAATAGGACGTCCAAAAAACCACAAAGGGGGAATTTCATGGTGAAGTCCTCGCAGCAAAAAGAAAAACTCCATCAGCTCTATGCCCTGTATGAACAGCCGCTCTATCGCATTGCCTACGCCATCCTGCACCAGACCGAACAGGCAGAAGATGCTGTATCCGATGCGTTCCTGAAAATCATCCCGCATCTTGACCAAATCGAATCACCAGACAGCCCCAAAACCAAAGCATTTCTGATTCAGGTGATTCGCAACACTGCCATCAATCAATATCGAAAAAATGCCAAAGATGCAGAACGGCTGACCAACATCGACGACAGCACCTTACAAGTACCCAGTCCGCACAACGAAGTCGAACAATTTCTGCAACGAACCGAACAGCAGGAATCGCTTGCACAGCTATTACAAGGGCTTTCGGAAACCGACCGTACCATTCTATTCCTGCGGTGCGAACAGGAACAATCGTTTCGGGAAATCGCTGAGCGGCTCTCCATGAAAGAGGCAACGGTACGAAAGCGGTTTGAACGTGCCCGAAAAGCCATTCAAAAACAAGAGGAAAGGGGAATCTCCTATGTCAAAAAATGTTCCATCCAACCATGAACCACCGATTTCACCAGCGGACTGGGATGCCATCGTTGCCGCTGCCTTTTCCCCTGATGCAGAACCCCACGTCTTTTCCGACCGTTATCAGAAACAGAAACAAAAACAGGAGGAATTACTTATGCCGAAAAAATCGATTCATGCGAAAAAAACCATTGTCATTGCTGCGATTCTTGCAGCCGCTGTTGTTGCCATTCCAACCTCTGCTTATGCCGTCAATCGCATTTATCAGGCATCCATCCAATCCACGGGCAGCTATCAAAAAGACGTTGTAATTGATGCCGGAGATAGCACCCTTGACACCCGTACACAGTCCCTGCAAGTGGGCTGGATGCCGGATGGTATGACCCTTGACAAAAGTTCCGGAAAATATCACGACGACCAAAACCGTGGCGTTACGATGCTGTTCTGGAAAATGCAGGACGGGGATTTCTTACAGACGGTCAACCGTGGCATTGTGCATTCTAAAACCGAAACCATCAACGGCAATCAGGTCTTTTTCCTGCAACGGGCTGCCGCAAATCTTCCAGACGGACAGATGGACTACCGCAACATTGTCTGGGTTGCTTTCTCAAATACACCCTATGCAGCACAGTTCTATGCAACAGACGACCTCACGAAAGAAGAGTTGACACAGATTGCAGAACATCTCTCCCTAAGCCCAGCGGAACAGGAAACAGCAAGCCTCTGGCAGCCGGAAGAATCTCTCATCGAATCCTCCGGAGATGCCCCTGCAACGGCTTGCGATGTCAATCAGCTTTCGTATGTCAACATCGGGGATACCTTGACCACAGAGGAAACGGTTTCTCTGAAACTGGAGGCTCTTTCCACACAAAATACCTTTGCTGGCATTTCCACCGATTGCATCGGGCAGGATTGCGATTACAGCCGCTATCAGAATGCAGATGGCACGATTGCAGACAATACCCGCACATGGTATCGTTCCGGCGATGGGGTCAACACGCTGGATGAAGCCATCAAAACCGAAACCATTCCACAAACCATTCTGACCTTCCAGCTCACCTACACCAACAACGGTACAGAAGCGGTTGAAACTTGCGTTTGTCCGCAATTGTTCCGGATGCAGGCAGACGGCACATTCCCAGCATACACAGCAGAAGCCGAAACGGAATACTCTGTGGACAGCTGCGACTTGAACCTAACAGGCGAGTTCTTCTCGTTCGCCTCGTCCGGCAGCCACAGCAAAAATAACGTGCTGTTACAGCCCGGCGAAACCCAAACTGTTACGGTTGCCTTTCTGGTCGATGCCGACCAGCTGGACGAACTGTATCTCGTACCTGCTCCGCACGGCTATGAATTGTCCGAGGAAGTCACACAATCTCCGATTCTGCAAGTGGCTTCGGCTCTGAATCGCTAAATCTCTCTTTGACAGGAAATCAGAAAACCAGCACCCGTTCGCCTGGAATGGGTGCTGGCTTGTTCTATGTTTCTATATCCACTGTTCAATAAGCGATGCAAGCAGTGCCGTTCCTGAGGCTGCCAAAACCACCACAATTAACGGCAGCCCGTTCCATGCCAACATGACTGCAATCACCGTTGCAGCAATTGCAGAGGGAAAATCTCCCGTTGCATAAAATCGTCACTGCATGCAAGAGCAACCGTTCGTCTGGAATGGGTGCTGGTTTGTTCTATGTTTCTATATCCATTGTTCGATGAGTGATACAAGCAATGCCGTTCCAGAGGCTGCTAAAGCCACCACAATCAACGGCAGCCCGTTCCATGCCAACACCACAGCAATCACCGTTGCAGCGATTGCAGAGGGAAAATCTCCTGTTGCATAAAATCGTCACTGCATGCAAGAGCAACCGTTCGCCTGGAATGGGTGCTGGTTTGTTCTATGTTTCTATATCCATTGTTCGATGAGTGATACAAGCAATGCCGTTCCAGAGGCTGCTAAAGCCACCACAATTAACGGCAGCCCGTTCCATGCCAACACCACGGCAATCACCGTTGCTGCAATCGCAGAGAAGAAATCGCCCGTTGCATAAAATCGTCACTGCATGCAAGAGCACCCGTTCGCCTGGAATGGGTGCTGCTTTGTTCTATATCCACTGTTCAATAAGCGATGCAAGCAATGCCGTTCCAGAGGCTGCTAAAGCCACCACAATCAATGGCAGCTCGTTCCATGCCAACACCACGGCAATCACCGTTGCAGCGATTGCAGAGGGGAAATCTCCTGTTGCGTAAAACACCGCCGGAATTGTCATCGCACTCAAGATGGCATACGGGATATAATACAAGAAATCCTGCAAAAAGCGGGACTGTATTTTCTTCCGGAAAATCGTCATCGGCAGCATCCGAATCAAATAGGTAACCACTGCCATGACCAAGATGGAACAGATAATTCTCATACTGCTGCCCCCTCTTCTTCTTTTCTCGGAAAGAGCCATGCACAAAGTGCTGCCGTCAAAACTCCGCAGAGAATAATGGCAAAGCCGCTGGAGATAAACGGCAGACAATACTTGCAAATAATGCTGCATCCCGCTGCAACCAATACTGCAAAGACAATGCTTTTCTGCTTTCGCATTGGCGGAATGAATATCGCAAAAAACATACCATACAGTGCAATCCCCAAGGCATCTGTTATGATTTTCGGCAAAATTTCGCCGGCAGCTGCTCCCAAAAACGTCCCCAAACTCCAGCCAATCAACGGCAGGGACATCAGTCCATACAGATACGGGGCGGAAATCTGTCCGTCCTGCGAAACCGCAACCGCAAAGATTTCATCTGTAATCCCGAATGCGGTCAAAAAACGGTGTATCATATGCTGAAACGTCTGGTCTAACTTCTGCGACAGGGAAAGCCCCATCAAGGCATATCGCAAGTTAATGCAAAACTGTGTGAGAGCAAGTTCTAAGTAAGAACCGCCGGCTGCAATGACTCCAATTCCGGCAGCCTGTCCGGCTGAGGTGACATTCGTCATGGAAATCGCAACGGCTGCGGAAACGGAAAGCCCTGCTTTTACCGCCAAAATTCCAATGCTGAACGAAACAGAGAGATACCCCAAAGCAATCGGAATTCCCTGCCGCACCCCTTTCCAAAATGCTTGTTTGTGCTGTGCTGTCATGATGTTATCCTTCGTCCTTTCATTTGATGTGCATGTAGCAGTATAGCACATTTTCGGAAATTTTGCAATTTCTTTTTCCAAACAAACCAAAAAGAAACCATATTTCACAGACAGCATCATTTTCCATAAAACAAGCCAACTACCTTGTAAAAAAACCAACAAAATTTACAGCTATAGGCTTGACATCCTTTCCAGCATCTTTTATAATAATAGTAACCATACGAATGTGGGCGAATTTTGTTATGAGAACTACTTTTTGGAAAGGAGTCTTTTGATGAAGACCAATCATTGGAAACGTACAATTGCCGGACTGCTGGCAATGTCAACTTTATTCTCGCTTTCTTTCACAGCTGTTTCTGCGGAAGAAACTACAGCAGAAACCACTGCTGCTGCAACCACAGCCACCACTGCAACCACGGTTGTTGAAATTCCAGAAACAGATATGCCAACCTTGTCGGTTACAGAAGAAGAAGCTACTGCCTTTAAAGTTACCCCGCTGACCATCAAGGTGGGCGAAGAATCTGTCAAGGGCTTATCCGTTTCCGGCTACAAGGGCACAGATACCGACGTTGTCATTCCGGACACCCTGATTGACAAGAAGGGCAATGAACTGCCAGTATTCGGGATTGCAGATGGTGCATTCAGCGGAAAAGATACCATCACTTCTGTAAAAATGCCGGAAACCGTTACCACCATTGGAGCAAATGCTTTTTCTGGCTGCTCCAGCCTGACCAGTGTCAACATTCCGGATTCTGTTACCACTTTGGGGGCAAGTGCATTCTATGCCTGCACCAGCTTAGCTTCTATTCATATCCCGGAAAGTATCACCACCATTGATGCAGATACGTTCTGTTCCTGCACCAGCTTAACAGAAATTGAACTGCCATCTACCCTGATCCGTATCGGCAATGAAGCATTCTGCTCCTCCGGCTTGACCAACATCACCATTCCGGAAGGTGTCACACAGGTTGGTAAAGAAGCCTTTGCTGGCTGCTCCAACTTGGTATCTGTTTCCATTCCGGGTTCTTTGGAAGTCGTTAGTGCTTCCACATTCCAGGAATGCTTCCGGCTGCAGTCTGTTACCTTTGCAGAAGGCACAAAGAAGATTCTGGATTCTGCATTCTACAGCTGCCCTGCTCTGGACAATGTGGTCTTACCGAGTACCGTTCGTTGGATTGGCAATTCTGCATTCGCTTATTCCGGTATCAGCAATATTTCTCTGCCGGAAGGCTTGATCGAACTTGCAAGCGGCAACTTCTCTCACTGTGCAAACCTCAAGAGCATCACGCTGCCGTCTACCATGACTTGCATTAAGAGCGATGTGTTCTCCTATTCCGGTCTGGAAACCATCACCGTTCCGAATACCATTACACAAATCAGCTCCGGTGCATTTGCATTCTGTCAGAACCTGACGAGCGTATCTCTGCCGGATAGCCTGAGCGATGTCCGGAAACAGGCATTCTATAACTGCACATCCCTGACAGATATTAACATCCCGGCAAGCATGACCCTGCTGGAAGCACAGACGTTCCAGAACTGCACCAGCCTGACCAATGTTACCCTGCCAGACGGCTTGGTTAAGATTGAAGACTATGTATTCTATAACACTGGTATTACCAACATTACCATTCCGGATTCTGTGACCAGTCTCGGTATTTCTGCATTCTCCAACTGTGCGAGCCTGGAATCTGCAACGCTGGGCAGTGGTCTGACGAAAGTAGACAAGTGGCTGTTCCGGAACTGCTCTTCTTTGAAGGATGTGACACTGGGCGAAAACATCCAGAAGGTTGACAACTTTGCCTTTGCAGAATGCGGTAACTTGGAAACGATTACCCTACCAGATTCCGTCACCAACATCGGTATTTCTGCCTTTGAAAAGTGCCGTTCTCTGAATGATGTGAAACTGCCAGACGGCTTGACCACAGTCGACAAAAATGCATTTTTGGATTGCGACAAGCTGACAAATGTCACCATTCCGGATTCTGTCACCACCATCGGCAATCAGGCATTCGGCTACCAGACCAACAATGACATGAGCACATCCAAAAAAGATAACTTCCAGATTACTGGTAAAACCGGTTCTGCGGCTGCTGATTATGCAAACAATTCTGGCATTTCGTTCAACGACCCAGATGCTCCGACAACGACAACGACAACGGATACAACCGACACAACCGATGTTTCTGGAGAAACCACCGAAACCACAACTGTTACAGAAACAACCGACACAACCGATGTTTCCGGAGAAACCACCGAAATCACAACTGTTACAGAAACAACCGACACAACCGATGTTTCCGGAGAAACCACCGAAACCACAACTGTTACAACCGATTCTGGTACATCATCCGAAAACATCTGCGGAGATACGACTATGGATGGTAAGGTTGACTTGGTTGACGCTGTTCTGCTGAATAAATTCTTGGCTGGAGCAGTCACCTTTACTGACCAGCAGGTTACAAATGCAAACTGTGACCAAACAGACGGAACAGATACCGTTGGCGAAGAAGATACAACGGCTTTGATTCGGTTCGTTCTGAACATGGAAGGCTATCAGACACTTCCACACATTTCTGAAAATGCTTAATTTTGATTGAACCTATTACACATTACACAAATACAAAAAGAGGACGGGTTCTCGTTGGAGTGTTCGTCCTCTTTTTTCGTTCTGTTACTGTTTTGCTTCCGGTGCTTTTCCATTGACGGAAAATACTGCAATTGGGTCTAACAAGTCAGAAAGCAAAATGCCTTCAATATTGGCACTGCTGCAAAATGCCAGCATAGACGGGTAACTATCATCGTTCAAGAAAAAGACGGTTTTTCCGTCTTCTTTCCGGACACCCACTTCATAGGCTGCATCTTGATAGAAAAAGTAAATCAAAATGCCATCCTGCCGATGCTGCCGCAGACAATCCAGCAATTCGCTGGCACGCCACATTTGCGGTTCTGTGGAAAGTCCCATCTTCTCCCAAAATGGTTCCATATCAACACCTCTTTTCTATCTTTTATTATACCATAATCTCGCTTTTATTGCAACTCCTGTTATATCAACTTTTCGGACTTTCCAATAGACACTTGTATCCAGCTTTTGCAGTAAGCGGCAATCGGAGCGATATCATACAAGGGCTGCACCCGCAAGGCGTGCCATTGTTTCACGGTGTCATAATCTAACGTATCCGACCGGCAGCCTGTCAAATAGACGGGGATTTGCCGTTCCGCTGCTTTGGCTGCAAATGCTTGAAAACTTGCATCTGTGCAAATCGTTCCGGAATGATAGCAGGCATAAAAGATAGCTTGAATGTAGTCTGGAATCTCTGGCAGCGAACCGCCAACACCAGCTGTCAGCTGCAACAGCGGTGCAGGCTGCAACAGGTTCAACGGCTCTGAAAGCGGCAGCATTGGTGCACGGCTGGGAATGGTTCTATTCTGATGAAACTGCCCCTGCTTGTCATATGTTCCATAGACAGCATCTCGAAAACTATACAAGTTTCCGCTGCCGGGCAGCTGCTGCAACAGTTGAATGGCTTCGTGTATGGTCGGAATGTTGTCTGTATTGCAATGGCTGACAAAAACACCCGTTGCCTGCTGTTCCTGCAAAAATCGCACTGCATAGGCGAAGTTTGTCCAGCCGTTTGCTTTTGGATTGGAAAGCGGTTCGTTGCTCGCCACCAGTACCAACGGCGGACAATCTGTCCCCAATACACACCCCAAAACAGCAGCGGTATACGCCAAGGTATCCGAACCATGCAGCAAAATCCATCCGTCACAAGCTTCTTTCCAAATCCGTTCTCGCACATGATTCACCAGCAAGGAAAGCGTTTCGCCAGTCATCTGCTCACTGAACAGGCGAAATGGTTCAGATGGAATGACGGTGATTCCATCTAAAATGCCTCGTTTTTTTGCCCCTTCCAGCAAGAAATAGGTGGACGAATCCGGCAGCTGTAAATAGCCATCTTCTGCAACCTGACAGCCAATCGTTCCGCCAGTAAAAATGACACCAAGTTTCATTTGCAATCCTCTCTCCAGAAAAATAATGGGGTTGTTGTTTGTTTTCCATACATCGAATGATTGCCGTTACAAAGTCGGGCAATCGTACAGACTACTGCAAAATAGGGGAAATACGAAAATCCAAATACTTCTGCTCCGATGCAAATCGGTGCAAGCAAGGTATTCGACGCACTTCCGAATACTGCCGCATAGCAAAGAGCCGCTGCCACAACAGACGGAATTCCCAGCAGTGGTGCGAGTACTGCCCCCAGACACGCCCCAATGGCAAACAATGGCGTTACTTCTCCGCCCTGAAAACCGATGGCAAGCGTCAGCACGGTAAATCCTAGTTTCCCCAGAAAGTCAAACCAATATACGGTATCGCCGTTGCAGGAAAGTGCAATTAAATTTGTTCCCAGACCGGAATATCGCCCTTTTCCACAGAGATACAGCAGAATCGCCAGCCCTGCACCGCAAATGACAATGCGAAGCATCGGATTTGGCAACCATTTTGCAGCTGCTTGTTTCGCCTGTTTCAACAGGAATGTGAAAACGCCGCCTGTCAATCCAGCTGCTACGCCCAAAATCAACATTGGAATCGAAATCGGGGAAACAACGGTTTCCGGCAATGTCACCTGAAATGTTTCCAAACCCAATGCAATCGAAACGAGATTAGCTGTGATGGCGGAAAGGGCTGCTGGCAACAATGCCCGATATTCCAACTTTCCGACCACCAGAACTTCCAGTGCGAAACAAACAGCGGCAAGCGGAGCGTGAAATAAGCCGCTGAATCCGGCTGCCATTCCGGAAATCGTGAGAATGCGAATCAAACTTTTTTGCCTCTGAAATAAAGGAATGTGGCTTCCTGTCCAATGAGCGACCGTTGCACCCAGCTGCACAGCAACGCCTTCTCGTCCGGCACTGCCGCCGCAGAGATGCGTCAGCCAAGTGCTGCCGATTAACAGTGGAATCAGCCGCAATGGAATACGGTCTGCTTTTCCGGTTGCAGCATCAAAAATCAAGCCCATTCCCTGACTGCTCTCTTTTCCATACTTCTGATAAACCCAAACCATCAACGCACCTGCCAGTGGCAAAAATGGCAGAAACCAGAGCAAATGAGCCGTGCGAAGTGTTCCAATTTCCAGTAAAATTCTGCCGAACCCTGCTGTAATCACGCCGGTGATTGCTCCGATTAGTATGGCAAGCAGGCAGAGCAGCCCCATCGGCAGCAATTTTTCTTTGATTGCATGCATACAAACACATCCTTTTTCAATGATTTTTTATTTATATAGAAAAATCGCCAACGTGCATGGCACACGTTGGCGATTTCACAAGATATGGTGGGCCATCGGGGACTCGAACCCAGGACCATCCGGTTATGAGCCGGG
>OBVY01001249.1_pt1 | contig 16014 bp, 14 predicted proteins | sample 1538051 | NCBI WGS metagenome assembly OBVY01 (sample SAMEA2580017, study PRJEB22360) | human gut metagenome | biome: human gut; feature: human-associated habitat; material: faeces | place: Denmark | collected 2008/2010 | reverse complement strand
GATGGCGGCCGTCCAGGCCGAAGGGGCAGGGCATACAGTAGCGGCAGGCTGTGCAGCTGACGAGAGCCATCCGGTCAAAGATTTCCTTCGCCCGCAGAAGAGACTGCTTTTCCTTCTGTGTCATCATCCCCACGTCGCAGCGATCCCCATAGGAAAGATTTTCCTTCACCTGATCCATGGCGCCCATTCCGCTGAGCAGAAGGCTCACCTCCGGCTGATCCCAGAGAAAATCAAAGGCATACTCCACCGGGGTTTTTCCTTCAGGCAGACAGGCAGCCACATGTTCTGAAAGTCTGGCAAGGCTTCCTCCCAGAAGAGGTTCCATGATAACGACGCCAAGCCCCCTGTCCGCCGCCATTTTAAGCCCCTTCTGCCCTGCCTGATAGTCCAGATTAATGTAGTTGTACTGGATCTGGCAGAAGTCCCACTGATCCGTATACTGAAGAATATCCTCAAATACGTCCAGCGTATCGTGGAAAGAAAAGCCGATAAATTTAATCTTTCCCTGCTTTCTCGCTTCCTCCATACGCTCTATGAGAGAAAATTTCTTTACTTTTTCCTCGAATCTCTTGCGGTTCAGTGCGTGGAGCAGGTAAAAATCAATGTGATCGGTCTGGAGCTTCTGGAGCTGCTCGTCTAAAAACTTCTCAAAATCTCCTTCCTCCTCCAGCAGCCAGACAGGACATTTGTCTGCCAGCCATACCTTTTCCCGGTATCCGTCCTGCAGAGCCTTTCCCACGACTGTCTCGCTGAAGCCGCCATGATAGGGATACGCCGTATCCACATAATTCACGCCGCCGTCGATTCCCGCCCTGAGAATTCTTACCGCCTCTTCTTCATCTACCGCCCCATCATCTGTCAGAGGCAGACGCATGGTTCCAAATCCCAGCGCTGATACCTGAACCCCTGTTTTCCCCATTATTCTGTACTTCATAGTTTTCTCTTCCCTTCTCGTTTTTTAAGCTTCCTGCGGTGTTTCTGCTTCCGTCTGTCCGCCTGTCATATATTCATGCTCTCTCTTAATTTCCTGGAATAAATGGACAGAATCCCAGCTTTTATTTGTCTCTGTCAGCACCGCCTTATAATTAATCCGCCCTGCCCCGTTCTTTCTCAAAGCGCTCAGAAGCGTATCAACCCTGGCAGAGGTAAAACCAGCCATCAGCATCATCTCATCCTGAAACTCTTCTCCCTCATAAACAGAGCCGTTGTCTTCCATGTCTTTAAGGCCCGCCAGAAAGCCTACCGGCTTTAAGTAATCTTCCTTTGCCACTGTCTTCAGGCGGAATCCAAGGGGAAGCAGAGCTTTTGTGATCTTCCTTTTCCTCTCGTCGCCTTGAACATTATATAACAGCACAGTTTCTCTCATACTGTTCTCCTTTTCCCTCTATTTTCCTGTCTGCCGCAGCCGTTTATTCACAGCTTTGCAATCAATATTATAAAAAAACCGTTCTGAAATTACAACCTTTCCCTGTAAGAAATTCCCGGAAGGCCAAATCCCGGGCTGTGAAAAGCAGCCTCGGAATTTCCCCAACTCCAAGGCTGCTATCGCTGATTACCATCTTTTGTTTTCATGCTGTTTTTAAAAATCCTCCGAATAAATTGTGGAATCTCAGTTCCGCCGCTTGCGGAGATCAGATACCGTTTCTCCAGCATACGCATCCCTCCTTATGGATGATTCAACACACAAGCACGTTCCTTCCCTTTACTATATCATATTTTAAAATTCTGTCAATATTGTATAATGACAAAATTGTCTTTTTTTATAGAATTAGTTTGTACTTTACTCAGAATTATCTTGCTTTTTGAGGGATGCTTCTGCTGGTTCACCGGATCGGCACTGCCGTTACTGCCTGTCTTTCATCAGCATGACCATAACGGCCTCCTGTGCGTGAAGGCGGTTTTCTGCCTCTTCAAATATTTCATCTGCATGCGCTTCAAAAACCTTTTCTGTGATCTCCTGGCCTCTGTATGCCGGCAGGCAGTGCTGTACCATAGCGCCGGGACGGGCTGCCTCCATCAAAGCGTCGTTAACCTGATATCCCTGGAACGCCTTCATGCGAACTTCCTTTTCGTCTTCCTGTCCCATGGATGCCCATGTATCTGTAATAATAACGTCCGCATTTTCTGCAGCTTTCATCGGATCGTCCGTCAGAAAGAACTGCTCAAAATCAGAGGCAAAATCCATCACCTCTTTCGCCGGGCGATATCCTTCCGGCGCAGCCACAGATACATTCATGCCGGATTTTAAGCCGCCTACAATGAGAGAATTTGCCATATTGTTTCCGTCTCCAATGTAGCAAAGCTTCAGTCCCTCTAAAACGCCGAATTTTTCCCGGATAGTCATCAGATCCGCCAGCACCTGGCAGGGATGACAGAAATCTGTCAAGCCGTTAATAACTGGAATCGAACCGTATTTCGCCAGATCCTCCACTTCTCTCTGTTCATAGGTACGAATCATAATCCCGTCTAAATACCGCGACAGAACGCGGGCCGTATCCTGTACCGGCTCTCCGCGGCCAATCTGCAGATCCCTGGCAGAGAGAAACAGCGGCTGGCCGCCCAGCTGATAAATTCCAGTTTCAAAAGAAACCCTTGTTCTGGTTGAGGATTTCTGGAAAATCAGTCCGATTGATTTTCCTTCCAGATGGCGATGGGCGATTCCATGCTTTTTTTCATATTTCAGCTGATCCGCCAGGTCCAGAATGGAAACAATCTCCTCTGACGTACAGTCCAAAAGTTTTAATAAATGATTCATATCTAAAATACCTCCTTCATGGCCTCGACAGCTCTGTCTATCTCTTCTTTCGTAATTACCAGAGGCGGGAGCAGACGAATCGTATCTTCTCCTGCCGTCAGAACCAGCACTCCTTTTTCCATCAGGGCGGCAGTCAGACCGGCCCGTTTTTCAGGTTCCACTGCGATGCCAAGTATCAGGCCCATTCCGCGGACCTCCTTTATCTGTTCAGAACCAAGATTTAAAATCGCCTGCTTCAGATATCTGCCTTTTTCTTTTACAGAATTGAGAAATTGCGGGGTATTGATGATGGAAAGAACCGTGTCCGCCGCCGCGCAGCAAAGGGGATTTCCTCCAAATGTCGTTCCGTGAGTTCCTGCTCCCAGCACATCCCCGCATTTTTCTGACGCTATGACTGCGCCGATGGGAAGGCCTCCTCCCAGTCCCTTTGCCGCGCTGACCACGTCTGGAGAAATTCCGTACTGCTCATAGCAGAACAGCGTGCCGGTGCGGCCGATACCGGTCTGAACCTCGTCAATCAGAAGGAGAATGTCCTTTTTTCTGCAGATTTTTTCTGTTTCTTTCACAAATTCCTGATCCAGAGGCAGCACGCCTCCCTCCCCCTGAATCAGTTCCAGCATAACGGCGCAGACTGAATCGTCTAATTTTTCTTCCATCTCTTCTATGTTTCCAGGCGTCACATAGTCAAACCCCTCTGTAAAAGGGAAAAAATACTGATGAAACTTATCCTGGCCTGTCGCTTTCAGCGTAGTTACGGTCCGCCCATGAAAGGACTGCTTTAAAGTTATAATCCGGCTGCGGCCTTCCCCGTACTTATCAAACGAATACTTTCTGGCCAGCTTAATCATTCCTTCGTTAGCCTCCGCACCTGAGTTGGCAAAAAAGACTTTTCCCATCCCTGTGGAACAGATCAGGCTCCTGGCCGCCCGTACCATCGGCTCTGTGTAGTAGAGGTTGCAGGCGTGCAGTAGCTTTTCCGCCTGGCCGTTTCCAGCCGCCAGAAGCGCCTTATTTTGATGCCCCAGGCTGTTGACGCCTATTCCGGAAGTCATATCTATATAGGAGCGTCCCTCGCTGTCCCAGAGTACTGCTCCCTTTCCGCATTCCAGAGCAATGGGAAAACGATTGTATGTGTGCATCACATACATTTCCTCCTGTTTCTTTATCTCTTCCAATGTCATATCAATTCCTCCCAATTCTCTAAAGCAGTTTTTATATTTTTCATGAAACTATATCCTTTATGAAAACATCGTTCCCACGCCATCCTGGCTCAAAATTTCTATGAGAAGCGAATGGGGGATACGGCCATCCTGAATATTTGCACGTTCTACGCCCTGGCGTATTGCCTCCACGCAGCAGTCCACCTTGGGAATCATACCGCCGGAAATCACACCGGATTTCACCAGGGGCGGAACCTCCGATACTTTCAATTTAGGAATTAGGGAAGAAGCGTCTCCAGGAGTACTCATCAGGCCGCATACGTCTGTCAGAAGAATCAGTTTTTTGGCTTTCAGGGCTACTGCCAGTTTTTCTGCCGCCGTATCTGCATTGATATTGTAGCAGGTATCGTTGTCTGCCCCTGCGGCTACCGAAGACACCACCGGGATGTATCCTGCATCCAGCGCATCCAGCACAATCTTTTCATTCACTCCTGTAATATCCCCTACATAACCATACTCTGTCCCGTCCGGATCCTTCAGAGGCACGGCCTGAAACAGGCTGCCGTCCATGCCGCTGAGCCCCACTCCACGGCCGCCCTCTTTTTCCAGCAGCCGGACCAGGTTTTTATTCACCTTACCGCAGAGAATCATCTGAACAATGTCCATCGTCTCTTCATCTGTATAGCGGAGTCCTTTGACAAATTTCGTCTCTTTTCCAATTTTTTTCAGCATATCCGAAATCTCCGGGCCTCCTCCATGGACCAGGACAACTTTGATACCTACCAGGCTGAGCAGAACAATATCCTGAATGACCGCCTGCTTCAGCTCTTCATTCACCATAGCGTTTCCGCCATATTTTACTACTACAATTTTTCCGGTATACTCCTGGATATAGGGAAGCGCCTCCACCAGAATTCCGGCTTTCTGTTTTGGTTCTAAATTCATCATGAGCGATAATCTCCGTTTATTCTTACATAGTCATAAGTCAAATCGCAGCCCCAGCAGGTTGCCGTACCGCAGCCTTCTTTCAGGGAAACCAGGATTTCCACTTCATCCTGGTTCAAAATCTTCTTAGCCAGCGCCTCGTCAAAATCCAGTCCCTGCCCATTCTCACAGACGGAAATGCACCCTTCTGCTGATGCAAACTCTATCTGAACTGCTTTCGTGTCAAACGAAGCGCCGGAATAACCCATGGCGCAGAGAACGCGCCCCCAGTTGGCATCCGATCCAAACATAGCCGCTTTTGTCAGGGAAGAAGAGGCGATCGATTTGGCAAGGATCTCTGCCTTTGCCTCGTCTTCCGCTCCTGTTACCGTACAGGTTATCAGCCTGCTGGCTCCTTCTCCGTCTCCCGCAATTTTCCGGGCCAGGTCTTTCATTACCGCGTGCAGCGCCTCGCAGTACGCGTCATAAGACTCGTTTTCTTCTGTGATCTCTTTATTTCCCGCCATGCCGTTTGCCATTACCACACACATATCGTTGGTGGAGGTATCTCCGTCTACTGTAACGCGGTTAAACGTCTTATCCACATAAAACAGCAGCGCCTTTTTCATCATGTTTGCAGAAATCGCGCAATCGGTCGTAATAAAGCAGAGCATTGTCCCCATATTGGGGTGGATCATTCCGGAACCCTTGCAGATTCCTCCCATATGGCAGAGTGTGCCTCCGGCTCCAAACTCCACGGCAAACGTTTTTATCTTCGTATCAGTTGTCATAATGGCTTCTGCCGCTGCCAGGGAATTATCATATTTCATCTCCATTTCCGCCGCATGGGCTTCAATGGCCTCCACCGGAAGAGTCTGGCCAATAATTCCAGTAGAAGCGACTACTACGTTTTCTTCCTCCACTTCCAGGGCGCGGGCGGCCGCCATCCCCTGCCTTCTCGCATGTTCCATTCCAAAAGGCGCGCATGCATTGGCGTTTCCTGAATTGATAATAACCGCCTGAGCCTTTCCATCTGCCAAATGTTCTTTCGTTAAAAGTACCGGCGCGGCTTTTACCTGGTTTTTCGTATATACGGCAGCCGCATTGCAGAGGCAGTCAGAACGTATCATCGCCAGATCCTTCTTTGTCTGCGATTTGCGAATGCCGCAGTGCAAAGCTCCTGCCTTAAATCCTTTTGCGGCGCAGACACCGCCCTCTATTATTTTCATACTGGATCGTCCTCCTATTCTCTCATTCCTTTAAAGATACAGCCCTCTGGTCTCCTCAAAGCCAAGCATCAGATTCATATTCTGTACCGCAGCTCCCGACGCTCCCTTGCCCAGATTATCGAACAGCGCCGTCACAATGGTCTGCTCCTCGTGGCCATTTACAATCAGCTCCAGATTGTCGTGCCCTGACAATGAAGCTGCCGAAATCATCCCGTCATAGCCAAACGGATGAACCCTGATTACCTTCTGCCCTTCATACCATTCTGCCAGCGCCTCCCAGATCTCCTGTGCCGACGGGCAGCCGGGCAGCAGACGGTTCTGCAGCATCACAGTAACGGCCATTCCCTTATAATAATCATCCACAATAGGACAGAATACCGGGGCTTCAGAAAGGCCGCAGATTTTCTGCATCTCCGGCAGATGTTTATGTTTTAAAGTCAGCCCATACATCCTGGGGGCCAGAAAACTGTCCGGCTTATCAGAACCTTCATACTGGGCAATCATCTTCTTTCCTCCGCCGGAATATCCGGTCAGCGAAAACGCTGTCAATGGATAATCAGCCGGAATAATCCCCCGGGCTGTCAGAGGATACACAGACGTAATGAATCCTGTTGCGTGGCAGCCGGGGTTCGCCACCCTCCGCGAAGCAGCAATCCTCTCACGATGCGTTTGGGAAAGCTCCGGTATTCCGTAATCCCATCCCGGCGCAGTCCGGTGGGCGGTGGAAGCGTCAATAAACCGCGTATCTGGATTTTCTGCCAATGCCACTGCCTCGGCCGCCGCTGCATCCGGCAGACATAAAAATACAACATCCGCCTGATTTATCAGCTTTTTTCGCTCTGAAAGATCTTTTCGTTTTTCCTCTTCAGCTAAAATCAGCCCAATATCCGTTCGTCCAGCCAGACGCTCGTAAATCTGCAGTCCTGTAGTTCCTTCCTTCCCGTCTATATATACCTTCGGTTTTTCCATGTTTACTCCAATCCTATCTGTTATGCTTCTCATTATGCCACCTCCCTGTGGAGTGGCATAATTATAACATTTAATTTATAAATATGCAATATATTTCTGGAATATTTATTATTTACTCTTTTTATGCACTATTTTGCGGTATTTCTTTATTTAAATTGCATAAATAACCATTTCTATAAAGTCTTCCTGTTTCAGAGGAAACCTCGTCCTGTAAAGCAAAAAAGGATATGCCGGGCAGATACCTGCCCGGCATATCCAAAACTTTAAATTCTCTTTTAATATACAGCTATCTTTTTAATGCATCGCTCCGCTTCCATCCAGGTAGCGTCCATTAGGAGCTGTGCGGTTCGCCCACATAGCACCGCTGTTGTCAAAGTAATAGGTCTTTCCGTCAATGGTCTGGTAGCCTGTCATCATGGCGCCTCTCGTACCGTCAGAGACTGGATTTAAGTAGTACCATACGCCGTTAATCTGCTGCCATCCTGTCCTCATAGCGCCTCTTGTGCCGTCAGAGACTGGATTCAGATAGAACCAGCGGTTATCAATAAACTGCCAGTCTGTCTCCATGTAACCGTTTCTGTTGAAGTGGAACCAGTTATTGTCCACAAACAGCCATGCGTTCACAACAGAACTTCCGTCTGGATTTCTGTACCACCAGCCCTTGGCATCCTGTACCCATCCTGTGCCTGTACCGCCGCCAGTTGTGTAGACCTCATCAGAGTCAAGATCCAGCTCATCGGACTCTACCCACTCGCTCTTTTCATTATCTCCGCTGTGAATAGCCCTTACCTTAAAGCTGTAATCGCCGGTCTTTGTCATATAGGAATAGAACTCGTAATAGTCGTTGGGAGTCGTCACGGTTGTAACCAGGTTATCGTTTCTGTAAAGCTTCACCTCGTACTTATCCGCATCCTCCACCTGGCCCCAGGTAGCTGTGTATCCGGACCACTCTGTCTCGTCTGGTTCTTCCAAATCACCGGAAATTTTCCGCATCTCAATGTAAACTATCAGAGTTGTATCATCGTCTTCCTTCTTAACCTTCTTCAGCTCTGTATGCATACCGCTGACTTTCACATCGCTCTTTGTAAAACCGTCGAAGTCATAATCATCCTCAGACTCGAACTCCAGACAGATAACAGGCTCTGTGCCCCTCTGGAATTCATCCTCCTCGTTGTCGAAATACTCATCCGTCACTTCGTGTCTGACGCCTTCCGGATAGTGGCTGACTGTGTAACCTGGAATATCCATGGTATCTCCAGCCTTAGGCTCCTCTCCGTCAAAACGAATCTCCAGACGTCCCTTTACTTCCTTCGTATCGTCCTTTGCCAGGGCGGTGACAGACATGCCAAGCGCCATCACAGCTGCCATGGAAAGAACCGCGATCCTTTTCCTGTTCTTCCTCATATTCTCTCCTCCTTTTTCTCCTTCGTTTTGCCAGAATCATCTTTAAATTCTTACGGTTCATTATACCAAATCAGAGACAGTTCGTCAAAGATGTTTGAATTATTTTGCACATTCTTTTTTGTTATCGTTATTATAGCAGAATTTTTCCTTCTATTCTTAACTTTTTGCTTACATTTTTATGACTTTTTCTGTATTTGAACTGTTTTTTTGACAATTTATATGAATCAGCACAAAATGCATCATAAAAGAGGGTGTCGCAAAATCATCAAATTAGATGATTGAGCGATGCCCTCGTTCTCTATATAAAAAAATCCGAAAGGATTCCTTTCATTTTAGGATTCCTTCCGGATTTTTGGCGTACTTTAATAATGCTTCCGTTCTTGGGCTTTTTAAGCAGTTTCTTTAACTGGAAAAAGATAACTTCCCAGCCGCTCTTTTTGGATTTTTGCGTGCAGTTTATTGATATTGGTGCATTTTTCTTTATAAGGACAATCGCTGCAATCTTCGCATTCATAAACAGTTACTTCTGATTCATAGCCACTTTTACTTTTTTGTTTTTTGACAAAAACAGGGATCAGTGTTTTCCCGGCATGACAGGTGTATGTGTCAGCTTTTTCGTCATACCCCATGTTTTCACGTCTGCTGATATCCTGTTTGAAACTCCGTTTCTTCCATTTTTCATAAGTTTGTGGTTTTATGCACGGCTTCTGTTTTGTGCTTCTCAGATAAGTATACGCTTCTTCACTTTCATATCCCGAATCAGCTGTCACACTCGGATAACGCAAGCCCAGGTTCCTTTCCATTGTCTTTAAAAAGGGAACCAATGTCCACACATCATTCCGATCCTGAAAAATATCCGCTGCCACGGTATATTCGCTGTCTACTGCAATCTGTACATTATATCCCGGCTTTAACTGGGCATTTCTCATATGGTCATCTTTCATGTGCATAAAGGCTGCATCCGGATCGGTTTTACAATAATTGTTTCTTCCCTGAAAGCTTGCCGTATGCCAGTCATAAATGGTCTGCCGCTCAAGGAATCTGTGGAAAAGCTCAGAATACCGTTGATTTCTGCTTTTCTGTTTTTCACGCCCATGAACAAAAAACGTGTGCTCTGTCCGGCAGCGTTCTTCTAAAAACAGAACGATATCCTGCAAATCCTGTGTCCTTGATTCTGGAGAAACCGAAAAGCTTTGCAGATATTCCCTGTTTAGAAGCTTCACGGACTCCTGAATCTTATGGAGCATTTTTTCTTCCCATTTCCCAATGGATTTCTTCCAGACAAATGTATATTTGTTTGCACAGGTTTCTAAGTTTCACAGGCATCTGCCAGAAATCCGGTGCGACAACGAGCAATCGTACTATGATCAGGGGCTTTCTGCCCGGCCAGCAGCCACATAAAGTTGATGTCTCGTTTGCAGGCGCTTTCTATCTTTCTTGAAGAATAAATGTTTTGAGAATAAGCGTAGGTCAGAATCTTGAACATGGTCTTTGAATCAACCGCCGGATTTCTGCCTTTGGCAGAGTAAGCCTGATACAGCAGGCTGTAATCTAAATCCTCCAATTCGTGGCTCAGCAGCCGGACAGAATCATCATCAGGAACCAGACCTTCCAAATTTAATGGAAAAACCAGTTGATAAGGTTCGCCGAATTCGGTATAATTTTTATAGTATTTTATGTATTTGGTCATACTTAATTATACCTTCTTAGTAAACAAATCTTTTAAGAACCAAAACGGTGTTAATATTAAGCCAAGCAACTCTTCCGCTATATGAGAGAAAAAAATAATAACTATGTTATCTGACACAAATGTCAATCCCTCTCCACCATCAACATATTTTGTTGCAAAGGCTCCAACAATCGCTATTGGTATAAATATAACCATTGACCAAAATAAATATGCCTGAAAAATCGTCAAAAAGCCCTCTACAACAAATGCTGACTCCCATAATGTTTTTACTGTAATTTTTCCAGTACAAAGGCATATAACCGATGTTATAAGTCCGTATAAAGATATTTCATGTATTTTTCCTATTATAGACATAATAATTTTTCTCTTTCTTTTTTAGAATTCATCTTCTGCAACTTTTTTCAATGCACACTGACAGCAAAGAATTTTTTCATTCCAATAATCTCTAAGATATGCTCCGCTTTCCCAAGTAAAATTTCTCTCAAATTCGCCGTTCTCTTCAATTAAATCAAATTCTTTCCCGCATTCTTCACAAGTTTCAAAATACATACCATCGACTTCGTCTTCAATAACTTGAACAGAACATTCATCGCATAAACATTTTCGTAAATTTTCATAAGACAACCCTGTCTCTATTGAAAACTCACTTTCTGCAAATTCCGGTTCAAATTCCTTTCCACACCATTCACATACACTCATTACTTTTTCCTCTCTTTCACTTTTTCTTTCTATTGATATTCTCAAAATCTTGAATAATAATTTTCTATCTGTCTTACTAAAATTTCAACATGTACTTTCCTGCTTTATTTTAATCTTCCTCATCATTATCATCACTCATTTGAATTTTGGTATTACCACCTAATGCTGATGATAGAGCCATGGTTGCAAAGCCAAGTGCCGCTGCTCCTACTACTGCCATCGTCGCTATAAATTTTTTATTCTCTGTATCCTTCGCCCCCATCATTTTTGATATTTCAAGCAATTTGTCAATAACATATTTCTTTTCTTCAAATGTTAATGTTTCATCTTCTAAAATTTTCTGTAACGCTTTTATATTTGTATTACATGACTCATAAAAAGACTGAACACTTTCACGATTTGTTTCCAATCCTTTATCCAAAGTTTCTTTATATTCTTTTAACATATCCTTCGATACTTTTGCAAACTCTGGGAACTGTTCTAGTGCTTTTTTTGCAACTTCAGGATCCATCTTATCCAGCATAGTCGCCATTGTAATAACTTTTTCTTTAGTAAGATGACGAAAATCATCTATTCCTAATTTTTTTAAAACTTTTTTCTCTGTTAGTGTTCTACTCATATTTCTCCTCACGCTTATATCTAATACTTCATTACTCAAAATAAGCTCCTACCATACAAATCACTATAATAACCACTAAAATAGCAAGCATTAAAAGCATTCCTTGTAAAAAATGTTTTTGTTCTAATTCTTTATTCTTTCTAATTTCTTCTTGCTTTATTTGATATTTTGTCTTTTTAGGTGGTTTCTTTGCTTGATGTTGCAACCCCTTTTCCACCATTCCTTCTACATCTGCTTCCAACATTGCTTCTTTGCTTTTTAAACTAAATTTAAGTTTCATATTCTCCACCTCACTAAAATCATTTTATCATGAAATTACTGATTTTTCATCTATTGTTTATAACCAAGAGCAAGTTAAAAATAACGCAGACAATATCTCTACTATCTGCGTCATTCCTCTAATGTCTTTTTGAAATATTTACTCCATTTTCTTTCAATCTTTACTCCAAATTTACTCCATTTTAAAAATCTGTTACGATATTTTGCGGTATTCTACGATACCTTTTCTTTGAAGAAAAATGTCTGTAAACCTTGATTTTAAGCGAACTTTTCAATATTTCCAAGCACTTTATTCTGTTGTGAGATTTTCTCTCAAATTATTTCTGCACAATAAACATTATTTTCTGCGGTCTTGTACAATAATATGTAATAGGATTATTCAACAATGTCGTTGGAATTGAAGCCTTACTGTCATCCACAATTTGCGTTCTTTTTTTCTTTATTCTTGAATCATATCCAACTACTCCACTTGCGTTACCCGTAGCCATTTCAAAATCATTGTCCCTCGTCACCAGATCCTTAGTGCCTATCTTATAGCACTTACTATTTCGTAAATCCAACATTTGTTCCATAACTGCCACTTTTGCATACATTGTATTTGAATCTCTTCGTGGATTACAATCTTCCCTTTTTATTATTCCTTTCTCACAAGCCTCGTAAAACTCAACTGCACTTAATGTTTCACTTTTTATTCCTGCTAAATGCATAAAATTATTTTTCCCATATCTTACTTCATAATAGTCATATGCATCCGCCTTTTTCTTTTTAAAAATGAATAATAAAGTAGTATCTGCATACTCTGAATACAATGCTGCACTTTTGCACAATACTGTTAATAATTCTGCAGGAGTCAGCATTCTTGTATTCTGTATTTTACACTTCATAATTCTCCTTAACGTAAAAGAGAAACCTTTTCATCAAAGGTTTCTCAATAAATCAAAACTAAAAAACTGGTTTCGTTATGGTGCTTTGCCACCAAATCACAGGCTTCTCACCCGCTCGGCTTGATTATCCTCTATGCTTAAGAGTAAATGCAAAGTTTTTACGTTGCCAGTGCAACGGAAGCAAACTCCTTATGCTTCGTGTCCTATCTCTAGGAAGAAATTTCTTTCTTGGTATTTTTATTATACTCAGAATTTGGGAAATTATCAACTTGTTTTTTACGATTTTATGTTTTATGTTTTTTTATAAATAGCCAGCCGTAAAACCACATATCTTTAGGTGTGTGGATACATGGTGGCCATAAATACTCTGCCTAATAGCAGGTTGCGCGTACTACGTTGCACTATAGTACACTATTCATTTCCTGACTACTCTGCGACTCCATTTTTAATGGAGTTTGGAACCACTGTAAATGGTTTTCCACGGATAAATGGCAGTCTGAGATATAATATCTCATAAGCTTGTTCTCTTTTTTCGCTTGCTATACTTAGTATGACAGAAGTGGGTTGCTTTTTAATGAAAAACAAAAAAGCGGACAAAATCCGCTTTAAAGGCAACTGTCGCAGTGAATGATACATTTCCATTGAACACTTTAGAGATTTCTTCAGAATATTCCTGAAACTGCTTTGGCAAATTAGCCGCAGACGCAACCGATATACCGATAATGAGATACAGAAAAAGATCAGCCCAGACTGATTGTCTAAGTTGATCTTTTTTATTCGCAGTGCAGTCACGGCTGCAGGTGCAGCCGGATTCCCTGAAATGAACGTCGCATTTGCAGCTACTGCTACAGTCGCGGGCGCAGTCGATTTTTAACTGCACTTTTTTACGTTCTTATTTTTCACCTGCACAGGACCTGTTTTACTTGAAGTATTTTACTCCAGATTCAAAGATTTTAATGTCTTTGTCTCCGTAGATATTCATAAATACGCCGTCTCCGATTCTCTCGGAATGGCCCATCTTTCCGTAGATACGGCCGTCCTCGCTGGTAATTCCCTCGATAGCCATAGCGGAACCGTTTGGATTCCACATCTCGTCCATGGTCGGATTGCCCTCTGCGTCTGCGTACTGTGTAGCTACCTGGCCGTTTGCATAGAGCTTATCCAGCCACTCTTCGCTTGCCACGAAGCGTCCCTCGCCGTGGGAAATCGGGTTCACATAGATTCCGCCCAGCTCTGCCTCGCGAAGCCACGGGGACTTGTTGGAAACTACCTTCAGATTGACCATCTTGGAAATATGGCGTCCGATGGTGTTCATAGCCAGCGTCGGGGAATCCTTTTTAAGCTCAGTGATTCTTCCCTCCGGCAGCAGTCCCAGCTTGATCAGGGCCTGGAATCCGTTGCACACGCCGAGAATCAGTCCATCTCTCTCGTTAACCAGCTTCTCCAGCTCCTCCTTCAGAACTGCGTTTCTGAAAGTTGTGGCAAAGAATTTGGCAGAACCGTCCGGCTCGTCTCCGCCGGAGAAGCCGCCTGGGAACATGACGATCTGGGACTGGGCAATGGCCTTTCTGTAAACCTCTACCGAATCTCTGATGTCTGCCGCGTCTCTGTTTCTGAAAATCTTTGTGATAACGTTGGCGCCTGCCCGCTCAAAGGCCTTAGTGCTGTCGTACTCGCAGTTGGTTCCCGGGAATACAGGGATGAATACTGTCGGCTGGGCTACTTTGTGCTTACATACATAAACCTTGTCTGTATTGTAAAGCTCTGTTCTCACCGGCTTCTGATCTACCTTGGACTCGGTCGGGAATACGTCCTCCAGCGTCTTTGTCCAGGCGTTTAAAGCCTCATCCATGGAGATGGATACGCTGCCGTACTCAAAGGCTGCCTTATCTGTCACCTCACCGATTACTGTATAGGTAATTCCAAGGCTTCCCAGCTTTCCGTCCGGTACCTCGCAGACCATATCGCCCCATGCCGGAACGAAGAAGTCTCTCGGATCTACGCTGTGCTCAATCTTCACGCCCAGCTTGTTTCCGAAGGCCATCTTGCTCACTGCCTCGGCAATTCCGCCAGCCTCTACTGCATATGCGGAAATGACGTTTCCAGCCTCCATATCTTTATAGAGCTTCTTGTAGCTGTCCATCACCTGGCTGTAAACCGGCAGATCGTAAGCGTCTCTTGCAATCTTTAATACGACAATCTTGCTGCCCGCTTTCTTGAACTCAGGCGTTACCACATGCTGCTTGTCAGAAACGTCCACAGCGAAGGATACCAGTGTCGGCGGTACGTTGATTTCTCCATGAGTCTCATCGTTGAAGGTTCCAGACATACTGTCCTTTCCTCCAATGGAAGGAAGTCCAAAGCCCATCTGAGCGCTGTAAGCTCCTAAGAGTGCACAGAACGGAGCGCCCCATCTTGTTCTGTCCTCTGTCATCCTCTTAAAGTACTCCTGGAAGGTAAAGCGGATCTTTCTGAAATCACCTCCATTAGCCACAATCTTGGCTACGGAATCAAGTACTGCGTAGACAGCTCCATGGTATGGGCTCCAGCTGGACAGGTACGGATCAAAGCCGTAGCTCATCATGGTAACAGCGTCACATTTGCCCTTTAATACAGGGAGCTTGGCAATCATGGCCTGAGTCTCTGTCAGCTGATAGCGGCCGCCGTAAGGCATGTAGGTGCTTCCCGCTCCGATGGAGGCGTCAAACATCTCCACAAGTCCCTTCTGGGAGCACACATTTAAGCTGGATAACAGCTTCAGCCACTGCTCCTTCACATCGCCAATCTCTTTTCTCTCGAAGAGATTACCCTCTTTTGCAGGAATCTCCACTGTTACGGCTGCCTCCTGGTGAGCGCCGTTTGTATCTAAGAAAGCACGGCTTATATCTACGATGGTCCTGCCTCTCCAGTGCATAACAAGTCTTGGAGATTCTGTGACAACGGCAACTGGAACTGCCTCCAGATTTTCCTCTGCCACATAATCCATCATCTGATCCACATCTTTTTTGTCAACTACTACCGCCATTCTCTCCTGGGACTCAGAAATGGCAATCTCTGTGCCGTCAAGGCCTGCATATTTCTTCGGAACCTTGTCCAGATCAATCTCAAGGCCTGCTGCCAGCTCGCCGATAGCAACGGAAACGCCGCCTGCGCCGAAATCGTTGCACTTCTTGATGAGACGGCTCACCTCCGGACGGCGGAATAATCTCTGAAGCTTTCTCTCTGTAGGCGGATTTCCCTTCTGAACCTCAGCGCCGCACACCTCGATAGACTCCTCTGTGTGAACCTTGGAGGAACCGGTAGCTCCGCCGATACCGTCGCGTCCCGTTCTTCCTCCCATGAGGATGATTACGTCGCCTGGATCAGAGGTCTCGCGGATTACGTTCTTTCTGGGAGCGGCTG
>OBVY01001245.1_pt1 | contig 16084 bp, 5 predicted proteins | sample 1538051 | NCBI WGS metagenome assembly OBVY01 (sample SAMEA2580017, study PRJEB22360) | human gut metagenome | biome: human gut; feature: human-associated habitat; material: faeces | place: Denmark | collected 2008/2010 | reverse complement strand
TCGTAGAGCGTTGCCAAAGCCACAAATTTACTTCGCCGCTGCCATAATCCTTGTCGTCTACATAATCGGTGATTCCTTTCCATGAAGACTCTGCTGAATTCAATCCAAGGAATACACGACCGGTTTTCCCGCCGGTTTTCTTGGATTTCTGCGTTTTTATATCTCCGAAAATCTCCACTTTTTGATTACCTGCGGCAGTATCATCCTCATTCATATTCATGGAAATACTGCTGTCGCCGGTTACAGAATTTTCAGAGACTAACGCTTTATGATACTTGGTCGTATCCGTGTCTGTGACAATCCTTCCGCCTGCTATCCGTGCTGTACCGCCCACGGCTTTAACACCGATGCCTTTCAGCGCAATATCTACTTTATCGGATACTTCCACTACAGCTCCGTTGCCGCCGGCATGAATACCCACTGCCCCCTGCTGCATCGTATCCTTTGTAGCTTTCACAGACTGATCGACTTTCAGGCTCTTTATGGAAATTTTATCTCCCGGGTTCGTTGTTTTTACCCCGGCGGCCATTTGTGCACCTTCCACCTTGTCAATCACAATATCATGAGTCATGGAAACAGTTCCCCTGTTTCTTGTCATGATACCTGCCGCTTCACCGCCGGTCGTAGCCGTGATATGAACAGGGGAGTCCGCTTTGCCGTTAATGAATTTCAGGTTCTTTGCATCGGCCATGACGCCAACCGTCTTTACCTTTTCACTTCCCGCATCGGCAGACAAAGTCAATGCATGCCCTTTCATATCCACAAGCATGTCCTTCTCCGACGTACCATTATAGGCAGCTGCCACAAACTTTTTCGCATAAGATCCTACCGCATCCGCTATCGTCGCTTTTGCTACACGATCCTGTCTGAACACTTCCGGCATTTTTATCGGTCCGTCTGCCGGCTCATCTTCTGCCGGCGTATACAGATACTGCCCCTGTCCGTCCGCATCTTTATATGTGATATCTTCCATCCTCCGACTGGCAGACTGGGCGGTTAATCCCTCTGCAATTTCCACTTTGCCCGTAAGGTTTCGTTCTCCACCTTTATAGGCAGTATAGTAGAGTTTGTTTGCCAGCTTGTTCAATGTGTCATTTACCAAGTTTTTGTCTATGTGGATGTCCGATCCGGTATAGAGTCCTTCATTGTCTGTACGCAGGGTAATGGAGGAGTTTTCCGCCGCTTTGGCAACAGTTAAGGTCCCTCCGATGATATTAGCCGCTTTGTTTCCATAGAGGGCTGCATTTTCACGCGTGCTGTCATCTTTGATTTCATGTTTATAAATTACGGTAGCATTGCCGCTGTAATTGCCAATTACAAGATTTCCCGTTTCAGAATCCGGCCTTTCAGTAACAAAGGTAGACTGACCGGAAGTCGGACCGGAAAGACTGTTGGCAGAAGCGATAAACGCTTTGGCTCCGGTCATATCCACAATCCCTTTATTTGAGGTAAAATAGGTTACCTTGCTGTCAACTGATTTTCCGGATTGATCTTTCTGGTCTTTCGTAATCGCATTATACCAAGTGGCTCCGTTTTTCATAGACAGCTGCATACCGTCACCGACGTTAAACCCTACCCAGTTCGTATCTTTTCCATCCATCTCCACTTTTATGGATCCGTTACTGAATCCTTTCCAGTAAGAGCCGTTCTTCATAAACAGATTGACTGCGCCGAGCTGCCCTTGTGTCACGCCATAGCCGCGAGTATCGCCATAATTCCCGATCCAATGGGAGTCTGCGGTAGAAAGACCCACGCTGACACGACCTTTAGTCCCCATACCGCCGTTAGTCACGATATCCCCTTCAATAACAGTTTTCAAGCTGCCCGCACCGTTGGCCAGACCATCTTCGCCCTTAGTCACATTCACATTGACCGTACCGTAATTCTGGGAAACGAACTCACCATATGCGCGGATAGCCGCCCAAGCTCCATTGATGGCCTTAATCGTACCACCGCCGATATTAATATCCGAAGCCACCGCGCTGACCGCTTCATTGGCACCATGCCCGTCTTCCGCTTTCGCATCCGCCAAAATATCCACAAGACCGTCAATCGTGATACTGGAAGTAACACCGTCAGCACCGTTCATAGTCTTCACAACGGCCACATTGCGCGGGTTACTGCTGCCTGCGCGGAGCGTCAACGTTCCTGCACTATCATGACCGTTATGAATAGTAATCATACCACCGCCATTGGCATACAGCGCGGCTCTCTCTCCATTTACACTCATAGCTCCGGCATTATTGATTTCAACCTTGCCGCTTCCGATTCCAGCAATACCGACTGTTGCATTATAACCAGTGTCAACCGTCAGCTTGTTGCCATTCAAATCCAGCGTTGCCGACTTTTCTTTACTGCTGCCGGATATGGCCGCCATAATACTTCCCATCCACGGGCCGCCGGGAATAGACGCCCCATCCGTAGTAATCGTCGACTCCGATTTGGTAAAGCTGTATAATCCATTTTTTAATACGCCATGATTCACATAGAACGTATCCGCTGTCTCATCACCTGTAATGGCCGTACTGAACTCCGTCACATCCTGTTCTTCCGGAATATCAACTGCCGGTGTATAGAGGTACTGCCCCCGTCCATCTGCGTCTCTATATGTGATGTCCTCCATCCGCATACTTGCAGACTGCGCGGTCAGTCCTTCGGCAATTTCCACTTTTCCTGTCAAATTCTTCTCGCCTTTTGTGTAGGCTTCATAATGCAGCTTATTTGCCAATTTGTTCAGTGTCCCGCTGACCAGATTTTTATCTGCCGCCTTGTTGGAAGCAGTATTGAGGCCTTCGTTATCTGTCCTGAGAGTAATACCGGAATTAGCAGCCGCTTTGGCAATCTTAAAATCGCCGCCTTTCATCGCAAATCCTTCGTTCGGATCTGCCGGCGCTGCCGTATCATGTTCATAAATCACTGTGGTATGCCCGCTGTAGTTTTCTACGCTGATCGGTTTTTCATCTTTCTGAATGATTACGCCGGCATGGGACATGTCGCTTCCGCCGGTCAGACGTGTCACATAACTGCCCTTAAACCCAGCATACTCTGTTTTTCCATATTTTTCATTCGTCCAGACAGCCCCATTTTGCAGCCACAGATTCAGATTTCCATGATCTTCTTTAGCAATTGTGTCTCCACCATTCTCATCTTTGTAAGAATATGCACTAAGCCCATTCCAATAAGAATCTGCCGTGGTTAGCGCCAAATTGATTGTGCTTGGCCCATTAGTTGTAACAATTCCATCTTCATCTTCTTCATAAAGATATTTAGTAACAACTTCCCCATCAAGTTGTACGGATCTGCTTCCTGCCGTATCACCCTGCACATTTACAGAAATCACACTTTTCCCCGTTCCTTTAAGCGCTGCGCTTTCTTTCGCCTCTTTTGATACGGAAACTTTTAATCCATCAAAATTGGCTTTAGAAGCCTGCCCCAAGAGAACACCATAACTCCAGTCATTCGCCTTGGAAGTTATTTCTGTATCTCCATGAATATCCAGCGTTGAAGAATTTCCCGCAAACCAGATTCCATAAGCACGGCTCATTCCTTTCGTATTTTCTGCATTAATAATTAATTTGTCCGCAGTGATATCGATCTTTTTATTATTCTTCAATACGGTTTGTATTCCTGCGCGAAGAGCATTTCCTTTCGATATAAGAGTCAGTTTTTTCCCTTCCGCATTGACGATGACTTTATCTCCACCATCTGTATTGATAGGATAAGTTTCCCCCAATACTGTATCATCAATAGTAATTGTGCTGTCTTTGGTGAATTTATATATCCCGTCAGCCTGTTTAACGCCGGCATCCACATAGAGCTGGTCGGTGCCTCCGGTAATCGCTCTTCCGAATTCCGTCAGTGTATCCGATGCCGGTGTATAGGAATAGAAGCCCTGTCCATCCGTCTCTTTGTAGGTAATGTCTTCAATTCTCAAGCCGGCCGTGGAAGCAGTGAGGCCTTCGGCGATTTCCACTTTCCCTGTCAGGTTCTTTTCTCCATCTTTATAGGCGGTGTAGTAGAGTTTGTTCGCCAGTTTGTTTAGTGTTCCGCTCACAAGGTTCCTGTCTGCCGCTTTTGTGGATGAAGTATTGAGTCCAGTGTTATCTGTCCTGAGAACAATGCCGGAATCGGCTGCTGCTTTGGCAATCTTGAAATCGCCGCCTTTAACTGCAAGTCCTTCATTCGGGTCAGCCGGCTCTGCCGTATCATGTTCATAAATTACGATCGTATTTCCTGCATACTCTTCGACAGACAGTCCTACACCAGGACGCATTTTAATCACGCCCGCCGTTTCACCGCTGTCTCCGCCGGAGAACTTGGTCACATGGCTGATCCCGTCAAACTTGCCGCCGGTATACGGATCTTTTACGTCCCAGGCCTTTGCCCAAAGCTGGTTATCCCATACAGCGCCATTTTTCAGCACTAAATTGAACACGCCTAATTTATCAGCGCCCGCATTGGTTGCAGCACCGTTCCAGTAAGAATCTGACGTATCCAAAGCCAGATTCATCTTACCGTCCAGCCAGTTATACTGCTGATGATTTTTAGAATCAATCACCAGAGTATTTCCAATCAGTTCTACCTTTCTTCCGCGGGAAGACTGCTTTTCCGCATCATAATTTAAATTGATGGTTCCACTGTATGATGCCAGTGATAAATAGGTATTTTCTTTCTTTTCTCTATCATCGGGTGTTTCAATTCTTCCGCCTGCCAAATCAATCACAGCATCTCCGTCATAGTAATCATCCACAGCCACAGCAGTTCCTTTAACTGCCAGATCGACATTTCCGGACACTTTCAGAAGACTGTCCCTTGATTGGTTGTTAAATAAACCGGTCGCCTGATAACGGGCGCCATAAGAAGCATATACTCCATTCCCGATGGCCCATGGCGCGTTCGGATCATCTTTACGGATTTTCAGATTTCCATTAATGATGACATCTGTTTTCGCCCCTTGTGAAGTTCCTGCCGGCGTCATACGGATCCCTGTACCGCTGCCATTTCCGGATTCCGCTGCATGGATTTCAACATCCCCGTTAATTGTCGTCTTGCTGCCATCCAGCGCGGTAATGCCGTCTGCCCAATGGCTGCCGGCAGTTTCCGCCACGAGTTTTAAAACCTTCCCCCCCGCGACATTGATATTGATCGTCGTATTCTTGCTGCCCAGTATGGCAGGGTTGCTGAATGCATCATTACCGGCATAATCTCCGTCATCAACAGTAATGGTACTGTTCTCCGTAAAGTCATACAGCACCTTGCCGTCAACAATCTTTCTTACACCGCCTTCCGTGTACTCCATATCAGTCGCTTCAATGCCGTCCAGGGTGGTACTGAATTCCGTAACCGTCTGATGATTGGGAATATCTATTACCGGGGTATACAGATACTGCCCCTGCCCGTCCGCATCTTTATAGGTGATGTCTCCCACTTTCATGCTTACCGACTGCGCAGTCAGCCCTTCTGCAATTTCCACTTTGCCTGACAGATTTTTTTCACCCTTTGTGTAAGCAGCATAGTACAGTTTGTTTGCCAGTTTATTTAAAGTACCGCTTACAAGGTTCTTGTCTGCCGCCTTATCGGAGGCGGTATATAGACCTGCATTGTCCGTTCTAAGTACAATATCAGAACCGGCAGCCGCATTGGTGATTTTGAAATCTCCGCCCTTTATAGCAAATCCTTCATTCGGATCTGCCGGTGCAGTAGTATCATGCTCATAAATAATTGTCGATTTCCCGCTGTATGTATTTACAAAAATCGGGTTTTCATCTTTCTGATAAACGACAGATTTCTTTGCATCTCCATTGTCCCCATGAAAATGTGCGATCTGGCTTCCTATAAACGCGGCACTCCCCGTGGTAGTCGTCGTACCATGAGACTGCCTTTCATTTGTCCATACCGCTCCATTTTGCAGCCACAAATTGAATTCGCCTACATCATGGACCGTTTTCCCACCGGTACCATAATCAGATGTATATTGATCGTAGACCACGGCACCTTTCCATGAAGATTTATCATCTGTCAGCGCCACATTTAGTTTTCCCGCATTTTTCCAATCCACCAGCTGTCCGCCGCTGTACTCAATGACTTTCTTGCCATACTGTCCTGTTACGAACATATCGCCTGTGATATTGGTCTTTTTCTTCCCCGCTTGATTACCATCCATATTAATATTGATGGTTCCTTTTTCTACGCGAGCCGCATAATAATTATGGGACTTGTCTGCATCTTCTGCCGCCTCAATCGTACCGCCGCCGACAGAAATCATCGTATCGGCTCCTACTGTTTTCAAACCGCTTCCTTTTACACCGCTGATAAACACCGGACCGGTTACTGTCATTTTAGAGTTTTCACCGGTAACAGCTATCCCCGTTGCATTGATTCCGACACCTTTTCCTCTTTTCCCGTATACATCAGTAATCTTCAAAGTTCCATCAATTACCGCTTCACTGTCTTTCCCCTGGAATGCAATACCCGCTGCAGCATCTCCTTTCGTCACCACATTAGATATTTCCACATTTCCTTTAATATTCAAGTGGGAATTCCCCTCAAGGAAGATACCATTGGATCCGCGCGTATCCGTATTTGTCGCCTCAATCAACAACTTGTCATTCACTCCGCCGTTGATATTGATATATTGGTTGTTTCCAACATAAACGGCCGCGGCAATTTTTCCCGCGCTGTTCGCCTTCAAATTCAGGTTGTGCCCGTTCAAATCCACAACCATAGGATTTTGTTTAGAAGTACTATTTTCACTGTACAGCGTGCTTACATACTTCCCATTTACCGCATTTGGCTCTGTCCACACTATCCGGATACTTCCATCCGCTTCCGCTTTTCTCGTTACATTTATATCTTCAGATGTGGTAATCGGTCCTGTTTTTTTCTCATCTTTTGCGGGCGTATACAGGTACTGGCCCTGACCGTCAGTGTCTTTATAGGTAATGTCTTCAATTCGCTGGCTGGCAGACCGGGCGGTCAGCCCTTCCGCAATTTCCACTTTCCCTGCCAAGTTCTTCTCGCCATTTTTATAGGCTTCGTAGTAGAGTTTATTCGCCAGCTTGTTTAAGGTTCCACTGACCAGATTTTTATCTGCGGCCTTTGTGGAAACGGTGTTCAAGCCTGCGTTATCTGTCCTGAGGGTAATACCGGAACCGGCGGCAGCCTTTTTAATTCTGAAATCGCCGCCTTTTATAGCCAGCCCTGTATTGGGATCACCCGGAACAGACGTATCATGCTCATATATAACAGTCGTGTGTCCACCGTAATTATCCACGAGAATCGGCGTATTTCCCTTTTGGAAAATAATACCGCCATGAGCTGCGTCACTGCCGCCTGTCAATTTAGTCACATGGCTCTTTTCTCCGGCACCTATATCCTCATTATCCTTTTCGTACCTCTTATTTTGCTGTAAATTATGCCATACAGCTCTGTTCCGCAATAACAGATTGGCCGTACCTCCATTATCTATAATCCCTTCTATATAAGAATCAGAATTGGTCAGTCCTAAATTAACCGTACCGGTAGGAAGTGCAAATATATCACCGGCCAGCTGTACCGTATTATTTCCCGGTGCATCACCATTTTTACCTGTATTTACATTAACGGTCCCCTGATAAGCTCCAATGGCATAGTACCCATATTTTTTTCCGGAAGGAACTTCTATACGGCCTCCGCCAATAGATACTCTGCTCCCTGCTGCATTTGCTGTAATACCATTTCCATAAATACGGAAATCCACATCCCCGTCGATATTTACCTCACTATTGTCTACAGTAGTCAATATACCGGCACTATTAAATCTGGAGTACACATTGTCTCTGTTGACCCCTATCCCCCATGCACCGGCTGTGCCTGACCTGATAGAAAGATCTCCATGGATATTAATTTGGGATTTGGTATTGGCCTCATTGCTTTTTTCTCCCCAGCGATCAAGTTTCTGCACGGCAACTCCATATCCGCCATACCCACCACCCATATAAATCTGCACGGGGCCTGTAATGTCAATGGTACTTCCCTGATCTTTCCCCGCATCGTTCCAGATGCCGTGGCTGATTGAATTTCCATATTCTGCATTAACCGAAGTAGAAATATTCAGTCCATCAGTCCGGATGGTCACATTCTTCCCATTTCCTGCAAAGATACCGACAGGGCTTCCTATATCATTGGACAAATGCATTTCAAGAACATGCCCGACTGTATCAATGACAATATCATTCCCCTCACGGGCAAATACTCCTGCATAAGCATTAGTTCTCAAATCACCAAATCCTATATCTCTATTGATATCCACATCTTCATTAAATTTATAGTTCTTATTATCAGCAGTCAGTTTTTTATAAGCAGTATCTTTCGCTGTCCCTGTAACTGCTGTTTTATATATTTTTTTAGACAAAGAGGTTTTGATTTCCGGATTATTATAGACCGCAATCCCTGACGGTGCCGTCCACCGTACTCCCGCCAGTTCTCCGGTTACTTTATCCCCTGAAATAACCGCTACTGAATTAAAAGTGTAATGATGTTCATTTGTGGAAAAGCTTCTTGCCTCCCATGTATGGGTAGGATTCTTATCACCATCAGTATATACTTTTAACTCACTTCCGATTTCTGCCCAAAGGCGTTTGGTATAGAAATCATAATCAATTCTTCCAAACCAGCCATTATCAGGAGATGTGTCAATTATTTTTTCCCAGGAGACTGGATTGCTGCTGTATAAATTCGACACCGTTGTCTTATATACCTGGAATTGGTTAACTTTCCCGGCGTTCAGCCCATATGCCAATATATAAGCCTGTCCGTCAGGTGTTATTTTACAGTTGTAAAAATCTGAAAAGTGATTATCGAGTTCTTGGATTACATTTTGAGGCACAACAGCTTGTCTACTATTTTCTGCCGGTTTCGTCAATCCTTCTCCTGCATGAGCGGATACCATAAAAATACCGGATTCCGGATTTCTTTCCCCCCCCATAATGCTGCATACCGCCAATCCCATTCATGATATAGTGGTCATTATATTTATTAATGCGGACAGAATCCACATTTTTCCCTATCCTGGCGGCCCCTTTAAATTTAAGTTTCCCATTGCCAAGAATCTCATACTCTGCCAATACGCCATCTTTATACTCCATCCATCCCTTATCCTTAGGATTTATATTATAGGCGACAAAAAGATGATTATGATCTATATAAAGCCCTTCTCCGTGAACAGTTACATCGTCTCCGTAGGCATAAGGCGCGGTCCCGCTCTCCCAACCTTTACGCAAATCAGACAGAAACCGGTCTGCAGTAATTACCATCTCCGTTTCTTCTACAAGTTTATCACCATCAATACGGGCAGCTCCTACAGTTCCCAGATCATAGTCCGCCATAAACACATATTTCCCATTAGAAACACCGCTATGAGGATTTGCAGCCGATTTGATAACCCCTGATACAACAGGTTTATTCGGATCCCCTTCCATATCCAGGATCTGTATCGGCTTCAGATCTGTAGTACTGTATGTATACTGCCTGAGAAGGAGCATGCTTTCCCCATTAATAGTTGTACCGCCATACAGGCCGGGGTCTCTATTTAACCCTTTGACAACTCCTTTATGTGGATCTTTATCCACATGTGTAGTTACACGGGATCCGGTTATAGTTCCCATTTCGCTATTAATGTAATCGGATGGTATAGTAGCAACTAAAACAGCAGCATCAGCCGAATATGTTCCAAAAAACGAACCGCTTAAAGCAATGGTCAGTAAAGCTATCTTGTTACGACGATTTAAAAATTTCCAAGGTTTCATGACGTGCCTCCCATAAATTAGAATTCATAACGGACTGTTCCATAAAACGTTCTTCCCTGTATAACATAATCAGGATTAATATACCCGTCCTGATAATTATAAATATCGCTCCATATCTTCAGCTTCGGCCCCTTATTAAAAATATCATTACATCCAAACGCAATCTGCAGATGTTTCTGCGGCTTCCACTTAACTCCTGCATTTATTGTTACCAGAGAAGGAACCGGACGCCCCATCAGATAGGACTCACGCGACCCATTTGTGCTCTTTCCGTAATAAGTAAAATATTCTCCAGTATAGTGGACCTCATTAAACACAGCTATTTTTTCATTAGGCGACCATGTCAGTCGAACACTTCCTTCCCATTCCGGTTGGTAGGTCGCCCATACATCACTGTACCCATATCCAACAGTACTGTTTCTCCGCTGCAGATGCATTTTTGTATAAGTCAGCTCCGCATCTATACTAAATTTATTCCATTTCCAATTGCTTTGAAATTCAATCCCATGAGCCTTTCCTTTATTGTCATTGAAATAAGACCAATAGTCCAAGCCTACCCGATACAGCTGGAGCATCCGATCGGAGTCTCTCCAGAAATAAGTTAGTGTCGTACTGTTATCTGCCCCCAATATCTTTCCATGCCACAAAGCACTGAAGTCAAACTGTTTCCCGTATTCCGGCTTTGGGAAAACCGGTCCTTTTCCGTCAGATGGAGCAGGAAGTATGCCCGCACCATCCCCAGCAATTTCATACATATTCAGCAAACGGAAATATGTACCGCCGGTGGCTCTTAAAGTGAAACTATCACTAAACTCTTTTTTTAATGCCAGCTGCCACGTTAATTTCCCATCCGCCTGGCTGTCTTTTTCATGAATCCAGAAAAAATGTTTATCATGATCTTCACCAAACCGCTTGCTATTGCTGTGTCCTATAATTTTCGACCGGTTATAACGAAGGGCAGGGGTTAAAATCAGGGAACCTTTCTTGTCCAATGTAATACTATCTTGCAATTGTATATTAAAAATTTCCTGCTCATATTTATTACGCATTTGCCCTAGCAGGCTTCCAATCGTACCGGTCATGACCTTATCCATGAGAGACCCGTCCACATTCAGCCTCTCACGAGAATAGTTCGTCTGGAAATCAAGCATCTGTCGAGCACTCAGCTTATAGCTGCCATCTATCTGGATATTATATTTGTTCGACTTATACTGACTCCATTCCCGAAGCGGTATATTTTGCCAGCGGAAGTTGTCCGGCCAGAATAATTTATGCTCTGTACGATATTTCTTATCCTGATGAAGGTAATCAATACGCCAGCCCCATTCTATGTTTCCATTTTCATTCCTGTTTTGAACAAGAAGTTCCTTATTATCAAGAATCTGCTTTCGACTGGAAGCATAATAAATATCCCTTACATCAACAAGCAGATTCGTAGCAGCATCCAGATAAGAATCCCCCCAAAGGCTGTCCGGCAAATGACGGCTCAATCTGTTCCATGTTCCTTTAACCATCCAATTTTCATTCTGCCATTTGATAATCCCTTCCGTACTTTTCCGGTCGTTATACCGACGATGGCGGCTATTATCCTTTATCGCTCTATAACGATCTTTTTCTTTCCCAAGTGCCTCTGTCTTTTCAACTTTATTAGACTGCAGTTCTTTCATATAAATACTTCGATCTGGATCAGCATCATCCCGCCACACAGAAGTGTTATAAGCTGAATCCGCCTTTGCATATGCCTGTAGTATTTCTTTCTTCATGTCTTCTGTCAGGTAGCCGCCTGTCATAGAATCATCAATCCAATCAGCAGACAGCGCATCCCAATACTGTGAAGCAGGAATATCTGAAACATCTACCCCATTAAAATCAGCCACAGCCTGTTTGAACCCCTGCCAATACCCTAATTTTTCCATTTGTGTGGAAAACAAACCGGCATGATTATTAGCTGCCAAATCCTCCGCCTTTTTATAACTATGATCAGTTATCGCCTGTGCCATTCCCCCGTTCCGAACAAAATCCAGCCAGGCATTTTCATTATTCCGGTAGTATTCCCCTTGCGCTTCCGATAAATCGGTAAGACCGCTCTTCATAAATCCATCTATATTATCCTTATTAAAATCTGTGATTTTTGCCTGAATCCCTTTAAGTTGGATTTCAAGACTTGCAATCTGATTGCTGCTGATACTTTCTTCTCGAATAGCAGCATAGTTATTATAAGGAAAATCACCTTTACTGCTTTCATGATTCAATCCCACCAGCAGGCTTCCGCCTCCCAAAGGCGCAGTTACCTCCAGAGAGCCTGTTTTTCCGCCATATGAACTCTTTCCCAATTCAGCTGATATATTTGCTTTTTTTGGTTTTTTAGTTACTACATTGATTACACCACCAATAAATGTCCCACCGAAACGTGCGGGAATATATCCACGATATACCTCTATACGTTCTACATTTTTTACCGGAATAGTAGAAATATCGACAGCCGCGTCTCCCCCTAAGTTTGATAAGACTCCATCTACAAAAACACCAACCTGGGCAGCAGTTGATCCTCGAACAGTAACAGTAGTATACTGTCCTTTGCCATTTACCTCCCGTACATGTACCCCTGGAACATTTTTAAGCAGATCCGGTAAGCTTTTCTGTTCACCTTTATATTGTTCCGGACGGATAACTGTAACAGTACCGGGAGATAATTTTTGTTCCCAGTCAGGGCGCTTGGCCTCAACCGTAACCCCCTCCATCTTAAAAGACATCGGCGGGCTACTGATCTGTGTCTCGACTGCTCCTCCCACATATCCGGTTCCCACAATACCTAAAAACAATGCGCCTGTTACCGCCAGCTTTAATCTCTCCCTATAATTTCTCGCTGATCCTCTCATGAAAACACCCCTCAGACAATAACCAGTTATGGTAATCATAAAAAAACGAAACACAAAATAAACGCATATGAAACCTATGAATAAGGAAATACCAACCTCCACGTTGATATTTTTCTATGCATCTAAACTCATGTCTCGTAAGTTTGTATTTTAGAAATACCGAAAGCAGGTGGCACTCTGACTCAGTTCCTCATCCTGCGGCTCCTCTGTGAAAGGCTTGCAGCCGCAAAACTCCCTCTACAGTTGCGGGACAGTTCCGGATTCTAACCGGATTCCCCACGACTGCTTTCCTTATATAATTTTGTGTGATTCCTGCATGCAGGATATAAAGGTTAAATTCTTAATGCTTAAACCTACTTGTTTTAAGAATACCCACTTTTATGATATCACTATACCACATTTTTTACAATATATATCTAATACTTCTATCACTTTATCGCAATGCATATAATTTATTTATTAATTTAGGACTAAATTGCAATATCAAATCGGACAGTCACTCAGAAAAATTATGTAGCAGATGAAAGTCGAGCAATCTGCTCCTTGAAAAGCTCTTCCGGTGTGTGATAGCCAAGTAGACGCCGCGGAAGTCTGTTAATCCAATCTTGCACTTTTTGTACCACGTATTCTGGTACAGCACTTATATCCTTCCCTTTGGGGATGAGGCGGCGTACCAGGGAGTTATGCTTCTCATTCGTTCCACGCTCCCCTGAAAAATATGGATGGGCAAAATAGACTTCTCCTTCCTTAAATAATTTGCTTAAACCACTGAACTCACTTCCGTTGTCGCTGGTAATGCTCCGGAATACTTTGGGGAATAAGCTGCCGTATTGGCGTCGCAATATTTCAAGTCCTTTCCTAACACCTTCTTTTGTCTTTCCCGATATTTTGATGACATGGCAGCAGCGTGTCATCCGTTCGTCTAGGGAAAGAAGGACTTCCCCTGCTTTGCGTTTTCCCACAATGGTATCGATTTCCCAATGGCCGAACTCCTGCCGGCCATTAACGACTTGTGGGCGTTGCTCAATACTGTCTCCTAGGATACGCCGGTTCTTACGGCAATGGTGTTTCTTTGGGCTCTCCGCCTTATACGAAGAGGGAGATCGATATTTTTGATAGAAATAAGGCCAAGGGCGATATAGTTGTAAATCGTCTTTGTGCAGAGTATAACCGGGAACATGCTTTGAAGTTTGGCCCTGCCACAGATGGAGTCAGGAGAAAATTTGTTTTGCAACACTTCTTTTTCAAGATATTTGAGAAAAGGTGCGGCTGTCGATAATTTGAAAGGTTTGCGGGAAGCCTCTCGACGTCTCATGTAGACGAGTTGTCCCGTATCAGCAAAGTATCTCTTGTAGTACGTCAGGTCACTGCGCATCTGGTCTACAGTACCGCGTTTCAACTCTTCGTATAGGGTAGAACGAGCAATCCCAACTTGCTTTGCAATATGGACTTTGGGAATTCTTTGTTCTATAAGAGCCTGGATTTGTCCGCGCTGATAAGGCGTCAAGTGTTGGAAAGAACGTTTCTTTGTGTTAGAATGCTGTTGAGACATGCAGGATACCCCTTTCAGTAGATATATTGGTCAAATTCATCTTACTACAGGTTTTCCTGCTTGTCTTTTTATGTGTCCGATTTCATTTTACAACTAACCATTTTATTTTCATTATTTTTAAACTTTCTTTCATCTTGGATGCCAAGGGACGATAAATCCCTGCTGGGATTCCGACCGCTTTTTGCCTACCGGTAAAGTGTCACTCATGTCAAAACGTCATCCGGAACGCCAGCAAAGAATCCATTACCATCACACTGAAGCCGGTAAGACGTCATCCGTAGCGTCGGTGAAGGATCTATTGCCGTGATGAAGAAAAAGATAAAAGAGAAACCCACCGGCATAGCCGGTGGTTCTTCTTATGCGGCCCAAGGGCCTATCTTACCAGCGGCGCGTCTACGCGCTTGCGGCCTGTTCACTTGCATCCTACTTCTTGCTACCCGTAAACGGGTCTTCAAAATTCAATGTTAATTCCTCACTCATTGCATCTTCTTTTAACTGGTTTTCTATATATCTTTCTATCACTTTCTCTTGTTTCCCTACCGTACTCACATAGTATCCTCTACACCAGAACTGTCTGTTCCTATACTTATACTTCATATTCCCCCATTTCTCATATATCATTAAGCTGCTTTTCCCTTTCAAGAACCCCATAAATCCTGATATGCTATACTTTGGCGGTACTTCTAACATCATATGTATATGATCTGGACAGGCTTCAGCCGATAATACAGTTACTCCTTTCCATTTACAAAGTTCACGTAGTATTTGTCCTATTTCATATCTTTTCTGTCCATAAAATACCTTCCTCCGATATTTAGGGGCAAATACTACGTGATACTTACAATCCCATTTTGTATGTGCTAAACTATGTTCATATGACATGTTAAAAAGCCTCCTTCTATTAATTAAAACTGCAGTTTACAGGCCGCAATTTTATATTAATACTTAGGAGGCTTTTTTATATCAAAGACTCAACGCTAAAGCTCAACTGAACCCCTGGTCTAACCAGGGGTTTTCTTTTTTCAATCATAACCACCCGTAAAACGGGTGGTTTGCTCTGACCCTATAAGGGTCTTCCTCTAGTGGTTACCCTCTAAAGAGGGTATTGAATAATCCGGCAACCACTCTGTTATTACAGGCTGCCCCCTACTCGGGGGCTCTTTCTATGCCTACTTCACTGGCTCACCCGTAAACGGGTCTGTATATTCCTTAAAATTTAAGCTGTCTTGCGCTATGTCTTCTTCCAGTTGATGCGTATATACTCCTTTATCGCTCCTTCATATCTTCCAACTGTATCTACATAATAGCCTCTACACCAGAAGTGGTGATTTCCATACTTATATTTTAAGTTAGCATGTTTATCAAATATCATAAGACTACTCTTACTCTTCAAATATCCCATAAAACTTGACACGCTCAAATGCGGCGGTATTGTTACCAGCATATGGATATGATCCGGGCAGCATTCTGCCTCTAAAATCTCTACATGCTTCCTGATACATAATTCTCGTAGAATTTTCCCAATATCACTTCTTAATTTCCTGTATATGATTTGCCGTCTATATTTAGGGGCAAATACTATGTGATATTTACATCTCCACTTGCTGTGTGATAAGCTTTTTACGTCATTCATTGACACCGAACCTCCTTAATATACAATGATGTGGTTACCAGACCGCTATCATTGTACCATTAGGAGGTTCTTTTCTTTTCTATAAGATAACTTTTATCTACCCCCAGTTTAAATGGGGGTTTACTCATGCCTTTTCGGCGGACAACTGAAAAGGACTGCCTTCCCATACCCGGGAAAGCAGTCCTTTCGTTTCTTCTTATTTAGTTCTCATAGCAAAGCTTTCTTCTATTCCCCT
>OBVY01001242.1_pt1 | contig 16131 bp, 13 predicted proteins | sample 1538051 | NCBI WGS metagenome assembly OBVY01 (sample SAMEA2580017, study PRJEB22360) | human gut metagenome | biome: human gut; feature: human-associated habitat; material: faeces | place: Denmark | collected 2008/2010 | reverse complement strand
TATCAGATATTCGGGATTGGCCAGTCTGTGGATGCCTGCCACTACCTTCTGTTCCTTGTGCATGAACTCATCCTGATGTACGAATACCGTCATGGTATCAATGCCGGAGGGAACATGCTCGAAAGAAATACCATTTTCTTCAAATGCCTGCAATACCTTTCTGCCGAAACCGATCTCGGAGTTCATCATATCTTTTTCAATATTGACGGAGCAGAAGCCCTTCTTGCCGGCGATACCGGTGATCACGTATTTGGACTTCTGACAGGTGCTTCCCACGATCCAGGTACCATTGTCCTCGGGAGCGTTTGTATTGCGGATATTGATAGGGATACCTTCCTGACGTACCGGGAAAATGGCATCCTCATGAAGAACGGTAGCACCCATATAGGCCAGCTCGCGAAGTTCACGATAGGTGATAGTCTCAATAGCCTCGGGATGATCAATGATGCGGGGATCCGCAATCAGGAAACCGGATACATCGGTCCAGTTCTCATAGACATCCGCTTTGGCAGCCTTGGCCACGATGGAACCGGTGATGTCGGAACCGCCTCTGGAGAAAGTCTTCACCGTTCCGTCGGGCATGGCACCGTAGAAGCCGGGTACAACTGCTTCCTTGCTCTCTGCCAGTCTGGCACGCAGTACTTCATTGGTCTTTGCTGCGTCAAATTCGCCGTTCTCATCGAAGAAGATGACGGTTGCCGCATCAATGAAATCATAGCCCAGATAATTTGCCATAATAATACCGTTCAGATATTCACCACGGGAAGCCGCGTAATTGCTGCCGGCCTTTGCCTTAAAATTCTTCTCAATAGTCTTGAACTCATCGACAAGATCCAGATCCAGCTGCAGTCCGTCGATGATCTCCTGATAACGGGCTTTGATAGCATCCAGCTCTGCCTTGAAGCTCTTGCCCTGATCTGCCAGATCATAGCAGGCATACAACATATCCGTTACCTTGGTGTCATCGGAAAATCTTTTCCCCGGTGCGGAAGGTACCACATATTTTCTCTCCTTATCTGCCCGGATGATGTTTCCTACTTTTTTGAACTGCTCTGCGCTCGCCAGAGAACTTCCACCGAATTTCACTACTTTTGACATAACATTTTCTCCTCAACTCTATCTAATAATAGTATATCCTTTTTATACCAGACGGATCCTGCCGAGCATGTGCCCGCCCAGTGCCTCGTATTTTGCCTGAAAATCTTTTTCCTTCATACTCTGTGTGAAGTATCCGAAGTCTTCCTTCCGGTCCTTAAGATGTACCACCCGGCCTCCGGGGAACGCTGCTGTAACCGCATCTTCCGCTCCGGCCTTTGCCCGGATGAAGAAACTTCTCTCGGCCTCGCCGATGTCTGCCAGCTTTACTTCCTCTTTGTCCCAGAAGCACATGATTACCTTGCCCTGATGTCTTGCACAGTCGATGACATCCGATACTACCGCGCTGGCGGTGGGAAGCTTACCTGCGCCCCGTCCGTAATACATGGAATCTCCCAGCATGTTGCCGGTGACAAATACAGCATTGAATACACCATGTACCATGGCAAGCGGATGTTCTTTGGAAAGTAAAAACGGTGCTACCATAACCTCTGCGGTATTATCATCAATGGCCCTGCTTCTGCCCAATAGCTTGATGGTATGATCTGTGGCATTGGCATATTCGAAATCCGCTGCTGTGATCTTAGTGATACCTTCGGTGGGAACCTTCTCGGAATCCACATTTTTACTGAACATCAGGGAAGACAGAATTGCAATCTTACGGCAGGCATCATAACCTTCCACATCCGCTTCCGGATTGCGCTCCGCATAGCCTTTGTCCTGCGCTTCCTTCAGAACCGCAGCAAAGTCCGCACCCTCTTTTTCCATTTTACTTAAGATATAATTCGTAGTACCGTTTAAGATACCGTTGATAGCCTCGATCTTCTCTGCTGTCAGGGAATAATTCAACGGACGGATAATGGGAATACCGCCGCCCACACTGGCTTCGAACAGATAGTTGCAATTATGTTCTCTGGCGATCTGCAGCAGTTCGGGACCGTGCTTGGCTACCAGCTCCTTGTTGGAGGTGCAGACGCTCTTGCCCCGTTCCAGAGCCTGCTTCGTGAACTGATAAGCGGCTCCGACACCGCCCATGGTCTCACAGACAATGGTCACACTGTCGTCATGTAAGATCGTATTGAAATCATGAATGACTTTGTCCTCGTAAGGATCTCCGGGGAAATCTCTCAGATCCAGGATGTATTTTACCTTCAGTTCCTGTGCGGACTTCTTGTTCACCATGTCCTTGTTTTTCTCGATAACTTCCACCACACCGCTGCCCACGGTGCCGTAGCCTAATACTGCAACGTTGATCATATCATAACCCTTGCCTTTCTCATAGCCTGCAAACTTTCAGGTACTTTAGTACCTTGCGCAGGCACAAATTTGCGTGTGAAAAATTTTATTCTTTTGCCAGTATTTTTACATGATGTACACTGGGCTGTCCCTCCAGCTGCTCGATCATCCGGGAAATGTCCCCTGTGGTCTGCAATACCTGAATACTCAATGTCAGAGAAGCGATTCCGTTGATGGGAATACTCTGATGGATCGTCAGGATATTGGCCCGGTACTCTGCGATGATCTTCAGCACATCCGACAATATCCCCGGTTCATCATCCATCTGAAAGGTAAGAGTGATGGTCGTTCCCTGGGAATTGTCATGAAAGGGAAAAATATCATCTTTGTACTTATAAAAAGAACTGCGGCTGATACCTACCGCATCAACCGCTTCCTGTATGGTCAGAACCTTCTCTGACTCCAGAAGCCGCTTTGCTTCCACTACCTTTAACAGTACTTCGGGGATCGCCTTCTGCTTCACCACAAAATACTTGGTCGTTTCTCCCATATGTTATCCTTTCTTCCAGTTCGTATCTGTAGTGCGGACACTTGTTTTTCACCGAGGGATATTCTAGCACAGTAAAGCATGAAAGACAACCCCCATTTTTAACCTTTTGCTGTAAATTCCAAAAAGTTCAAAACAGGGGTTGTCTCTAATTCTTGCGGGGATATTTGTTCCCCGTCTCCCGATATGCGTTAAAATCCCATGCCGGTCCCGTCTGTAACCATTCATACATGACGTGTTCTGTATTCTCATAAAAAATGTACCGGCGTTCTCTTTTTTCTCCCTCCTGATATGGGAAAATCGCATCTCCCGCCGCTCCGTCCATCAGTCTCACATATGCATCCTGAAGATCCTCGTAAGCTGCAGGAACAAGCGATGTCTGTAACGGATGGCTCTCTCCCACACCTTTTACCAGGAACAGAGGATTCTGTCTGTCATATGCCGAGACCTCATTCTGAGGATCAAAGCCATGATCTGCCATAACGATAATAACCGAATTGTCATACAGGTCTGACTGTTTCAGCTTATCAAGAAACTGACCGATCACCCTGATATTGGCCTCCAGCGTCTCCGTATACGAAGAATCTCCTACCGTATTCAGATCCGCATCATACAGGAAAGGAACATGCCCTCCCTGCAAATGATAATACCGGAAACACTTTCCCTCCTGATACGTCACCTCTTCTTCCTGCATATGTGTGGCAAATTCTTTGAGATCCCAGGTATACAGAGGATTGCTCTCGTCCACAAAGGCATTGTGCTGCCCCTGCGTCTGTACAATGGCCCGATAACAGTATTCCTTTAGGAAAAACGGTGCGTAGCGGATGCCGCCCAGCTTGCAGATTGCCCGCCTGAAATACTTCCAGACATACGCCTCATGCTGCAGTTCCACCATATTGGAAAACTGATAGGTATACGAAGTCACCCACGGATCAGACTCATACAATGCGATGTCATAATCCCTCTCAGACAGTTCCCGGAACAATCCTGATTCATCCACAGCTGCCGCCGCGTAATCCAGATAATATTCTTCTCCTTCATACCATTTGCCCGATAAGATATACGGAACAGAAAACGCCGTCCAGGGATATGCTCCCACCATATCCGGATAATAAGTAAAATCAGCAAATGTCTCTGTATAGGCCGGATCCGAATCCATCACTTCTTCAAAAGTCTTCGCATCCACCGCATCCAACAGCAATACCAGGAAATTCTGATCCTGTGACAGACGGTACTGTCCGTTCTCCAGTGCATAATAAGTGGTTCTCTCCCGGTAAGCCCCTGTGGTCACAGTCATCGTCACAAGCGTTATCATGAGGATTCCCGAAAGTCCCGCACTCACAGCCATACAGATTCCCTGAAATCTCTTTGCACCAAGCAGCTTTGCCACGGTCACGACCGCTGCCGCTATGAGAATACACACTATCGCTGTCTTTATATTTTCTCCCCGGTAGTCCTCCCATACGATTTCCGTGCCGTCGAAAGGCGGCATATGATTCACCAGAAAATTGCCCTGCACATATAAAGTAAGCAAAACCACCAGTTCCGCTGCCGTAACGAACCGGCAAAAAACTTTGGAGATACAGGCTGCCAAAAGGATTCCCAACACATTCAGTCCAAAAAAAAGTGCAAAATTCTGCAGAACCGCTTTTAATATCTTATAAAAATCAAACCAGAATTCTGTCTGGTTCGTAACATACAATTCCAACGGTGCATAAATAAAAAAAATAAAACAGACAGCAAAAGCTGCCAGCAGTCCCGGCGCTGCCACCTTCCACCTGTCCGTCACAAAGGTTTTCCATTTCTCTTTTTTCATCTGTTCCCTCTATCTGCTGTTCTTTTGTATTCCGTCCAACATTTTAACACGACGACTGTATAAACTCAACTCCAACATAAATAAAGGCCAGCCTGCACATTTACATGTACGGGCTGACCTTTGCAAACAGCTTCTGCCTAGATCAGAGGATATTTGTCTGTTAATTTCTGAATGATGGCTCTGGCTGCGGGAACCTGTTCCTCGCCGCCCTTGATGACCATGGCAATGGCCTCTGCCACCTGATCCATATCCTCGGTGTTCAGACCTCTGGAAGTTACCGCAGGGGTTCCCAGACGGATACCACTGGTCACGAACGGAGACTGGGGATCGTTGGGGATGGTGTTCTTGTTGGCGGTGATGTGAGCTGCATCCAACAGCTTCTCCACTGCCTTACCGGTCAGACCGTAAGGGGTCAGGTCTACCAGCATCAGATGATTGTCGGTACCGCCGGAGACAATCTTAATGTCACGGCTCATCAGGCCCTTGCACAATGCCTGTGCGTTGTCCACAATGTTCTTCTGATATACCTTAAAGTCGTCGCTTAATGCTTCCTCGAAGCAGACAGCCTTGGCTGCGATGACATGCATCAGCGGGCCGCCCTGAATGCCGGGGAAAATAGCTTTATTAAAATTGAATTTCTCGTTGGCTTCCTTGTTGCAGAGGATCATACCGCCTCTGGGTCCGCGCAGTGTCTTGTGGGTGGTGGTGGTCACTACATCCGCATAGGGAATGGGACTGGGATGAAGGCCTGCTGCCACAAGGCCTGCGATATGTGCCATATCTACCATCAGTACCGCACCGACTTCATCCGCTACTTCACGGAACTTTTTGAAATCAATGGTACGTGCATATGCAGAAGCACCTGCAATGATCATCTTGGGTCTGCATTCCAGGGCCAGCTCTCTCATTCTGTCATAATCCAGGAAACCGTTGTCATCCACGCCGTAAGGTACTACATGGAAATATTTACCGGACATATTGACGGGTGAACCATGGGTCAGATGTCCGCCGTGATCCAGATTCATACCCATAATGGTATCGCCGGGCTTCAGCACAGCGAACTGCACTGCCATATTTGCCTGTGCTCCGGAATGGGGCTGTACATTGGCATAATCACATCCAAACAGCTTCTTGGCACGTTCGATCGCCAGATTCTCGATGACATCCACGCACTCACAACCACCGTAATATCTCTTGCCGGGATATCCTTCCGCATATTTATTGGTCAGTGGACTTCCCATAGCTGCCATAACAGCCTTACTTACCCAGTTTTCAGATGCGATCAGCTCGATGTGACTGTTCTGACGATTCTCCTCGTCAATAATGGCCTGTGCCACTTCGGGATCTACTTTTTTTACTTCATCCAATGAATACATGCCTCATTCCTCCTTATGTTACGTTAATTCGCTAAACTTATGGTTTAGTATAGCATAGAACCTTTTAATTGCAAAGATAGAAAATGAACAATGTTGGCAGAAGCCCCCTGGTGTGTTAGAATAAATTTTAACATAACTATTCAGAGCCTCATTCGCCATAAAAATTTTCAAAATTATGCTCATTCATGCAAGCATGATTCGCAAATTTATGCAAGTTTTCCCGGCTCTGAATAGTTACAACTTTACGAAAGATGGGGAATCCTCATGTATCATATTATTATCAATCCCGCCTCCCGCTCCGGAAGAGGGGCAAAGATCTGGGCCGAACAGGTGGAGCCGGCTCTGAAAGCAGGCAATACCGAATATCAGACCTATTTTTCCGGGAAAGCCGGAGAAGTCCGACAGCTGGCCGCACAGATCACCGCAGAGCATGCTGCAGAGCCTGACTTAACGCTCATCGTTCTGGGGGGTGACGGCACGATAAACGAGACCCTTCAGGGCATTGCAGATCCTTCCAAAGTCATCCTCGGCTACATTCCCACCGGCTCCAGCAATGATCTGGCCCGAGATCTGGGAATTTCCAAGGATCCAAAGGCTGCTCTCAATCTGATCCTTCATAATAATACTCCCAAAGCCATGGATCTGGGGAGACTGACCTATCTGGACGAAGACCAGCCGGAAGAATCCAGGCTTTTTGCCGTCAGCTGCGGGATCGGCTTTGATGCCGCCGTCTGTGCGGAAGCCATGAGTTCCCGGATCAAGGATACCATGAACCGGATCGGCTTAGGAAAGCTGACCTATCTGGGTATCGCCTTAAAACAGCTGATCACTGCCCGCAAGGTCTCCTGCACGCTGACACTGGAGGACAAGGTACATGACAAAAAGGAATCCGTAGAACTCCCCCGTTTTCTGTTCGTGACCTGTATGAGTCACCGTTACGAGGGCGGCGGTTTCATGTTCTGCCCTCCCGCTGTCGATCATGACGGGGTATTGGATCTCTGTTCCGTAGGCAATATTTCCAAGGGATTGGTTCTGCTGGCCCTGCCCACTGCCTTTTTCGGCAAACATTATTTTGTCAAAGGCATCAATGCCCATACCGCCACACAGATGTCCATAACAGCTTCCGCTCCTCTGTGGGTGCATACAGACGGAGAAGTGACAAGAAAGAGCCGCGGTTTCCGGGTGGAATGTCTCCCCGGTGCCATCCGGATGATCACACCTTAAACAGATTTAACACACTCTAAAGATTTTCTTAAGAATGCTTAAGTATTCCAAAAAAGCCTTGATTTTTTTGTTCCGATAGCTATACTAAAATTGATTTTGGAACATAGGTTTTTAGAGAAATGAGGTTTTTATGGAAAAATTACGGATCTTCTATTTGAAATATAAACATGCCATTCCTCTTATTATATATGGCATTATTTACATGACCTGGTTCGCCTGGCTGGAGAAAAATACTACCGGACATTACCGGATCATACATATGGCGGCGGATGATTATATTCCTTTTTGTGAAGTGTTCGTCATCCCTTACTTTTTGTGGTTTGCCTATGTATCGGCTGTGGTCATTTATTTCTTTTTCAAGGACAAAGAGGATTATTACCGCACCTGTATCTTCCTCTTCACGGGCATGACGATTTTCCTGATCGTATCCACCCTGTGGCCCAACGGACAGCACCTTCGTCCCGCTGTTATGCCGAGAGACAATATCTTCACCCGTATGGTAGCCGCTCTGTATCGGACAGACACTCCTACCAACCTGTGGCCTAGCATTCATGTATATAATTCTCTGGGTGCACACTTTGCCATTATCCGCAGCAAATGCTTTGAGAAGAAAAAGGGCATCCGCATCGGTTCCCTGATCCTGGCTGTCTCCATTATTCTGGCAACCATGCTCATCAAACAGCATTCCGTATTTGATGTGCTTACTGCTTTCGTCATGGCGGCTGTGATGTACACGCTGGTATATCGTTATGATCTGCTGATCGCTGTCAGAGAGTTCCGCAATAAGAGAAAAGCAAAACCGCAGATCGGCTAAAGGTTGTTTCAAAACATGCGCCGACGGCGCTCAAACTAAAAATGCAGTGACGTTACCCACGCCACTGCATTTCTTTTGCCCTCATTTATGATCTGTTACATTACAATACTTCTTCGCTCTTCTTCAATGCCGAGGCAATGACCGCATCCATATCATAGTAGCGGTATTCCGCCAGTCTTCCGCCGAAGATCACGTTCTTTTCCGTATCTGCCAGCCTTTTATACTCTGCATACAAAGCGCCGTTCTTTTCATCATTGACTGGATAATAAGGCTCATCCCCCGGCTTCCATTCGGAACTGTACTCTCTGCTGATGACCGTCTTCGGGAGATCCTGTCCCTGTTCGTCCTTGCCAAACTCGAACCATTTGTGCTCGATGATCCGGGTCCAGGGAGTCTCACGATCCGTGTAATTCACCGCAGCATTTCCCTGGAAATTGGGAATATCCAGCACCTCTGTCTCGAACCTGACGGAACGATATTCCAGTGCTCCCAGAGAGTAGCCGAAATAGGCATCGATGGGGCCGGTATAGACAACAGTCTCTGCCAGTTTATCCAGTTCCTCTTTCTGCTCCAGATAATCTGTGTTCAGGCGTACCTCAATGCCCTCTAACAGATGTTCCACCAGCTTCGTGTAACCGCCAATGGGAATGCCCTGATACAACGCATTGAAATAGTTGTTGTCAAAAGTCAGACGCACCGGCAGACGTTTGATAATGAAGGCCGGAAGATCTTTACAGTCACGTCCCCACTGCTTCTCGGTGTAGCCCTTTACCAGTTTTTCAAAAATATCCTTACCCACCAGAGAGATGGCCTGTTCCTCCAGATTTTTCGGTTCCGTGATCCCGGCAGCTTGCCGCTGCTCTTCAATCTTGGCCGCAGCTTCTTCGGGAGTCACCACGCCCCACATTTTATTAAAAGTGTACATGTTAAAAGGCAGTGAGTACAACTCTCCGTGATAATTGGCCACCGGAGAATTGGTGAAACGGTTGAACTCCGCAAATCGCGTAATGTATTTCCACACCTTTGTATCATTGGTATGAAAAATATGGGCACCGTATTTGTGGACATAAATTCCTTCCACGGTTTCCGTATAAATGTTTCCCGCCACATTAGGGCGTTTATCGATGACCAGAACCTTTTTCCCTCTGTCAGCCGCTTCTCTTGCGAACACCGCTCCGTACAATCCGGAGCCGACCACCAGATAGTCGTATTTCATAATTTATATATATTTCCTTTCTCACAGTCGCATTCCTGCGCTTACGTTATTTCCGTACGACAGCCTTCTCTCCGAAGACACGTTTCAGAACCACCAGAGTAGCCAGTGTCAGCAGAATACCGATCACCAGACAGATCACCACATTCTGTACAAAACCGGCAATGGTATAAGTCACAAAAGAGATTACCGCCACGGTCAATACATAAGGTACCTGGGTGGATACATGGTTGATATGATTACACTGTGCTCCCGCAGAAGCCATAATAGTCGTATCGGAGATGGGGGAACAATGGTCACCCATAACAGCACCTGCCAGACATGCAGACACACCGATGATGATCAGATGCTCGGCTCCGGGTACGATAGCTCCGGTCGTGGGATCGGTAAATACGCCGGTAACGATAGGGATCAGAATACCGAAGGTTCCCCAGCTGGTACCGGAAGCAAAGGCCAGGAAACATGCTACCAGGAAAATGATGGCCGGAAGCATATTGGTAAGCCCCGTGGATGCTCCCTGCATCAGGCCTGCCACATAGACATCCGCACCTAACAGTCCGGTCATGGTCTTCAGAGTAACGGCAAAGGTCAGGATCAGCATGGCAGGAACCATGGCAATGAAGCCCTGGGTCAGACAGTTCATGGCCTCCTTGAAGGATACCAGTCTTCTGCACATATAGTATACAATGGCAAATAATAATGCGATCAAAGATCCCCAGGGCAGTCCCACGGAAGCGTCCGTTGCGCTGAATGCATCGATAAATCCCACGCCTTCAAAGAAGCCGCCGACATAGATCATGCCGATGACACAGCAGACAATCAGTACGATCACCGGGATCAACAGATCGTAGACCTTGCCTCTGGTGGAACCTTTGGGTGCATTGTCTGCATTGGCCACGCGCTCTCCCTCGGTGAACAGATCACCCTTTTCTCTGGCATTGCGCTCATGCTTTGCCATGGGGCCGTAGTCGAAGCCCATCAGCGCCATACCGACGACGAATACGATGGTCAGCAGAGAATAATAGTTATAAGGAATAGCTCTTACGAACAGTTCAATACCGGAATAAACACCTTCATCCACCATACCGGATACTGCGGCCGCCCAGGAAGAGATCGGTGCGATCATACAGATGGGTGCTGCGGTGGCATCAATAATGTATGCCAGCTTTGCTCGGGAAATCTTATGTCCGTCTGTTACCGGCATCATAACAGAGCCTACAGTCAGACAGTTAAAATAGTCATCCACGAAAATCAGAACACCTAATAAAAAGGTGGAAAGCAGCGCTCCCGCTCTGGTCTTTACATGCTTTTTCGCCCATTCGCCGAAGGCTGCAGAGCCTCCTGCCTTGTTCATCAGTGCTACCATGGTACCCAACAGGATCAGGAACATGAAGATACCGATATTCCATGCATCCGCCACGGAATTGATAAATCCTTCGTTGATCACCGTATCCAGCGTTGCAATAGGAGAAAATCCGGTATAAATCAAAGCTCCCGTAACAATGCCGATAAACAGTGACGAATATACTTCTTTTGTGATCAGTGCCAATACGATTGCCACCACAGGCGGCAGCAATGCCCAAATTGTTCCGTACATAATTTTGCCCTCTCTCGTACTTTTTTTGTAACATTTCAGATACATTTTTACTTTATGGCAAACCCGTATACCTGTCAATATAATTTTCCAAATTAACGCTTTAGCACAGCAATTTATCCGTTCCTTTTCTCTTTTTCGCTTTAAATCGCTAAATTTTCTTGCATCCTTGCACGATCTGGGCTATAATGAGCAATGACATTTAGCAGAAAGGACGTGCCCTGCGCACGATGGAATACCATGAGTTTCGAATTTATCAAAAAACTGCCCACTCCTGCGGAGATCCGCAAGGAACTGCCCCTTCCGGCAGAATTAGCCAGGATCAAAGAAGAAAGAGATGCTGAAATCCGTGACGTCCTCACCGGCAAAAGCAATAAGTTTCTGGTGATTATCGGACCCTGCTCCGCTGATAACGAAGATTCCGTATGTGATTACGTCAATCGTCTTGCCAAAGTGAATGAGAAAGTTAAGGACAAGCTGATCCTCGTGCCCAGAATCTACACCAACAAGCCCCGCACCACCGGCGAAGGCTACAAGGGTATCACCAGCCAGCCCGATCCCGAGAAGAAACCGGATTTCCTGGCAGGTCTGATGGCCATGCGTAAAATGCACATCCGCGCCATCAAAGAGACCGGTCTCACTGCCGCAGATGAAATGTTATACCCGGAGAACTGGGGTTATGTATCCGATATCCTCTCCTATGTGGCCATCGGTGCCCGTTCCGTAGATTCTGGGCACGCTCAGGGGCTTCGATGTAGCTGCCGGTATGAAGAATCCTACCAGCGGAGATTTCTCCGTAATGCTGAACTCCGTATATGCGGCACAGCACCCCCACTCCTTCATCTATACCGGATGGGAGGTGAATACCCACGGCAATGATCTGGCACACACCGTACTGCGCGGTGCTACCAACAAGCACGGTGCCAATATCCCCAACTACCATTACGAGGATCTGATCCGTCTGTGGGATATGTATGAAAAAATGGATCTGAAGAATCCTGCCTGCGTGATCGATGCGAACCACTCCAACTCCAACAAGCAGTTCAAGGAGCAGATCCGTATCACCAAGGAAGTCATGCACAGCCGTAAACTCAGCCCCGATCTGCACAAGCTGGTCAAGGGCGTCATGATCGAGAGCTACATCGAGGAAGGCAACCAGAAGGTGGGTGCCGGCTGCTACGGCAAGTCCATCACCGATCCCTGTCTGGGCTGGGAAGACAGTGAGCGTCTGATCTACGATATCGCTGAGTACGAATAAAAAGAACGATTTTGCAAATGGGGTGCTGAATAGTTAAAACAGTTTCAAAAAAACTGCAGGAATCCTTTTAATAACGCAGGATTCACAAAACATTCCAATAAACATCCGAAAACCAGTGCGATCCATATGAGCGCCAGTTTTCCCAATCTGCCGGGCAGGGATTTTTTTCCCTGCCCGGTTGTGTGATGGTAAAAATAAATACTCCGGTGCATATCTTCACACCATCTGAGTAACAGGATCATAGCCGGCAGGTAACACAGATAATGGGGAAAGATGCTCACGATCCCCAGAAGGATCCCCTTGATTCCATACCTAAACACTGCCGTACTCAGAAAAAAGCCCACAGAGAATCCGTATTTTACGGTGACTCCTCCGCAGAAAATCCATCCCAGATAAGTCGTTGCCATGATAATAAGCACCAGAAAATTCCGACATCTTTTGCACAGCACGTACCAGAACAGGATACTGCTGTCCACGGTCATATATTTCATGCGATATAACGTGTCCTCATCCAGCATTCCCGCACGGTTTAACAGAATTCCCCGTCCGAAATACACCGCAAACAATCCCACCACAAATCCCGTCAAAAACAAAAAGTGCAGCGGGAGTTTTCCCGCAGGCAACATGGATCTGTTCCATTTCATATATTCTCGTCTCCCGTCAGGCGTTGTTAGTAATATATGCGGACAACATGGAAAATCATGCTTTCTTATTCGTCTTTCAGAAAAGAAAAAGCCCATCCGGACAGGTACTGCCTGTCTGGATGGGGTTTCCTAAAATCATTATGTAGCAGCCGGTCGTGACTGCTTTTGTCTGTAACGGAATTACTCACTCAGGTATTTGGACGCGTAAGTTAAAATGCCGCAGATTGTCTTGGCATCCTGGATCCTGCAGTCGTAGATCATCTGCTTTAATTCTTCTACGGAATAAGCCTCTACATTGATGAATTCATCTTCATCCAGATGCTGGTTTCCTCTGTCTTTCAGTCCTCTGGCCAGATAAATATCGATCTTCTCATTGCAGAATGCCACTGTGGTATAAATAGAGGTCAACAGTTCCACATGGTCAGTATGATACCCGGTCTCTTCCTGCAATTCCCGCATAGCTGCCTGATCCGTGGGCTCTTCTCTCCCGTTCAGTCCGCCTGCCGGGATCTCTAACGTCTCACGCTCCAGGGCATTGCGGTACTGACGCACCATCAGAAGCTTACCGTCTTCTCTCACGGCTACTACTGCAGCCGCCCCTTTATGGTCGATCAGATCCCATTTTGCTATATTACCGTTGGGAATCTGCATGGTATCCTGATAATAGTCGATAATAGCACCCTTTGCTACCAGATCACGGCTGATACGCTTGAATTCTTCCATGACTTATCATCCCTTCTCATCCAAATCGAATACTTACCTGTTTTCCAGTAATTTATCTACGCTCACCATCTTGACGCAGAGTACGAACAGATCCGTAGCCATTGCCATCTCCTCCGGTGTGGGGAAGGAAGGTGCAATACGGATATTGGAATCCTTGGGATCCTTCTTGTAGGGGAACGTAGCGCCTGCTCCGGTCAGAGTCACGCCTGCTTCCTTACACTTTGCCACGATAGCCTTGGCACAGCCTTCCAGGGCATCAAAGGAGATGAAATATCCACCGTTGGGCTTAGTCCAGGTACCGATGCCTAAGCCTCCCAGCTCATTCTCCAGCACTTGCAGTACAGCCTCGAACTTGGGACGCATGATCGCTGCGTGCTTCTTCATATGTTCACGTACACCATTGATATCCTTGAAATAACGTACATGGCGTAACTGGTTGATCTTATCATAACCAATCGTCTGGATTGTCATGGACTTGCGCATATCATCCAGGTTTGCCTTGGAAGATGCAATAGCCGCAATGCCGGCTCCTGCGAAGGTTACCTTGGAGGTGGAGCAGAACTCGAATACCATGTCCGGATGTCCTGCTTTCTCACACTCGGAAAGAATCTCTAACAGCTGGTCCTGTCTGTCATCATATAAATGATGGATGGCATAGGCATTATCCCAGAAAATACGGAAATCCGGTGCGGCAGGCTGCAATGCTGCGAAACGTCTTACAGTCTCATCGGAGTAGGAATAGCCCTGAGGGTTGGAGTATTTGGGTACGCACCAGATACCCTTGATGGCAGGATCTTCAGACACCAGCTTCTCTACCATGTCCATATCCGGTCCTTCGGGTGTCATGGGCACATTGATCATTTCAATTCCGAAATGCTCTGTGATTCCAAAATGTCTGTCATAACCGGGTACGGGACACAGAAACTTTACATGATCCAGCTTACACCAGGGGGTATTGCCTAAGATGCCATGGGTCATAGCCCGGGATACGGTATCATACATGATGGTCAGGCTGGCATTACCGCAGACGATCACATTCTCCGGCTTCACTTCCAAAATGTCAGCGATCAGTTTCTTTGCCTCAGGAATACCGTCCAGGCCACCATAATTTCGAACATCCATTCCATCCTCAGCCTTCATAGCGCTCTGAGAATTTACAACATCGAGATAATCCATTGTCATATCCAGCTGGTTAACTGCCGGTTTTCCTCTGGACATATCCAGTTTCAGGCCTTTGCCTTTTGCATCTTCATATGCAGCGTTCAGCTCTGCTTTCAATGTTAAAAGTTCTTCCTTGGATAATTCCTGATATGCTTTCATTTCGTACCATACCTTTCTCGTTTTTTCCCATAGGGAATACGCTTTCTTCTGTGGACGTTGGATAATCGTATACAATCATACACTTCGAATATCATACTATAAGAAAGTTCTTTGTACAATACCTTTTTTCGAAAATTTTATCAAAAAAGCTGCTGTGCTTTAACAGCACAACAGCTTTTCTTACTTCGTATGAAATTGTCATTTCTGACTGGTCAGTTATTTGGCGTAATCAATTACGCGGCTCTCACGGATCACATTTACCTTGATCTGTCCGGGATATTCCAATTCAGCTTCGATCTGCTTGGAAATATCTCTTGCCAACAATACCATATCGGCATCTGAAATCTGCTCGGGCACTACCATAACACGAACTTCACGACCTGCCTGAATAGCAAAAGATTTATCTACACCTTTGAAATTGTTTGTGATATCTTCTAACTGTCTTAATCTGCTAGTATAGGTTTCCAGTGTTTCCCTTCTAGCTCCCGGTCTTGCAGCGGATATTGTATCAGCAGCTTGTACAATACATGCAATCAGGGAAGTAGGCTCTACATCGCCATGGTGAGATTCCACGGCATTGATAACCGTAGCGTTCTCTTTATATTTCCGACACAGTTCAGCACCCAGCTGAATATGGGAACCTTCCATCTCGTGGTCTACTGCCTTACCGATATCATGCAGCAGTCCCGCTCTCTTGGCAAGTCTCACATCCAGTCCCAGCTCCGCTGCCAGAAGACCTGACAACTGTGCAACCTCGATGGAATGCTTTAATGCGTTCTGACCATAGCTGGTACGGAATTTCATCTTACCGAGTAATCTTACCAGTTCGGGATGAATGCCATGTACACCAACCTCCAGAGTTGCGGCTTCTCCCTCTTCCTTGATCATTACTTCGACTTCCTTCTGCGCCTTCTCTACCATCTCTTCGATTCTGGCCGGATGGATACGTCCGTCCACAATCAGCTTCTCCAGCGCAATTCTCGCTACCTCACGACGAATCGGATCAAATCCGGACAGGATTACTGCTTCCGGTGTATCATCTATGATCAGGTCTACACCTGTCATGGTCTCAAGGGTACGGATGTTACGTCCCTCACGTCCGATGATACGTCCCTTCATTTCGTCATTCGGTAACTGTACAACGGAAATTGTAGTCTCAGAGACATGGTCTGCTGCACATCTCTGTATAGCGTTAACCACATATTCCTTTGCCTTTTTGTCTGCTTCTTCTTTGGCCCGACTCTCCATTTCCTTGATCATCACGGCCGATT
>OBVY01001240.1_pt1 | contig 16149 bp, 10 predicted proteins | sample 1538051 | NCBI WGS metagenome assembly OBVY01 (sample SAMEA2580017, study PRJEB22360) | human gut metagenome | biome: human gut; feature: human-associated habitat; material: faeces | place: Denmark | collected 2008/2010 | reverse complement strand
AGAACTATATTATTATAGAAGAAACTGCTTAATTATTAATTATTTTGGTTGCTGCACCGCGCCAGACCAGGGAAGGAAGACTCCTTCATCTGCCGGCGCCGGAATGCAGGAGAAAGGAACACGATACTATGTGGATAGCTGACGGCTGGAAGGATTACGAAGTATTAGACTGCTCCAGAGGAGAAAAGCTGGAGCGATGGGGAAAATATCTGCTGGTAAGGCCGGATCCCCAGGTTATCTGGGATACGCCGAAGAAAAATAAAGGGTGGAAGCGCATGAACGGCCACTACCACAGAAGCTCCAAGGGAGGCGGAGAATGGGAGTTCTTCGATCTGCCGGAGCAGTGGAGCATTCATTATAAAGAGCTGACTTTTAATTTGAAGCCGTTCAGCTTCAAGCACACGGGGCTGTTCCCGGAGCAGGCCGCTAACTGGGACTGGTTCGGCGATAAAATCAGAAAGGCCGGACGCCCCATTAAGGTGCTGAACCTGTTCGCCTACACAGGAGGCGCCACGCTGGCAGCCGCCAAGGCCGGCGCCCATGTAACCCATGTGGACGCCTCCAAGGGCATGGTGGCCTGGGCTAAGGAAAACGCCCGCTCCTCCGGCCTTTCTGAGGCTCCCATCCGCTGGATTGTAGACGACTGCGTCAAATTCGTGGAACGGGAAATCCGCCGTGGAAATCATTACGACGGAATTATCATGGATCCGCCTTCCTATGGAAGAGGCCCCAAGGGAGAGATCTGGAAAATTGAGGAATCCATCCACCCGTTTGTACAGCTGTGCGCCAAGCTGCTGTCTGATCAGCCCTTATTTTACCTGATTAACTCCTACACCACGGGACTGGCTCCAGCCGTCCTCACCTACATGCTCTCCACAGAGCTGGTTCCGAAGTTCGGCGGCTCTGTCCGTTCCGAGGAAATCGGTCTTCCCGTCGCAGACAGCGGTCTGGTGCTGCCATGCGGCGCTTCCGGACGCTGGGAGGCATAAGCGTATCCGAATCATTTCACAGCGCACTTACAAAAAAGCCCGTTCAGGACCTTTAAATCCCTGAACAGGCTTTTCTTTTTCTATGCTCTTTTACCGGCCTCCGTTGATCAGACGCCAGAACGGCCCTGTATGCTTTTTCAGGAAGGCTCCCAGCTTCCAGGCTGTGATCACACAGACAGCCGGGATTACCAGGTATACCAGAAGGGCCGATGCCGCCGTATGAGGAAGGAGCATTGCCGCCGCTTTGTTCATTCCTCTGGCCAGAATAAAGTGAATTGTATAGAGGAAAAAGCCATATTTCATCCACTCTCTGGCCTCCGGAAGCCTGGTTCCTGATACCGCCGCCCAGATCGTGATGGGAACCGTAAAACGGTACAGCACTGTCTCCAGCACAGAATGTCTGACTGTGATTCCCTGATAAAAGTAAACGGCCAGACCGATTCCTGCCGCCGCTGTCAGAAGGCGGAGCCACGGTTCCAGGCGTCTGATTCGCTCTATTCTCTCTGTCTCCGTTTTTTTCCTGTCTGTCCGCTCTTTTTTCCAGCCTTCCTCCACCAGCCAGCTGCCGTGAAGCGCTCCATAGGCCGCCGCACTGTAGTAAAACAGCGCGTCCATATTGATGACAGGAAGATTCACTAGATTTTTAATGCAGTAAAGCTCCAGCAGAAGCGCCGCCAGTCCGGCCACCCTGTTTTTCAGCAGGGGATAGAGAACCGGGGACAGGGCAATGAGAAAAATCAGCTGATGCATATACCAGAAAACGGGATTATAGGTAAAGTGGAGCACTGCCTCCGCCATCACGGGAATGCTGAATTCCACTGCAGTTTTGTCAGAAAGTCCGGCCAGAAAAGGAATCTTCCCAGCCAGAGCGTAACCGGCGTAGTAGAAAAAGTTCCACAGCAGGTAGGGAATCAGCACCGTTCTGATTCTTCTCTCCATCTTCGGAACCACATCCTGAAAGGAGCAGTTCCGATAGAACTGGTAGGCGGAAATCATAAAAAATCCCGGCACCGCCACAGGCCCCAGCACGTCCGCCAGGATATGTTCAAAGGCCCACACCGCCCGTCCTCCCAGAGAGGAGGCTGGAAGCGTCAGAAACATATCTGCATTATAGCTGTGGATCATCACAACCATAAGGCTGAAAAAAAAGGCGGCAAAGCACACCTTGTTGCGAAACTGCTTCTCACTCAAATTTACATTCTCCTCTCTTGCCGCCGGCACGGCTCTCTTGTCTGCAGATATGTCTCAAAATCACAGCCGCCAGAAAAACCGCCGCCCCAGTCTGAATCAGCAAAGCCCCCGGCCTGCTCTCAAGCCATGTTCCATAACGGACCGTCTCCAAGAAAACTGCGGCGCTGTTGGCAGCCGCATGAACGATAACGGAAACGGCAAGCGTTCTCTTTCTCTCATACAGAAAAGCCAGAAGACAGCCTAAAAGCCCCGCGTAAATCCCCTGGAGAAGCTGTCCATGGTACAGGCCGAACATAAGCGAGGAGAGAATCAGCGCGCCTGTACGCCCCAGACGTCTTATCTCCCTCAGGCTTCCGTACATGGCTCTGCGAAAGAGAAACTCTTCCGCAAACGGAATGATGCATCCGCTGCAGAGAAAAAGCGTCGCAAGCGAAAACGCCGTCCCGGGCGCAGCAGCTGCTGCCTTTGCTCCGGCAGATATGGCTTCAGCAGACAAAGAGCCGGAAGATATGGTTCCGGAAAAACCTTCTCCCAGCAGGAAAATCAGCCCGCTGCCCCCCAGGCAGCAGCAGATGCCCAGAGCAACCAAAGCAATAAGAAGCAAAAAACTGCCGATTTCCTCTCTCCGCAAATCCAGACGCCGCTCTGGCGCTTTGCCTTCTGCTTCCTCTCTGCCGTACTGTCTCCAGAAAAGTCCGGAAACCGCCAGTCCGGCGGCCGCGTTAGCCCAGAAAACCGCCGCGCTCAGATTCGGAGAGACCGCCCCAGTCCAGCCATCCGAAGCTGCCGTAAGGATTCTCGCCAGGCCGTGAAGCGCCAGCTCTGTAAATACCGCATAGGCCGCCAGCGGCAGAAAAGCCCTGAAAAGCAGATGTTTCTTCATCAGGCTTTCCCAGCCAGTTCCATGGCTTTCCCAGCGTCCAGCATTCCCGCTGTCGTGGTTTTTCCCTCCATAGAACTGTTTTTCTCTGAGGAATTCAGAAGAATCTCCCTGATTTTCCCTGTGCTCAGATCCGGTCTGGCCGACTTTATAAGGGCGGCGGTTCCAGACACCATGGGCGCGGCCATGGAAGTCCCGCTCATATAGGCGTACTGGCCGCCGGAAATGGTGCTCAAAATATATTTTCCGGGCGCGGCCAGATCCACAGAGCCTCCCCCGTAATTCGAGCTGGGATCCAGATTTCCGTCCAGACGCATACTGGCCACAGAAATAATATTTTCCAGGTCAAAGGCAGCCGGGTAGACAGGCTTCTCGTCCAGATTGACTCCCTTCCCCTCTTTATCTCCGTTTCCCGCGGCTACCACAAACAGCATCCCGGAATTTTTCATAGTATCGTAAAGCTCCTGGTTAAATTTCCCCGTTCCGAAGCTGAGATTGCAGACGGACGCGCCCTGGGCCTCCGCATAGCGGATGGCCTTCGCCACGTTTTCCGGCGTTCCCACGCCGTCCTTGGTTCCCAGCACCTTTAACGGCATAATTTTCACATAGGCTGGATCGCAGATACCTGTAATACCGACGCCGTTTTTCCCTGCCGCGATGGTTCCCGCCGAGTGGGTTCCGTGGTTGTCCTCGCTTCCCTGATAGAGCTCTCCCTTCCCAGAATAGAAATTCCATCCGTGGACATCGTCCACAAAACCGTTTTTATCATTGTCAACGCCGTCCCCGGCTGTCTCTCCCGGGTTGGTCCAGATACTGTTCTTTAAATCTTCGTGATCCGTCTGGACGCCGGTGTCAATCACAGCCACCACCACCTGCCCCTTATTTTCCAGGGCGTCGTAGGCCGTTCTGGCCGGCGTCAGATTGATATCCATGCCCGCCCTGGCAAAGGTAGTGGCCCGCCCCTCTGTCTCAGGCCCATAGTCGGAGCTGTCCTGGCTGTCGGACAGGTGTCCCGGCATGGAGGAATTCATGTTCTGAGTTCCCGTCACCAGGCGGAACTGGCCGTTATTTAGAAAAGCCCACTGATAGCTGTTGTAGGGATCTCCCTGGCCGTAGGCGGGCGTACCCGGCCCTGCGGCAAAGGCTGTGCGAGAGCCGTCAAAGGGATTTTGGCAGGCCAGGGATAAGGCGGCGGCTGTCAGAACTATGGCCGTCGTCTTCTGCAGCTTTTTTGACGGCGCCTTCTCCCCCTCTTTCCCCGCCTTTTTCTCTGTTTTTTTAGGAGACTTTTTCCCGGAACCTTTTTTTCCATTCTTCTCTGTCTCCGGATCCTTCAGACCGATAAAGACCACAATGGTCCTGGCAGGAACCAGAAACTGCTTCTGCTGTTCCAGACACGGCTCCTTCTCCTCCTCATAAATGCCGTTTCTCTCCTTATCGTCCGTATTGAAGGCCAGGTGCCATTTCATGCCTTTCGGAAGCTTTGGAAGGGCAAATTCATGGGGCTCCCAGTGCATGTTGTAGGCTGTGAAGAAGAAATCGTCGCTGCTTCCGTCCGGCCTCTTCGCATAATCGCCGCAGTACATAATTCCCAGCTGTCTGCGGAAATTCTCAAACTCCGGACACCAGGCCTTCACTCCATGGTAGGAGACGTCCGGGTGGCCGCAGACCAGGTAATCCATGCCCATGGGCTCCTGAGGCATATGGAACACCGGGTGTTTCTTTCTGAATGCAATGACCTGCTTTGTGAACTGGAACAAGTCCCGATTTGTCTCCAGAAGCCGCCAGTCCAGCCAGGAAACGGCGTTATCCTGGCAGTAGGAATTATTATTTCCTCCCTTTGTAGCGCCGAATTCATCTCCCGCCAGAAGGAGAGGCGTGCCCTGGCTTAAAAACAGAATCAGAAGAGCGTTCCGAATCTGCTTCTGCCGCATGCCGACAATCTTCTTTTTGCGGCTTGGTCCTTCCACGCCGCAGTTCCAGGTGTAGTTCCAGGCGCTTCCGTCCTGATTGTTCTCCCCGTTGGCCTCGTTATGCTTCATCTCATAGGAGACGGAATCTGCCAGGGTAAAGCCGTTTGAATGGGCCATGTAGTTGATCACGCCCATATTCCTGGGATTTCTCCTGCTCCTGAAAATCAGGCCGTTCATCTGATCCTCGTCTCCCTTTAAAAGACGCCTCATGTCCACCAGAAAACCGTCGTTGTACTCCGCCAGATGGCGGCTCTTCTCCTGTTTTCCCTTCTCAGAGCCACTCTCCTCCCAGAAGGAGGCGAACAGCTTTGTCCTGGAAAGCCAGGGATCGTCTGCCAGAGACGGGCAGGAGGCGATTCCCGTCAGGTGTATGCCGTCCACATGGTATTCCCGCACCCAGAACCGCACTGCCTCGCTGATAAAGGCAGCGCTTTCCTTTCCGGTAAAATACAGTTCAATAATCAGCTCCAGGCCGTTTTTGTGAAGCTCCTTTACAAGAGCCTTGAATTCAGAGGAGGGATTCTTTTTTCCCGGCTTTCCCTCCGAATAGGAGGCCTTGGGGGCAAACAGAAGACCCGGGCCGTAGCCCCAGTAGTTGAGCTTCCCCGTAGGCTCGTCGGGGCCGTAGGGATTGCCGTCCGAGCTGTCCGGCATCATGACCTCCTCAAACTCATTGGGAGGCATCAGCTCCAGGGAGGTGACGCCCAGCTCCCTGAAATACGGGATTTTGTCTCTGATTGCCTGAAAGGTTCCCGGCCGTCCCGCCGTCTTGTCCTTCCGATCCGTTCCCCTCGGCCCCATGGTAAGGCCCCTCGCGTGGATCCTGTATAAAATCATATCCTCATAGGGAATATGAAGAGGCTCGTCGCCCTCCCAGTCAAAATAGGGAAGCTCAAAGGGGGATCTCAGCGGATTTTTCACATGGGACAGCTCTCCCCAGGTCTCCCGGCCCGTAAAAGCGTGTCCAAAGGGATCGGGCTGCTCTGTCCCGTCGCAGATCAGGGAATAGGAAAGCCCTGCAAAATCTCCGCCCAGCAGACGGATTGTCCGCATATTTCCAAGTCTTGAACCTTCGGGAAAAGGAAAAATCCTCTGTTTTTCCTCCCCTCCCGACGTTTCAAATACAGCCAGGCTTACGTTCTCCCCCTCCGCCATGGTGCAGATGTGGAAGCCGCCTTCTGTCTTGACGGCTCCGGGCGGAAAATATCCCGGCATGCCTTCTGCCGCAGCAAGTTTTTCTATCTTCATGTTGCACTCTCCCATCCCGTCCTAATGGCCGTTCTGCTCCGCTATCCGCTCCGCCAGATCATTCAGATACATCCAGCGCTCCATTTTCTCCTCCAGAAGCGCCTCCGTCTCCTCCTTCTCCTTCATCAGCGCAGCCAGTTTTTCGTAGTCTCTGGCAGCCTTATTGATCTCCGGCCCCAGGGCCTCTGCCTTCTCCTCCAGCGCCGCGATATCGTCCTCAATGGTTTCCCATTCCTTCTGCTCCTTGTAGGTGAATTTCAGCTTTTTCACCTGGCCGTCCTTCCAGCTCTTCCTGGTGTTTTTCTCAGGGCCGCCCTCCATCTCCTTTTCCACGGCTGTTCCTGCAGACGGACTGTTAAGACTCTCTCCGGCAGCCTCTTCCTCCTGCCTTGCGGCCTGATAATCGGTAAAACCGCCCTCATACTGGCGCAGCCTTCCATTACCCTCAAAGGCAAAAATCCGGCGCACCGCCCGGTCCAGAAAATACCGGTCGTGGGATACGGTGATGACAATGCCCTGGAAGCTGTCCAGGTAGTCCTCCAGAATCGTCAGGGTTCTGATGTCCAGATCATTGGTAGGCTCGTCCAGAATCAGCACATTAGGGGCCTCCATCAGAATGCGCAGAAGATAAAGCCGCCGTTTCTCGCCTCCAGACAGCTTTCCGATGACCGTGTACTGCACAGAGGACGGAAACAGGAACCGCTCCAGCATCTGGGAAGCGGAAATGCTTCCCTCCGGCGTCTTCACATACTCCGCCGCTTCCTTAATGTAGTCGATGACGCGCAGCGAATCGTCCATCGCCTCGTTCTCCTGGGAGAAATTTCCCAGCTTCACAGTCTGTCCAATCTCAATCTCCCCGGAATCCGGCTGCACCCATCCGGCAATCATCTTCATCAGAGTCGACTTTCCGCTGCCGTTCTGCCCGATAAAGCCCACTCTGTCATTTTTCAGGAAAATATAGCTGAAATCCTGAATCAGAACCTTGTCTCCGTAGGCTTTGCAGATATGCTTCAGCTCAATGGTCGTCCGGCCCAGACGGCTGGAGACAGAGCCCAGCTCCACCTCCCCGTCGTACTCAGGCCCCTTTCTGGCGCTCAGCTCCTCGAACCGCTGGATCCTGCCCTTCTGCTTGGTAGAGCGCGCTCTGGCGCCCCGCTTCATCCACTCCAGCTCCACCCTTAAAATAGACTGGCGTTTCCGCTCTGACGCCTCCTCCATGGCCATCCGCTCCGCCTTCAGCTCCAGAAAGCCCTGATAATTCGTCTGATAGCTGTAGAGCTTTCCCTTGTCAAGCTCCACAATCCTGTTTGTCACGCTGTCCAGGAAATACCTGTCGTGGGTGATCATCACCAGCGCTCCCCTGAATTTCTTCAGGTACTCCTCCAGCCAGTCGGCCATGCCGCTGTCCAGATGGTTGGTCGGCTCGTCTAACACCAGCAGATCCGCGGTGGAGAGAAGGACGCTGGCCAGAGCGGCTCTCTTTCTCTGACCGCCGGACAGCGTCTCTATCTTCTCATTCCAGTCTGGAATCCCCAGCGTCATCAGCATGGTTTTCGCCTGTCCTTCCAGATCCCAGACCTGTTCATGGCCCTGATTTTCCCGGATTACACTCTCTAACACCGTGTATCCAGGCTCAAATACCGGGTTCTGGGGCAGGTAGCGGATGTAGAGATTTCTCCCCTTCACCACGCTTCCCTCATCCGGCTCCTCCAGGCCCGCCAGGATCCGAAGAAGCGTAGACTTTCCAGTTCCGTTAATGCCGATTACCCCGATTTTCTCGCCTTCGTTGACAGAAAAAGCCGTGTCGTCAAACAGCAGCCGCTCTGTATAAGATTTCGTAAGATGTTCAATGGTCAATAAATTCATATCTGTTCTCCTGCTTCCGTTCCAGCCTACTGAATCACCAGTTCAACCGGACAGTGATCGGATCCCATAATCTCCGAGTGGATAGACGCGCTTACCAGCCGGTCCTTCAGGCTTTCTGATACGCAGAAGTAGTCGATTCGCCACCCTGCGTTCTTCTCTCTGGCCTTAAATCGGTAGGACCACCAGGAATATGCCCCTTCTGTGTCCGGGTAAAAATGACGGTAGGTGTCGATAAATCCCGCGTCTAAAAGCTCTGAAAATTTCCCTCTCTCCTCGTCGGTAAAGCCCGCGTTCTTTCTGTTGGTCCTGGGATTTTTCAGGTCAATCTCCCGGTGGGCCACATTCAGGTCTCCGCAGAAAATCACCGGCTTTTTCTCCTCCAGCTTTTTAAGATAAGAGCGGAACGCGTCCTCCCACTCCATCCGGTAGGGCAGGCGGGCCAGCTCGTTCTGGGAATTGGGCGTATAGCAGGTCACCACATAGTAATCTTCGTACTCCGCCGCAATCACCCGTCCCTCGTGGTCGTGGACGTCGATTCCCAGACCATATACCACGCTTAAAGGCTCCTCTTTAGTAAACAGGGCGGTTCCAGAATATCCCTTCTTGTCCGCGTAGCTCCAATACTGATAGTAGCCTGGTATATCAAGGTCAATCTGTCCGGCCTGAAGCTTGCTCTCTTGAATGCAGAAAATGTCGGCGTCAAGCTCTTGAAACACGTCGAGAAATCCTTTTCCCACACAGGCCCGCAGGCCGTTTACATTCCATGAAATCATTTTTTTCATTCTGTTTTGTCTCCTGACTAGCCTCCCGCCCCTTCCCAGGGGCAGGAAAGCGATGATACTGTCAGTATACCATTTTCTTGATTATTTTGGAAGAGAGCAGAGATAGAGTCACCGGAAAAGCACAGATGATAAGAATTTTTAGTAAAATTTAAGGTTCTTCTCTCCGCAGAAATTTTTCAGATTGTAGAGAATCAGAAATTCATTGATTTCCCGCTGTGATATGTAGTCCTCCAGGCTGCCCCGGTAATACCGGAGGTCAATGAGGTGAATGGATTCGCAGTCTCCAATAAGGAAGGGAACCAGGGCATTTGCAAAGGAATCCTTTACTATCAGCAGACGCCTGCCGTTTTTGTTGGAGGTCTCAATGGTCACCTCCGGGTGGTTTCCATTTAAAAAAATCTGGTACTGATCCTTTTTCTTCAGGTTTTCCGGGGCGTAGACGCTGTCAGAAATCTCCCTGCCAAAATTGTAGGAAACGGTATAGGATGGCTCCTGTTCCCGCGTAAACAGCTCGATGGAATCTCTGCTTCCCTCTGCCTCCAAAACCCTGGAGTCCAGAGAACCCTGAAAGGAGTCTGAGACCTGCACTGGATGGAACTGGCTGGCAGGCAGATACATTCCATTTGCCTCGCACCACTTCAGATACCCCTGAAAGGCTCCCCTGCTGGTCCAGTGGTGATCCGTCTTATAAAAAACGCCGTCCTCCCGGTGGGCAGAAAGCGTCTGGCGCAGGTCAATCAGCGTCCCGGAGGACAGCCCCTTTTCTATCTGGGCCATAGCCTTCTCCTGGCAGAAGGACGGCGCGTGAGGCGGCAGCTTGTCCTTCATGGTTTCCGTCGCTGTCGGCACAATCATAACGAAAGCCTTCTTATCCTGATGTTTCTCCAAAAAGCCGTTCAGCGCTTCTATGTTATTCTGAAGCCGTTCTTCGTCAAAATCCTGTTCCAGCCACTGTTCTATCAGATATCCGTCTTTCCCCAGATACACGCCGTTGATCTCCCGGCTGCCCGCAGCCTTTAAAAGCTCTGTCCTGGCTGTGGTCAGACTGTCGCGAAGCGGGAGCTGATCGCTTACATATTCTTCCATATCCCGCATAAACTCCCCTGTTTTTATACGTTCCAGAGAAATATAGGGCTTCTGGGCCAGATACCTGTTTTCATTTTCTGAAAACTCCCGATCCTTTAATGTAAAAGTAAACGCCGGCGCCGCCCCGATCACAGCCAGAAAACCAGCGATTCCGAGAAAATTTCTCCATTTCTTCCTGTCTCTGTTCTTATGTTCTGTCATAACACTCCCACCACTTCTCCTGTCCGTCATTTCGCCTTAATTCCTCTCTGTCTTCCTGCACCCTAAAACCGAAAATACAAAAACGGGTTGTAGGTTCCTCCTGCCAGAAAACAGATGCTGGCCGCAAAAAGAACGGGCAGAAAGGCCCGCTTCATTTTAAAAATTCCCAGACTGCACAGGGCGCAGACAACAAAGAAAACACCCCAGGTCTCTCCATAGTAAAGGGCCGCTTCCCCTATCCATCCGCCGCTTCCCAGGCCGAACATGGACTTTACATAAGTACATACGTCCGCCATGCTGTCAAAGGCAAAAATCACCCAGCTGACCGCCACGAAAATCAGGCAGTAGGCGTGGGAAACCCACCCTGGAAGCGCTTCCAGACGCCGGAGCAAAAACAGCTTTTCCGCTGTTAAAAACACCCCGAAGTACAGCCCCCAGACAAGAAAGTTCCAGCTGGCTCCATGCCAGAGTCCCGTCAGACACCAGACAATCAGGAGATTACGCAGCTGTCTTTTCATCCCCTTCCGACTGCCTCCCAAAGGAATATAGACGTATTCCCGGAACCAGGTTCCCAGAGAAATATGCCATCTGCGCCAGAACTCCGTCATGCTTTTCGACCGGTAGGGATAATTGAAATTTTCCTGAAAATGAAAGCCGAACAGCTCTCCCAGCCCGATGGCCATATCTGAGTACCCGGAAAAATCGAAATAAATCTGGAATGAAAAGGCGGCCGCGCCGATCCAGGCCTCCGCAGCGGAAAGCCCGGCCAGATTTCCGCCGGAAATCTGTTCCCACACCATACCGATATTGTTGGCCAGGAGAACCTTCTTGGAGAGTCCTGTAATAAAACGGCTGATTCCGTAGGAAAATCTCTCTGCCGTCACGTTTCTGTCCGCCAGCTGGCCGCTGATATCCTTATACTTGACAATCGGCCCTGCCACCAGCTGGGGGAACATGGCCACATAGGCCCCGAACTGAACCAGATTCTTCTGCGCCCCGGCCTGCCCCAGATACACGTCGATGGTGTAGGACATGGTCTGAAAGGTGTAGAAGGAAATGCCGATAGGAAGGGACAGTTCCAAAAGAGGAAAATCCGTCCCTCCAGCCGCATTGATTATCTCAATAAAAAAATTGCTGTATTTAAAAAATCCCAGAATCCCCAGGTTGCCGGCCACTGAGAGAAGCAGCACAGCCCTGGCAGCCCTTTTTCTGCCGGAGGACAGGCATTTCTCAATGGCCAGTCCGTTTCCATAATCAAATATAGTGGAAAACAGCATAATGGAAACGTACACCGGCTCTCCCCAGGAATAGAACGCCAGACTCATTACCAGAAGCACCAGGTTTCTGAGCCGCGAAGGGCCTGCGTAATAGAGCAGAAGCGTCAAAGGGAGAAAGTAAAAGATAAATAAAATGCTGCTGAAAACCATGCCTGCTCCCTCTACTGAAACAGCTCCGCAAGCAGCTCCTCCGCCTTTCTGCCGTCATCGCAGACGCAGACAGCCAGAAAACGGCCGTACTGCTTCACCACCGCTCCGTCCAGGCGCTTTACCTCCTTTGGCACATAGGAAGCGAAGGCCTCTTTCTGATCCTCGATCCTCTGCTCTGCCAGGGAAACCGCCTCTTTGCAGTCCTCTTCCGTCTCAAACTCGAACACCGCAATCTCTTCTGCCGTAGCTCCGCTGCTGATGTAGACAGAGGACTGTACCGCCGCATCAATGCCGTACAGCATCCCCGCCATGTCCTCGTCCGCCAAAGTCATCTCGTCCTCAAAGGCCAGATCTTCTGCCAGCTTCTTTCCAATTTCTCCGGCGTCAGCCTGCTTTCCCGTCTGGCTTTCCGTCTGCTTTCCCGCCCCGGCCTGCCCGTTCTGTCCGCCGCATGCAGACAGAACGGCGCAGAACGCCAGAATCAGCCCTGCCGTGATTCCTTTTTTCTGTAAGCTTTTCATCCATGTTTTGTTTTTCATTTCCTTTCTCCCTTCTGTGTGCTGTACCGCGCGGCCGCTGCTCTCTGCTGTCCTGTCAGTACGCAGCAGCTGTGTGGCTTTTTAAATAGTCCAGCCATTTTTTGCAGTAATCCTTTTTCAGGTGAATGCCGTCAAAGGCCGCATCGGCTGGAAGGCTTCCGTCAGAGGCGGGCGACCGCAAAAATTATGTTTGCGGCTACCGCAGACGCTGTGTCAATAAAGTACACCTGCTTTTCCTGGGCCATCTGGCGCAGCAGTCTGTTAAATTCCGCAATCTTTCCATTCCTGATATAGCTGTGGGTGGCAGACACCTGATTCGTCACCGGCATAATCTCCTGAACGTAAATAACTGCGTCTGGATTTATCTCCCGGACAGCGTCGATAATTTCCTCATATTTATGAATGAAAACATCATTGTAGGGCCAGCCGTTCTCATTGATCCCAAACATAATGTAAATCTTGGAAAAGGAGGTGGTTTTCAGGGCGTCCATCACAGAGACCCTGTTCTCCCCTCTGCGGATCACCGGCTTGGTGAACACAGTATCTACCATCAGGCCCTTATAGGTGTAGGCAGTCGTATTGGACAGCCCCGTGTTGGTAATCAGGCCCTCTGTCCTGGAATCTCCGATAAACACGGCATCGTCAAAATAGCTGTTATCCACTGGCTCTGAAAGGGGAACAGGGCGGGAAAAATCATAGGCCCCGGCCTCCGCCTCGGCCGTCATCTCTTCCACCGCCATCTTTTCCGCCCTCGTCTCTTCCGTTTCCGTCTCTTCCGCTTCCGTCTCAGGCAGGGATTCCTCCGATCCCTCCAAAGCCGGTTCCGTCTCCGTCTCTCCCCAGATCAGCCCGGCTTCCGCTCCGTTTTTTTCGGCAAAAACGTCTGACAGGCGGCCCGCTTTTCCCTGATTTCCAAATACAGGCAGATAATTCAGGGCTGAAATCAAAATCAGGCACAGAACGATTCCCTCCAGCGAGGACACGATGCTCCGAATCCGTCGGCGGCGTTTTTCCTTCCTCCGCTTTATCCTCTGACGTTCTCTGTAATATTCCCGATCTCTTCTGGTTAAATTATCATTATCCCATCGGTCTGACCGACGCTGTTCCTGATACCTGGCCCGCTGCATCTGTCTCCTCCGTCCTACGAAGCCTGCCGTTCTCCCGTCCGTTTGCATCCGCTTTCGCCCTGGCAGGTTTTAATCCTTTCTTCTGTTTCTATTATTAGACGGAAAAAAACGCCAAAAAGTTGGCGCAACTGAAATTTTTTTATTCTCTGCCCCGGGATACCTGAAAATGGCTCCGCCTTTCCCATCCCCCATCTGGAAAAACGCTCGTTTTTGACTGGATTTGACTCTTTGTGAAAATACCACAAATTTATTCTCTATATTTTGTGACTTATTTTGATTGATTATGACTGTTTGTGGTTGTATAATAAGGCTAACAAATACAGCAGGAGGTTTGAAACGTGATTTATACCGTTACTTTTAATCCGTCTCTGGACTACATCGTAACTGTCGACCAGTTTGCATTTGGAAAGACCAACCGCACATCCTCTGAGCAGCTGCTTCCCGGAGGCAAGGGCGTGAACGTGTCTACTGTTCTTCACAGTCTGGGAATCGAAAACACCGCTCTGGGATTTCTGGCCGGATTTACAGGACGTGAGATTGAAGAAAAAATCCGCCGCAGCGGCGTAACCTGTGATTTCATTTTCCTGAAACACGGCTGTTCCCGCATTAATATAAAAATGAAGGATTTTGACGGGACTGAGATCAACGGCGCGGGGCCGGAGATTGACTATGCTTCCCTGGAGCAGCTGATGAGCCGGCTGAACAGTCTGAAAAAGGGCGATACCTTGGTTTTAGCAGGCAGCATACCTGCCTCCATGCCAGAGGACAGTTACAGCCAGATTCTGGAAATGTTAAAAGATCGCGGAGTGCTCTTCGCCGTAGACGCCACAGGCGATCTTCTGATGAACGTCCTCCCCTACCGGCCATTTCTCATTAAGCCTAACAACCACGAGCTGGGAGAGATTTTCGGAGTTGATCTGAACAGCCGGGAGGAAGTGGTTCCCTACGGGAAAAAGCTGCAGGAAAAGGGGGCCAGAAACGTGCTGATTTCCATGGCCGGACAGGGGGCTGTGCTCTTAGACGAGGAAGGCGGCGTCCACATGCTTCCAGCTCCCAGGGGCACTTTAGTAAACGCCGTAGGCGCAGGCGATTCCATGGTAGCGGGCTTTTTAGCCGGATGGATGGAAAAGCATGATTACTCCCACGCATTCCGTATGGGGGTAGCGGCAGGAAGCGCCAGCGCGTTCTCGAAATTCTTGGCCACAGAACAGGAAATACGCAGCATTTACAGGACGCTTAACGGCGCGTCTGACTCATAAATCGCAGGAAACAGGATGAAAAGGAGGGAATCTCATGCGGATTACAGATTTGATTGATAAGCGGAGTATCTGTCTTGACGGAACCCCGCGCACAAAGGCGGAAGCCCTGGATCAGATGGTGGCCCTGATGACGGCCAGCGGAAAAATCGCAGATGAGGAGGGCTACAGAAAACAGGTTTATTTCAGAGAAGAGGAAAGTACCACAGGCATTGGAGGCGGAATTGCCATTCCCCACGGAAAATGCTCCGCAGTCCGCGAACCTGGGCTGGCCGCTATGGTTGTCAGGGACGGCGTGGAATTTGAATCCCTGGACGGTATGCCGGCTCATCTGATTTTCCTGATCGCCGCGCCGGACACAGAGGACAACATTCATCTGGACGTGCTCAGCAAGCTGTCTGTGCTGCTGATGGACCAGAGCTTTGTGGAGAAGCTTACAAAGGCCGAGACGGCGGAAGAATTTTTAGCTGTCATTGACCAGGCAGATCAGGAAAAACCAGACATTGACAGCCAGCTGGCCGCTCAGAATGGGGAGCAGGAAAACAGCCCTTCTGTTTCTGAAGAGGCAGAAGCTTCCAAAGCCAAAGCCTCCTGCCGCATTCTGGCAGTCACCTCCTGCCCCACCGGCATTGCCCACACCTATATGGCCGCAGAGGGACTGGAAAAGGCCGCCCGGGCCGCCGGATGCTCTCTGAAGGTGGAAACCAGAGGTTCCGGAGGAGCGAAAAACGTCCTCACAGAGCAGGAAATCGCAGAAGCCGGCTGCATTATCGTGGCCGCCGATGCCAAGGTGCCTATGGACCGGTTCCACGGCAAAAAACTCATCGAATGTCCTGTCTCCGATGGAATCAGCAAAGCGGAGCAGCTGATCGAGCGGGCCATGAAGGGAGACGCGCCTGTGTACCAGGCTGGAAAGCCTGAGGCCGCGAAGGAAACAAAAGCCTCTGGAGGCGCAGCCCACAAAATTTACACTCAGCTGATGAACGGCGTTTCCCATATGCTTCCTTTCGTCGTAGGAGGCGGAATTCTCATCGCCCTGGCCTTCCTCATCGACGGCCTGAGCATGGATATCAACTCCCTGTCAGACGAAGCCAGATCTGCTTTTGGAACCATCACCCCGGCAGCCGCGGCCCTGAAAGGAATCGGCGGAATTGCCTTCGGCTTCATGCTCCCAATCCTGGCCGGATTTATCGCCATGAGCATTGGAGACAGACCGGCCCTGGCCGTAGGATTTGTAGGCGGAATGATCGCCGCCGGCGGAAAGTCCGGATTCCTGGGCGCTCTGCTGGCCGGATTTATCGCAGGATACCTGGTTCTCTTCCTTGGAAAGCTGTTCAGCCGTCTGCCGGAAGCTCTGGAAAAAATCGCTCCAGTGCTCTTATATCCTGTATTTGGAATCCTTCTCATTGGTTTAATTATGACCTTTATCATCGAACCTCCGGTAGGATTTTTAAATACCTCTCTGAACGCTGCCCTCGCAGGCATGAGCGGAACCAGCAAAATTCTCCTGGGAATCGTCGTGGCAGGCATGATGGCCGTCGATATGGGCGGTCCCTTCAATAAGGCAGCCTATGTCTTTGGAAC
>OBVY01001212.1_pt1 | contig 16515 bp, 13 predicted proteins | sample 1538051 | NCBI WGS metagenome assembly OBVY01 (sample SAMEA2580017, study PRJEB22360) | human gut metagenome | biome: human gut; feature: human-associated habitat; material: faeces | place: Denmark | collected 2008/2010 | reverse complement strand
GTCAAAGAAGTTCCAAAGGAAAAGTACCTCTGCATCCTGCCGTAACGCATCAATCTCTTCTTCAGAAAATCCGCCTTCCGGCCCGATAAACACGCTGATGGACTGTCCCGGTTTTACTTTTTTCAGTGCTTCCCTGGTTGCTTCCATACCACGCTCATTCTCATAGGGCACCAGGATCATATCCTGCAGTTTTGCATACTCCACTGCATCTTTGAAGTTCATTACCGCATGCACTTCCGGAATTCTGCTGCGCTTGGACTGTTTAGCCGCACTTTCGCTGATCGCCTGCCAGCGTTTCACCTTATTGCCGGCTTTTTTTGCATCCAGTTTAACCACACAGTATTTCATCGCCACCGGAATGATCTCATACACGCCAAGTTCCACTGATTTCTGAATGATATACTCCATACGGTCACCTTTAGGCAGCCCCTGAAACAGATAGATCCGTGACGGAAGCTCCGTATCCGGTGCTTCCTCATCCAGAATATCTGCCTGCACAAAATCATCTGTCAATTCCGCAATCTCACAGAACATGTCTCTGGAACTGCTGCTGACCCGGATTTTTTCGCCCGGACGCATCCGTAACACATTTTTGATATGATTGACATCACTTCCGGTGATGGTCACATATTCTTTGCCAATCTGGCAATCATCCACAAAAAACTGATACATGTTTATTTCCTCGCCGTGATGCTGACCCATTCACCCTGATGTGTCACTTCCAGAACTGTCATGCCGGCTTTTTCAATCGCTTCTCTTACTTCGTTCTCTTTAAAATCAATGATTCCGGAAGTAATGAATACACCGTCTTTTTTCAGTCGTGCCGGAATCACCGGTGCCATCGGAATGATAACATCTGCCAGAATATTAGCAACAACCACATCATATTTCTCTGTACCGACTTTTTCCTGAAGTCCGGTATCGTCAATCAGGTTTCCCACATAAAAGTCACCCTGTTCTCTGCTCAGATGATTTACCTCAAAATTTTCATAAGTAGAAGTAATACAATCCTCGTCAATATCCGTACCGGTCAGATGACCTGCACCAAGCTTCAGGCTCACGATAGAAAGAATACCGCTTCCACATCCGACATCCAGTACTTCATCGCCATCTTTCATATATTTACGAAGCTGATGGATGCAAAGCTGTGTCGTCTCATGCTTTCCGGTTCCAAAGGAGATACCAGGATCAATCTCAATCAAAATTTTGTCCTGATCTGCCTGATCCAGTTCTTCCCATGTCGGTTTGATCAGAATATCGTCAATCGTAAAGGAATGAAAAAATTCTTTCCAGTTGTTCATCCAGTCGATATCCTCTGTCTCACTGCTTGTGATCTTGCCGCTTCCGATATTTACATAGCTGCGCATTTCTTCCAGCGCTTCTGCCACTTCTTTTAATTTTTCGCTGTGATCCTCACCGGCTTCCAGATAAAAGCTGACATAACCAATGCCCTGATCCGGCGGAAGCTCCGGTAAAATATCAATAAACATCTTTGAAGTATCGGATTCAGATAACGGTACATTATCCTCGATCTCGATGCCTTCAATGCCAAGATCTGCCAGCGTACAGCTGATATAATCTTCCGCTTCTGTGGTAGTTTCAATTGTATATTTATCCCATTTCATCGTACATATTCCTCCATACAATTTGTCAATAGTTCCGAACATGCCGATTAGTCCTGAAATCCAGGGATTCTCATTTAAAATCTCATGGCAACAGGACTCATCAATGCATACATATTTTTATTGTAACCTATAAGTCTATCATTCGACAAGAGTTTTTTTGTTTATCCTCTGCGAAAACGATTCAGCATCAGATAGATTTCTTCTTTTCTCGGATAGGCATAACCACAGGAAAGGGCTCCTTCCACGAAAGCTGCCATCCCCTTCTTTTTAAGCAACGTGTTGATTTCAGCAACCAGCTCCTGCATTTCCATGCAAATACTGCCTTTTTTTACGATATGTTTTAAAATTGCGGCCAGAGCTGCTGTCTGTTCCGTATCAATCAACTGCTCCACACAGCGCAGATCCACTATATTATGTTCAATGGAGAAACCGTCCGTTCCCATCACTTTTGTCTTGATACGTTCCTCCCGCTCTCCACGACCATGCCGCTTTATCTTCCGTTCCATCACAAACATACGTTTTTCAGTTGGAAGAGTAAAAGGCTCTGCATTGCTGCATAAATCTGCCGGTGGGTATTCCGGCAATAATGCCTCTACGCTCATTTTTACATCCTTCGGCCGATAGGCATCCATCTGAATAATTGTATCAGCCACATGAAAAAAAGCTCCGCTGCTGCCTGCCACCAGAATTGTAGAAATTCCTACTTTTTCATACAGATCACGTACTCTGGCAATAAACGGTGTGATCGGCTCCTGATCTCCGCTGACTACGCGCTGCATAAAGGCATCCCGCACAAGGAAATTTGTTGCAGAGGTATCCTCATCAATCAGGAAGCAGCTTGTTTCAGCTTCCATTCCTTCCAGGACACCAGCGGCCTGAGAGGTACTTCCACTGGCATCCTCTGTAGAAAAACAATGCGTGTCTTTTCCATTCGGAAGATCATGGATAAACAGGGACAAATCCAGATGTGACACTGCACGGCCGTCTTCTGCCCGCAGCTTCAATGCATCTGCTCTGGTAATCACATATTCTCTTCCATCGCCCTTTACATGGTTATATACCCCCTGTTCCAATGCCTGCAGCAATGTGGATTTGCCATGATAACCACCACCGATGATCAAGGTCACGCCTTCCGGTATTCCCATACCGCGGATACTGTTGCCAAAGGGCAGATCAATCGAAATCTCCATGCTTTCCGGAGACTGAAATTCTATGGCATCTTTCAGCGGTTGGCTTGACACACCGCTCTTTCTCGGCAATATACTTCCGTTTGCGCAGAAAGCCACCAGTTTTCGTTCTTCTAATACTTCACGGATCCTCTGCTGATTTTCTGCCAGTTCATAGCAAGCCTGAATTTTTGCTTTTTCCCAGGACTGGTAAAACAGACATGTTTTCACAATCTGCGGCAGAAATTCCAGCAAAATCTTCTCCAGTTCCTGTGCGTTAATAGTACGTCCGTTTGCCGGAAACCCGACTTCAAATCGTACAAGCAATGCTATATTGTTAAATTCCACTGCTGTTCGGCGCATAATCTCCGGTCCCGGTCTACTCGTGGAAATCAAACCACTTTTTCCGGATCCTTTTGCCTTAAAACTGTACTGATCCAGTGCTTTCGAAAAACTACGTAAAATCAAATCTTCCAGTGCTGTTTTTGTATGTCTTTTTTCCAGGTATTTTTCCGGAAATCCTGCTTTTTTCAATGGAAGTTCTACATGCAGCGAAGATGGTGCCGCAAAAGGATCTCCCTGCACATGGTCAATAGACAGCACAAAGTCACCGAAGGTATAACTTCCCCTCAGTGACTTATATGCCGGATAACTTTTTCGATGAATCGATTCTAATTTATTTTTTAAATCTATTTTATTATACATCCGTAATCCTATACTATATTAATCTTCTTTTTTGAAGAAGCCTCTCTTTTTGTGATGTTTCTCCTGTTTTATGCCTTCTCCCGCACCTGTATGCAGAGAATCACCGGATACTGCATCAAATGCACGCAATGCTTCTTTCGCCTCTGCACTCAACGATGTCGGAACCTGTACCACCAGAGTAACATACTGATCGCCACGAATATTTTTGTTGCGCAGAGACGGAACACCTTTGCCTTTCAGACGGATTCTTGTATCTGTCTGAGTACCTGGTTTCACTTCATAAATCACATCACCATCTACGGTGCTGATTCTTGTTTCTCCTCCTAACACTGCCTGAGCAAAAGAAATCGGTGCAGTAGAAAAGATATTCATATCCTGACGCTGGAAGATCGGATGTGAAGATACAATAACCTCTACCAGCAGATCTCCACGCGGTCCGCCATTGACACCCGGCTCACCTTTTTCACGGATGCGGACACTCTGTCCGTTATCGATTCCGGCAGGAATAGACACTTTGATCTTCTTTCTGCTGGAAGTATAACCAGTTCCGCGGCATGAAGTACATCTATCTTTGATAATTTTGCCGGATCCGTTACATTCCGGACAGGTCTGAACATTCTGAACCATGCCGAACAGAGATTGCTGGGAAAATACAACTTTACCTTTTCCACCGCATTTTGTACAGGTCTCCGGAGAAGTTCCAGGTTTTGCTCCGGTTCCGCCACAGGTAGTACATTCATCCTTCAGCACCATATCAATTTCTTTTTCACAGCCAAACACTGCTTCCTCAAAAGTAATACGGACACTGGTTCTCAAGTTGGCACCTTTCATTGGACCGTTAGACGCACCTCTTCTGGAACCGCCGCCGAAGAAGTCACCAAAAATATCACCAAACATATCGCCAAAATCCATGCCGGAAAAATCGAATCCGCCTGCACCTGCACCGCCGGCTCCACCATCAAATGCAGCATGACCAAACTGATCATACTGTCGTCTTTTTTCTGAGTCACTCAGTACTGCATATGCCTCCGAAGCCTCTTTGAATTTTGCCTCTGCCTCTTTGTCTCCCGGGTTTGCATCCGGATGATATTTTTTGGCCAGCTGACGATATGCCTTTTTAATTGTGGCATCGTCCGCGCTGCGATCTACGCCGAGCACCTCGTAATAATCCCTTTTCTGTTCTGCCATATCTGAACTCCATCCCTTATGTTAATTTTTCGTATCTTTTTGTCTCAATCCACAGTCAAACACCGGCTGAGATTAATCCAACAATGCACCAGAAGGCATTCTGCCCTCTGGTGCGTTATTTATCTCAGTCGAGAAGACTCCCACTTCTGCAAGGTGAGAATAACATTTGCTGCGATGATCTGTATATTTCAGTCCTGATTAAACTTCTTTATAATCAGCATCTACCACATCATCATCCGCACCGCCTGCTGTCTGCTGACCAGCACCTGCGTTCATGTCCGGACCTGCACCTGCTGCACCCTGTGCGGCCTGTGCCTGCTCATACATTTTTGCAAATACCTGCTGCGCACTTGCCATCAGTTTCTCTTTTGCAGCTTTCATCTCATCTAACTCTGCGTCTGTCATCTTGTCAGCTTCCGGATGAGCCTCAAGGAGTGCTTTTAATGCATCCAGATCTGCCTGTACCGGAGCTTTCTCAGCATCAGATACACCTGCACCAACTTCCTCAAGTGCTTTCTCTGTCTGGAATACGAAGGAATCAGCATCGTTTCTTGTGTCGATCGCGTCTTTTCTCTTCTTATCCTGAGCCTCAAACTCTGCAGCTTCTTTTACAGCTTTATCGATCTCATCATCAGACATATTGGATCCTGCTGTGATTGTGATATGCTGCTCTTTGCCTGTTCCAAGGTCTTTTGCAGATACATTTACAATACCGTTTGCATCGATATCGAATGTAACCTCAATCTGCGGAACACCACGACGTGCTGGCGGGATTCCATCCAGACGGAACTGTCCAAGAGATTTATTATCTCTAGCGAACTGACGCTCACCCTGTACTACATTGATATCTACAGCTGTCTGGTTATCTGCTGCTGTGGAGAAAATCTGGCTCTTTCTTGTCGGGATTGTTGTATTTCTCTCGATCAGTCTTGTAGCTACACCACCCATTGTCTCGATGGATAAGGAAAGTGGAGTTACATCAAGCAGTAATACTTCACCGGCACCAGCATCGCCTGCAAGTTTACCACCCTGGATAGAAGCACCGATTGCTACGCACTCATCCGGGTTCAGTGATTTACTTGGCTCTTTGCCAGTCAGCTGTTTTACTTTATCCTGTACAGCCGGGATACGTGTAGAACCACCTACTAACAGTACCTGACCAAGTTCAGAAGCTGTGATACCTGCATCTTTTAACGCGTTCTGTACTGGAACTGCTGTTCTGTCAACCAGGTCACGTGTTAACTCATCAAATTTTGCTCTGGTAAGGTTCATGTCGAAATGTTTCGGTCCCTCAGCAGTAGCTGTGATGAACGGAAGGTTGATGTTTGTTGTTGTTGCGGAAGAAAGCTCTTTTTTCGCTTTCTCAGCGGCTTCTTTTAATCTCTGAAGAGCCATTTTATCTGTAGAAAGATCTACACCTTCCTGTTTTTTGAACTCTGCGATCATATAATCTGTGATTTTCTGGTCGAAGTCATCACCACCAAGTCTGTTATCACCTGATGTAGATAATACTTCAATGACACCATCACCGATCTCAATGATAGATACATCGAATGTACCACCACCAAGGTCATAAACCATGATTTTCTGCTCTTTTTCATTGTCCAGACCATATGCTAAAGCTGCTGCTGTCGGCTCATTGATAATACGTTTTACATCAAGTCCTGCAATCTTACCAGCATCTTTTGTTGCCTGACGCTGAGCATCGTTGAAATATGCCGGAACTGTGATAACAGCTTCAGATACTTTCTCGCCTAAGTAGTTCTCAGCATCTGCTTTTAATTTCTGAAGGATCATTGCGGAAATCTCCTGCGGAGAATATTTCTTTCCGTCAATCTCTTTCTTGTAATCTGTACCCATCTCTCTCTTGATAGAAGAGATTGTTTTCTCTGCGTTTGTAACAGCCTGACGTTTTGCCGGCTCACCTACCAGTCTCTCACCTGTTTTTGTAAAAGCTACCACTGACGGTGTTGTTCTTGCTCCTTCTGTATTTGCTACAACTACCGGTTTACCACCTTCCATAACTGCTACGCAGCTGTTTGTTGTTCCTAAGTCAATACCAATAATCTTGCTCATAATCGTGTCCTCCTATATATTGTTTCCTAAATTAGCTTGTTTTTATATTTAACGAAAATCGTTAATGGCAATGTCAATTAGCCACTTTTACCATGCTGTGGCGAACCACGGAATCACGGTATGTGTAGCCTTTCTGGAATTCTTCTGCGATAATGTTCTCACCGAATTCCTCATCCTCGACATGCATAACTGCATTGTGCAGATTCGGATCAAATTCCTGTCCAACTGCCTCGATCGGTTTTACTCCTGCTTCCTCCAGCACAGTCATCATCTGCTTGTAGATTTTTTCCATACCTTCCACGAAAGGAGTTCCTTTTTCTTCCTCTGTGACAGCTGCAAGACCACGTTCGAAATTATCAACAACCGAAAGTATTTTTTCTACGATACTTTTTGCACCGGTCTCAAACATCTGTGTCTTCTCTTTTTCTGTCCGTTTCCGGAAGTTATCAAACTCAGCCATCTGTCTTCTGACTCTGTCTGTAAGTTCTTCGATTTTCTCATCTTTTTTGTCTTTCTTCTCTTTCTTTTTGAAAAAAGATCCTTTTTCTTTCTCAGTTTCCGGTTCTTCTGCTACAGCCTCTTCGGCTTCTTCTACGGTTTCTTCCTCTGCTGTATCATTTATTTCTTCATTTTCTAAGATTTCTTCTTCCATCTCTTCCGGACTGATGTTTTTATTCTCTGCCATCGAAATTCCACCTTTCCGCTTTCATCATTTTTAATGACTACTCATCTGTCTTTTTAAATATATCATCCAGCTGAACCTTTAAGGTTCGCAGGTTGTCAACTACTTTTTCGTAATCCATACGTTTCGGTCCGACAATTCCGACGGTTCCCCGGATTCCTTTTCCAAGATCGTAGGTGGCTGTCACCACACTACAGTCTTTCATTCCCTGCATCGGGCTTTCGTTTCCGATGTATACCTGAATGCCGGTTCCCGGATTTCCGTTTTCTTTGTCAGCAGTGAACAGATCCTTAAATTCCTGCTTTTCTTCAAAAGCACTGATCAGTTCGCTTGCCCGTTCCGAATCACTCAATTCCGGATATTTGAAGATATTTGTTGCTCCGCTGGTGTAAATCTCAAGGTCTTCATCTTCCTGAATGGCCTGAGCAACTGCATCCAGCACATCGCTTACCATAGCACTGTGAATACCTGCCTGCTCCTTCAATCTGGAGATGGTTCCAAGGTTGATCTCCTCAAGGGCAAGACCATTTAAACTTCCGTTCAGCAAAATATTTAACTTCAACATTGTCTCCTGATTCGGTGTCTCACTTGTATGAATGATCTTGTTCTTTACGATGTTGCCATCCAACATGATTGTTGCCAGAACCTGGGAATCATCTACCGCGGAAAGCTGAATAAATTTGACTTTTCCGTGGTGGGTCTGAGGTGCGGATACGACAGTTGCATAATTGGTATTTACTGCCAGCATCTTTGCGATCTGTTTTAAAACAAATTCCATGCGTTCTGTCTTCTCAATCACAAATTCCTTCATGTCGGAAATGTCATGATCTTTCTCCTCCATCAGATGATCCACATAAAAGCGGTACCCTTTATCCGATGGAATACGTCCTGCCGAAGTATGCGGCTGAACGATGTATCCAAGTTCCTCCAGATCTGACATCTCATTACGGATCGTTGCGGAACTGAGGTTCAGATCAGACGCTTTTGCGATCGTTCTGGAGCCAACCGGCTCACCCGTTTCCAGATAAGTCTGAATGATTGCATGTAAAATTTTCGTTTTTCTTTCGTCCAATCCTTCGCTCATGTATTTCATGCTCCTGTAATTGATGCTTTTTCTTTGTTAGCACTCAACTGTTTGGAGTGCTGATATCTTCATTACCTAATGTAGCACTATCGTTTTTCTTTGTCAACATCTATTTTTATTTTTTTCATATTTTTATTTTTTCTACGTTTTATAAGCAGAACAACTCACTTAGAAAGCCCCCGGGTGCACATTCTATCTTACTTCTTATTTTTTCTATTCGATACGATTCTGCTGATGATCATAAAAAATTACAGTAAAAACTCCGCCAGCACATAGTTGCTGACATCTATACCATGCTCCGTCAGGCGCACATAACCTGCTACCTCTTCGATTAGCTGTTCTCCCTTTAATTTTCGAAGTACCTCGCCATAGACACTGTTCAGTGTGACCTGAAATTTTTTTTCAAACTGCTGTCGGGAAATTCCTGCCATCAGACGAAGGCCCAGAAACATAAATTCTTCCATCTCAGATTTTTTGTCTAAAGTTTCTATGTGAATATGATGCCCTGTCTGGGTTAATCCAGTTTCTTCCTGTAACTGGATTGTTTCTGCTATACGTTCATGCTGACCTTCACATTGTGGTGAATACTCCTGCTCAAGATACGTCTTCAGTTCCGATGTATTCTGAAACCTCTGATGCTCCACCAGAGAAGATGCTCCCAGTCCCAGTCCCAGATAATCTTTCCTGGTCCAGTAGCCGCAGTTATGCCGGCATTCGTATCCTGGCTTTGCATAATTGGATATCTCATACCGCTCATACCCTTTTGTGTGTAAAAAAGTTTCCGTCAGTTCATACATCTGCCGTTCTACGTCTTCCTCCGGAAGCAGTCTCGGATGACCACCTTCCTCCCGAATCCGTTCATCTTCCGCAAAACGCTCGTAAAATGGTGTGCCTTCCTCGATGATCAGACTGTACGCAGAAATATGCTCCGGGCGCAGTGCTGTCACTTTCTGCAATGTATCCTGCCAGCTTTTCAGCGTTTGTCCCGGCAATGCTGACATCAGATCTACATTGATATTCCGAAAACCGGCTTTTCTCGCCAGATCATAACTTTCCAGGAACTGTGCAAAATTGTGGATTCGTCCCAGAAGATGCAATTCTCTGTCATCCGCGGACTGCAGTCCCATACTGAGCCGGTTAAATCCCGCCTGCACCAGTTTTTCCGCTTTCCCTGCTGTCAATGTGCCTGGATTGCACTCCACTGTAATTTCTGCATCTGTCGTTATATTAAAATGCTCTTTTACCGTTTCCAGTATAGCTGCGAGTTGGTATCCTTCCAGGATTGTCGGTGTTCCGCCGCCAAAAAAGATACTGCTCACCTGATATTCCCCATATTGTGCCCCGCAATATACAATCTCTTCCTGTAACTTCTTTATATAAGAAATCCGCACCGGCAGATCAGCCGGTGCAGATAAGAAATCACAATATGCACATTTTCGTTCACAAAAAGGAATATGAAGATATAATTCTAATTCTTTCATATATTTCCCCTGTTAATCACGCTGCTTTGCATTGTTTTCGCATTTATATGCCAATGCGTATGTTAGCAGCATAACCCGTTTTCTATTTATCATCCAGTTTCAGAACACTCATAAACGCTTTCTGCGGGATCTCTACATTTCCGACCTGACGCATACGTTTTTTACCTTCTTTCTGTTTCTCCAGAAGTTTTCTCTTTCGGGAAATATCACCACCGTAACATTTCGCCAGTACGTCTTTGCGCATCGCACGAACAGTCTCACGCGCAATGACTTTTCCACCGACTGCCGCCTGAATCGGAACCTCAAACAGATGACGCGGAATCTCTTCTTTTAACTTCTCACACATCTTACGGCCACGCTCATATGCACTGCCTGAGAATACGATAAAGGAAAGTGCATCCACTTCTTCTTTATTAATAAGGATGTCCAGTTTTACCAGATCAGAACGGGTGTATCCCTTCATTTCATAATCGAAGGACGCATATCCCCTGGAACGGGATTTCAATGCGTCAAAAAAATCATAAATGATTTCATTTAACGGAAGATCATATTTGATCAGCGCACGTGTCTCCTCCATATATTCCATACTGATATAAATGCCTCGACGCTCCTGACACAAATCCATGATCGCACCAATGTACTCACTGGTTACCATGATCTCCGCACTTACCATCGGTTCTTCCATATAATCAATCTCAGACGGATCCGGCATATTGGACGGATTTGTCAGATCCATCACGGTTCCATCCGTTTTGTGAACTTTATAAATAACGCCAGGGGCTGTCGTTACCAGATCCAGATTATATTCGCGCTCCAGACGTTCCTGAATAATTTCCAGATGCAGCAAACCTAAAAATCCACAGCGGAAACCAAAGCCCAGTGCCGCAGATGTCTCCGGTTCAAACTGAAGTGCTGCATCGTTTAACTGCAGTTTTTCCAGCGCATCACGCAGATCCGGATATTTTGCACCATCAGACGGATACAGACCACAGTAAACCATTGGATTTACTTTCTTATAACCCGGCAACGGTTCTGCACACGGATTGGAACGGTTGGTGATCGTATCACCCACACGGGTATCCTGTACATTTTTGATACTAGCTGTGATATAACCTACCATGCCGGCAGATAATTCTTCGCAAGGAATAAACTGACCTGCGCCAAAATATCCGACCTCCACAACATCTGCTGTGGCACCTGTCGCCATCATTTTGATTGGCGTACCGACACGAACCGTACCTTCTTTGATACGACAGAAAACAATAACTCCTTTGTACGCATCGTACAGAGAGTCGAAAATCAACGCCTGCAGGGGAGCCTTCGGATCTCCCGTCGGAGCCGGGATTTTCTCCACGATCTGCTCCAGTACCTGATCGACATTCAGACCTGTTTTTGCGGAAATCTGTGGTGCATCGTGTGCTTCCAGTCCGATGACATCCTCGATTTCTTCAATGACACGCTCCGGATCCGCACTTGGCAGATCGATTTTGTTGATCACCGGCATAACATCCAGATCATGATCCAGTGCCAGATATACATTGGCCAGTGTCTGCGCCTCAATGCCCTGTGCCGCATCTACGACAAGGATTGCACCATCACAGGCAGCCAGGCTTCGGGAAACCTCATAGTTAAAATCCACATGCCCCGGTGTGTCGATGAGATTGAAGATATACTCCTCTCCATCTTTTGCCTTGTAAATAATACGAACCGTCTGCGCTTTGATGGTAATACCACGCTCCCGCTCCAGATCCATATTATCTAATACCTGAGACTGCATTTCACGGCTGGTCAGCAAACCTGTCATTTCGATAATACGGTCTGCCAGGGTTGATTTTCCATGATCAATATGTGCAATAATACAAAAATTTCTGATTTTACTCTGATCTATCACTAAAATTCCTCCTAGTACATTGTCTCTCTTTTCTCAAAAGTGCATAAAAGCCCAATATATTGACAATATTAACATTGAAGCTGGAAAATAGCAAGTTTTCCATACAAAAACTGATGGATTAAATCTTACAAATCGTTACTGTTCTACTTTCCGCTCAACACCTTATCCAACACCTGTGCCAGCGGATCCATGGCATTCACTGCCTCCTGCAGTGTATTGGTCTGTGCCCCGACCTCGATCAGCAGCGATTTCGGGCAAAGATGCATGTTGTACCGATAACTTTTCAGATAAATTTTGCGTGTAAATCCCGGATACAGTTCCGTCGCCGCCAGCTGCATTTTCAGAGACATCGCCAGATTGTCTTCAATATAAGGATTGCGCAGATAATCAATATCTCCGGTAGCCGTTGTCTTGCTCAGCCCATTGAAAAACATCACCTGCGCCATATCCACACCATTGATGTTTGCTGCCAGCCGCGTCGTATCCGCCACACCGTCACGATGCAGATCGATCACCACTTCTATCGAAGGATGATCCTGCAATATTTTCTGAATAGCCGGAGCTGCTACATTATACGCATGATCCCGGTCTGTATCATAGATTCCCGTATCATGTAATACATGATAACCGTATGTATCCTGTAAAATCTGTGTCAGACGGTTTCCGACCGCGATCACGGATGTGTTTGGATCTCCCTCCACAGAATCCGCATAGCCTTCGGAACCATGGGTATGATAGATTAGAATCTGTGGTACATCTTCCGTAGTTTTCTGGATCGTGCAATTCTTATTCAGCAGATTTTGCACCGCCAGCTGTGAACTGTTGATGGTAGTGGATTTGTCCACTGTATAATAATGCTGGATCAGATAATCAAAATCATTCAATTTTTCCAGCGATACGAGATTTTCCCCAGCCGATGCTGATGCTGATGCCGCCTCAACTGACGGATTACCATTTTCACCTGTCTGCGTATTCCCGGAACCTGTCTGGTCCACAGAAATGTCTTTATTTTCCTCTGAAGCATCCGCCGCCTGTGTCTCCTGCGGATCTTTCTTGGCCAGAATCTGCTCATAAGACAACTGACTCTCTGACTGCATATCATACATGGTTGTATCGTCTTCTTCTATATATAACGACTGTACCGCGCTGCCGGAAGCCAGCAGCGGTGCATACTGTTTCAGCATCTGATAACAGATCTGATATTGCAGCCGATTCCACAGATTGGTGTTATGGATCGCAAATACCGCTATAAGCGCAGTGAAAAACAGTACGAGGAAACCGGTTCCCCGCACTATCCAACGTACGCCTCTCTCTTTTCGCTTTCTTTTCCTTGTAACTTTTAACATTTTTCCCATATATACTATATATGAAATTGTGTCTGAATTATGCTTACATTTTATGGTTCTTTATTTCTTCCGCTTCTGCCATTTTACAGTATAATATTTCAAACATAACCGATTACCCACAAAACGCCAGATTGATGGCTTCGGATATCGTATAGCTCATCCGTTTGATCTCCGCATCAATATCCTTTGGTGTTACAAACATATGGTTCAACTGCGGAGACAGCAGTTCCCGGACCAGATTCCGGTGTTCCGCCTCTGTCAGTCTGTTCCACGAAGTCTTCAACGGCTGCAGGCTTTCCGCATGCGCCAGTTCATCAATCAGGGCAGACATAGAATCATAGACGATCGTCGCCGCTTCTACTACGGTCGGAATACCGATAGCGATGACCGGAATCCCTGTGGTTTCTTTTGTAATACTGTAACGGTGATTTCCCACACCGGAACCCGGATAGATCCCTGTATCTGTAATCTGGATCGTCCGGCCCAGACGGCGGACACTGCGGGCAGCCAGCGCATCCACCACGATCAGATAATCCGGTTTTACTTCGCGGATAATTCCTGCAATGATCTCCTGGCTTTCCATGCCTGTCTGGGCCATAACGCCGGGCACAATGGCACTGACGGGCTGCACCTGCTCATTTTCATAGGCCCGTCTGCCAAATTCTTTTATAATATGCCGTGTGATATACAGATTGTCTGCTACCTGCGGTCCCAACGCATCCGGTGTCACAAGACGATTGCCAAGGCCGGCTACCAGGATAGACGTACCCTCCAGTTCATGCTTCGCTTCTGCGAATCCCTTTCTGCTTACTTTTTTCTGATTTTCAGTACTTTCTTTATAATTCTTTTGCTTATCACAAACCGGGATCAGTTCTTTCAGAATCTCTGCCAGACGCTTTGATATCTCCCGGTGATAATCCTCATCATCTTCGATCATCTCAGCTGCTTCCAGTGTAATATAAGTTCCTTTCGGTTTTCCCATCTGTTTTGCACCATTCTCTGTAGTGATCCGCACCGTCGTAATGCGGATCTGTTCTTCCCCATAATCTTCTTCCGTGACTGAAATTCCTTTCGTCTCTTCCTGTGCTTTGGTGATCCGTTCATTTTCCTCTACTGCAAGGTCTGTTCTGACTTCAAACATATAAAAACACCCCGATTTCTTCTAAGTTTTCATAGTATTGTAAAAAGTACAAACAATTATACCAATTTTTTCATTTTTTTCGGTTTTTCTCTTGACAATTCCAATTTCTGACCCTATAATATATGAGTATGTTTACATTAGTTCGTCCGTGTCCGGCTTTAATGTAACAATCATTTAAGAATTCTCAGCATGGGAGGTGTACAGATTGGCTAACATTAAATCAGCAAAGAAAAGAATCTTAGTTGCGCAGACAAAGACAGAAAGAAATAAATCTATCCGTTCTTCAGTGAAAACAGCTATTAAAAAAGTAGAGGCAGCTGTTGCAGCAAATGATAAAGAAGCAGCTTCTGCAGCATTAGTATCCGCTACTTCCGTTATCAGCAAAGCTGAATCTAAAGGTGTTTATCACAAAAACAATGCTTCCAGAAAAATTGCTCGTTTAGCAAAATTAGTGAACAGCATTGCGTAACAAGTGCGAATAAATACGAATTAATAAAGAACAATTGGTGCCGTCATACCAATTGTTCTTTTTTTTGCAATTATCTTATTATCAAAAACAAAAAACTATGTGTATTTTTCTAAAGCGTGCAAGTGTGCTATTGCACATTTACACGCTTGTTGTTATAACAGATAGTATCAGAATATTTTACAACATATTATTTCGTATAATTGGCCAGATTTTCCAGCACTTCTGCCGCTTTTCCTGAATCAATCGCTTCTTTTGCAAGAATGATTCCATCTGCAATACTCTCAGCCTTTCCGCCGATATAAAGTGCCGCACCTGCGTTCAGCAGTACGATCTCACGTTTTGCTCCCCGCTCTTCCCCGGAGAGGATTGCACGGGTAATCTCTGCATTTTCTGCGGCCGTTCCGCCCTGCAGTTCTGCCAGATCTACGGTCTTGAATCCAAAGTCTTCCGGTACAATCTCATAGGTTTCTACTATTCCATCTTTTAGTTCTGATACAACAGTCTTTGTACTCAATGTAATCTCATCCATATGATCTCTGCCACTGACTACCAGAGCACGTTTGACACCAAGCTGCCCCATAACAGATGCAATGATTTCTGTCAGTGCCGGATCATAGACACCGACTACCATACCCTTTGCTCCGGATGGGTTTGCCAGAGGACCAAGGATATTGAATACGGTACGGATTCCCATCTCGCTTCGCGCCTGTCCCACAAACCGCATGGATTTGTTAAAGGTCTGTGCAAACATAAATCCAATGCCGACTTCATCCACGCATGCTTCTACTTTTTCCGGTTCCATCATGATATTTACACCAAGCTGCTCCAATACATCACCGGCACCGCTCTTGCTGGAAATGGAACGATTGCCATGTTTTGCCACAGAAACACCGGCTGCTGCCGTCACGATGGCAGATGTCGTAGAAATATTGAAAGAATACGTGCAATCCCCTCCGGTTCCAACCAGATCAATATAATGATCGGAATGCGGATGAATATGCTCTGCTTTATCTGCCAGCACAGAAGCCAGACCAGCGATTTCATCAATCGTCTCTCCTTTCATCCGCAATCCGGTCAGAAAAGCTCCGATCTGAGCCTGTGTAGCTGCACCGGTCAGAAGAAGTTCCATGACTTCTCCTGCCTCTTCCCCGGTCAGATCCTGTCTGTCTGCTACTCTCTGAATTGCCTGTTTCATATCCATAATACTAATTACTCCTTTTTCACAACCAACTGTTCATAAGACTCACCCGAATTTCATACTCAAATCTTATGAAAATCAAGCATTTTTTATTTCAACTCTGTCTTAAAAGTCTGAATATATGCTTTTGCCACATCCAGATCATACTGATTTTCTTCCATCAAGTTAATAAAATGAGAACCAACGATGGTACCATCAATAATATCCTTCATTGGTGCTACATCTGCTGCAGTACGAATACCAAATCCCATCATGATCGGAATCTGAGCCTGCTCTTTTACTGATTTCAGATAAGAAATAACTTCTTTATGGAAGCTTGCACCCTGACCGGTGACACCCATGGATGATACGCAGTACACAAATCCTTTTGCATCTTTCAGAATTTCCGGAATACGTTTACCGGATACCGGTGCTACCAGCTGGATCAGGATTGTTGCATTCTGTTTTGCCAGTCAGCAGACGG
>OBVY01001177.1_pt1 | contig 17055 bp, 11 predicted proteins | sample 1538051 | NCBI WGS metagenome assembly OBVY01 (sample SAMEA2580017, study PRJEB22360) | human gut metagenome | biome: human gut; feature: human-associated habitat; material: faeces | place: Denmark | collected 2008/2010 | reverse complement strand
GACTCCTCGCCGCCGGGCAGCCAGTCGGTGACGGTGACGTCGGTCTGTACGGTGACGCCTTCGAACGATCGGCTTAGCACGAGCGTCAGCGTGTGACGTTTACCGCTTTGCAGGACGAACGTTTCGGAAGGCGAATACTCGAAGCGTTCGCCGTTCGCCGTAATTTCGACGAGCGGTTCGCCTGCTGCGGCATTCTGTGGAATGACGATGGCCGACAATCCCTCCAAACAATCGTCCTGCCGCGTCAGTGTACCGTGCGGCGCGATGTCGGCCGCCGCACCGGAAGTCGTGCTGCCGCCATCGACGAATGAGAACGCACCTTCGTTCTTCAACCCTTTCAGAACGACCCCTGCCGAAGCGAAGTCGTCGAGCGTATAACCGTAACCGGCTTTGAGTACGATGTCGATACGGCTCATCGCATGGTCGAACTCCATCGCCACGTCGCCCGTGACGGCAGCGTAGTTTGTCCGCTTGGAGAAGCGCAGGTCGGCTGCCGTGTAGGCTGCGTCGTCCTGTTGGTCGGCAGCGAGCGCCAGCGGCAACGTGACGGCACCGGCTTCGAGTGCGGTTTCACGGTAGGGAGCGTAGGCGTAGAGGTCGAACCGCAACTTCTTTGCTCCTGGAAACGCAATGGCGGGTGTCGAGACATAGGTGTCGCCCGAGCGAGTGAACTCCACGTTCGCATGGAGGCGTTCGCCGGCGAGCGCCTCTGAACCCTCGGCCGCTTTCTGTACAATGTAAAGACCGAAGCGGTCGAACGAGGGCGCCTGCCCGCTGTCCGACGCAAGGGCGCGGACGACAATCCGACCGTCGGATGGCTCCGGCGCCGCCGTTTCATCGCTCTTGCTGCAACTGCCTGCAAGCAGGAGCAAGGCTAACGAACCTGCCCAAATGCTATTATATTGTTTTTTGTCCATAATCGTGCGGTGTTTAGTTTCTGTAACGGATGCAACGGACGGAGTAGCCGGTTCGCTGCTGCGGCGAGGTGACATACACTGTCGGGCGGTTGTAGTAGAGATAGAACCCATTGGCCTGTGAAGCCCCCACTGCTGAACTGCTCCACCAATAGCCATAGCTTTCGAATTGCCAGTACGCACCGTTATCCTCGCGCGAACCGGCAGGCAGCCCGTTGAAGCCGCTGCTGTTGGTACCCTGATAAGCGGGGTTTTCTTCTCCCTTGTATTTCCAGCCCGAGTCGCTCTTCATCCTGTCGCCGGCGATATCTTCACCGCCCAACAGTTCGATGGTCATGCGGATTTCATCGATGGTGGGCACATGCCACCCTTCGGGGCAAAGTTTGTTGGTGGCTACCGCGTAGTAATTGTAAATAAGACCGTAGCGTTCGACGTTGGCCGACTCGCCGTTCGGGTAGCAGTAGGCGTCCGTGCGAGTCGTTCCGTTGTTCGTCCACATTTCGGCGTCGTCCATTCGCGTGATGGGCGTACCGTCGTTATACCGAGTCGTGGCGAGGTTGGCGGCCATCCAATATTGCGTGCCTATTTTCACGACGGGATAGCTGTTGCCCTCGATGTCGGTGATTGACTTGGGCATGTTGTCGTCGACTTCGACAGTCTCCTCGACCGACGTACCCTCCGTCCATTCATGCTCGGTGACGTCCACCGTGACGGTAATATCCGGTACGGCCTGCCCCACCGTAATGGCGAAGTCGTACTGCATACCGGCTTTGAGCGTCAGTTCCTTGCCCAACGGGTAGGAGGCTTCGAATGTTCCGACTTTGAGATTGAGCACCGCTTCGTCGGCTGCGATCCGCTGCGGTGCGACGATGGCCGAAAGTCCCTTGATCGTCGATCCGTCGGGCACCAGCGTGCCATTGGGTGTCGTTGTTTGTGGATTCGACGATCCCGTAACGCTACCCGTCGCGAAGTCCACGTCGGCGGACAGGTCTAACGTCAAAGTGACCTTGGCATCGGCCAACTCATCGAGCGTGGGTTCTCCAGCCGTCGTGAACGAAAGGTCGATGCGCGAGAACATGCGGTGAAAAGTCATCTGCACGGCTCCCTGCTGGTCGGCTGGAACGAGTGCCGTCGCGGCCATGAAATCGGCAGCGGCGAAGTCTGCTGCGGCCGATTGGTCGGCCGCAGCCGTGACGGTCGCCGTCGTGCCGGCGAGGGGCATCCGGTCGGCATGAGGGGTATAGGCTGCCAGCGTACCGGCCGAAGGTTTGAGCATGAGTGAGGCTGCGCTTCGGAACAGGCCCTCCTTCAACGTGAGACGCGCATTGTTGATGTAGCGCGGTGCATCGGCCGTGAATGCGCCCTCGACGGCGAAGAGACCGATGGCTGCACCGTCGTCGAAGATGCCGTCGGCCGACGTACTGTTCCATGAGGAGAACTTGCCGTCGATGAGTACAGGCTGCGTGGCGGGCGGCTCCGGCGTTTCGTTCGGATCGTCGCCGTCGCCACATGCTGTGACGCCGACGAGCAGGACTCCCGCCCATGCGAGGGCGAGTAGTTGCAAATGATAGCTGTATCGTTTCATAAATCGCTTGTATTCGTTGATTTTATGCAGCGGACATACATGCCCGAGTAGAGGTAGGATTGCGCAATGTAGGGCATGTTGGACAGATAGAGGTATCCGGGGCTATCGTCGCCTTTATAGGATGTCCAGATGCCGGCATCGGATGTCAGCCAATAATAATAGGATTGGATGCCGCCGGGCAGGGCGCCGAATCCGGAAGCGTTGGTAGGATTGTAGTGGTTCCACCGGCTGTCGGGCGCCATAAGATCTGCCGCTTTGGGTACGGCGTCGAGCAGCGACTGCATCTGGTCCCAGTCGGGTACCGTCCATCCTTCGGGACAGATTTTGCCTGTGTCGACGGTGTAGAAATTATAGAGCAGACCGTAAGTGGCTCGGTTCTCGGTCTTGTCCATGAAGTCGCAGGCAGTAGGAGTCGTAAAGGTATCCCACGATGCCTCCTGTCCCTTGCCGATAGGAATTTCGGTGCCGTCGTTCAGATGCAGTGTTTTGAGGTTTGCAGCCATCCACGTTAGGCCGCCGATCTCCACGACGGGATATTCGTTGCCGTCGATGTCCTTAACCGTCGCTGCGGGTTCGGGCTCTGGTTCGGGTTCGGCCTTTTTTATGCAGCGGACAGACAAGCCGGCGCTTTCGTAATACGACTGAGAAATCATGGTCGTTCCGCCGAGCGTGAAACTGGCCGGCCCGCTGTCGCTTGTGTAGGATGTCCAGAAATAGGCGCTGCCTCTTTCCCAGAAGGCCCACGACGAGTTGCCGCCCGGCAGTGCGCTGAACCCTGTCGTATTGGTCGGGTCGGAGGCGAGTGCCGTCCAGTTATCGTCGGGTGCCATCAGGGCGACATTCTGAGCAATAGAACCGTAAGGCAAAGCGTCCGTCTGCTCCCAGTCGGGCACTGTCCAGCCTTCGGGACAGAGTTTTCCAGTCGCAACAGTATAGAAGTTGTAGAGCAGACCGTATTTTTCCTCGTTTTCGCTCTTGTTCATAAAGATACATGCGGCAGGCTCGGTCTGTCCGTCCCATGCGGAGCAGCCGCCTTCGATGACGGGAATCGGCGTGCCGTCGTTCAGATGCTGTGTTTTGAGGTTGGATGCCATCCAGTAGAAGTCGCCGATTTTCACGACGGGATATTCATTGCCGTCGATGTCCTTGACCGTCTCTGTCGGTTCGGGTTCCGGCTCGGGTTCCGGAACATCTTCGTCTTCGATGCAACGGATGGACATGCCTGCGTATTTGTAATGCGTGTCTATACCAGAATACATCGCCAGATAGAGATAGGATGCAGGAAAGGTCTGCGTATCGTCGCAGGTCGAGCTCCAGAAGTAGGCGTCGCCCGTCATCCAGCCGTTGCCGACGGACATGCCGGCCGGCAATGCGGAGAAGCCGGTCGTATTGGTCGGATTGTAACCGCTGCTCCAATTCTCGTCGGGAGCCATCAGCGAATAGGCGCCTTTCTCGTCGTTGAACGGCAGCAGCCCCAGCTCCTCTTTGGAGGGAACTTTCCAGCCTTTCGGGCAGAGGTCGCCCTTCTCGACCGCATAATAGTTGTAGAGCAGGCCGTATTTTTCACGATAGTCCGCGTTATTCTCCGTGATGCAGGCGGCGGGCGCGGTCAGTGCGTCCCATGCGTCCGTGCCGCCGTCGACGACCGGTATCTCCGTGCCATCGTTGTAGTGCGTGGTGCGGAGGTTGGCGGCGAGCCACTTCACGCCGTTGATTTCGATGACGGGATAGGTGTTGCCATCGTAGTCGCTGACAGAGGGCAACTCGGGTTTGGAGGCATCGCCCGTAATGACGCCGCCCTCCTGCCAATCGTCGATTTGGGCGCTGACGGCGAGCGTCGGGCCCTGCGGCGTTATGCCGATTGTAGCGGTGAAGAGATGGCTCTTGCCCGGCTCGAAGGTGAATTCCGAACTGGGTTTGTAGGCCATTGTCTTGCCTTTGAACGTAAAATAGATGACCGTCTCGCCCGCTTCGCGTGTCTGCGGGACTACGACGGCCGAAAGGCCGGTGACGTAGTCGCCCTCGATTCGCGTCGTGCCGTAGGGACGAATGTCGGTCACGTCGGCCGGCTCGCCGAATGTCTCGGCATCGACATCGTAGAGTGCCGTACTGCAAAAATCTTTGAGGAGCACCTCGGCTTCGAGCAGCTCGTCGGCAGTGACGCCGTCGCCTGCCGTCATACGGATCTGCATGAGGCTCAGGATATGACGGAATGCGACGGGAACAGCCTGCCCGTCCGGCTTCACGTTGCGCGTGACAGCGACCATCCAGTCCGAAGCCGTGCGGCTCGCGGCGTCGCTTTGGTCGGTCGCGACAGCGACGGCGAGCGACGAGGTATTGGACCGGAATCCGGTCTGATTATAGGGATAGTAGGCATAGAAAGTATTGGCCGTCGTGGCATCGGGGAAGTAGGCAGTTGCCGATGAAACGAATTGTCCGTCGCGGTAGACGAACTTCACGTTGTCTTCCCAGCGTGAACTTGAAAGAGGTTGTTCGCGGCCATCGCTCCACGGCACGACGCTCAGGCCGATAGCGTCCTCCTCGTCGAAGGCCGTTCCGGTGACGCGCGTCGTAATGCTCGGCGCCAGTGTGATGCGCAGGTTCGTTTCAACACCCCCCCCCCCTCCGGTTCGGTCGTCGAACATGACGGGGCGATAAACAGACCTGTAACGGCCGATAGCGAAACAAGGCCGTTCAGGGAGAGACGGGTCACCGTGCGGCGCCACGTTCTCCGGTGATTTGGGTACAGTTTGTTCATAACATATAATATATGAAGATATTGTCAAGGGACACGGAACGCATACTCTCCGCAGGCATTGGGGACGACCGCCGGCAGAGGTGTCGCGTCGGTATGCGTTTCGCACAAATATAATAAAAAATCATAAAAAACGTTCGTTTCAAATTTTTTTCGTACATTAGCTACTCGAACCGATGCGGCACTCCTCGTGCTGCTATCATGTATCGTCATTTATGAATCGAGCGAACGAAACGATTGTACGGTTTGCGACATGCGTGCTGGCCGTCGCAATGATATGCGTGCCGACATCGCTACGGGCGGCGGATACCGGCAGGCTTGCCCGTGTGCGGCAGGCGGACGGCACGACGCTGTCGCTGCGAATTTGCGGCGATGAGTTTTTCCACTATGCTGTCACCTCCGATGGTTATTCCGTCGATCAGGGTCCCGATGGTTTCTACTATTATCTGGTCGAGCGTGACGGCCGTCCCGTGCGCAGCAATGTCCGCGTGTCTGAGCGCGGCCGCCGCACAGCCGACGAACGCCGGCTGTTGGAGACGTTGCGCCCGGGCGTGGTGGCGACGGCGTTGCGCGCTCGCGCGCATAGGCTGCGCAGCGAGACGCGCGCCGGACTGGAAACGGGATTCCCTACGACGGGCGAAATCCGTTCGGTGGTGATTCTGGCGGCGTTCAGTGACGTCGGTTTCACGGTGCCCGATCCGCAGCGTGCTTTCGAACGGATGCTCAATGAGGAGGGGTATTCTGACGACGGAGCGCTCGGCAGTGCGCGTGACTACTACCTCGATAACTCGGGAGGACGGTTCCTCCCGACCTTCGACGTGGTGGGTCCTGTGACGCTCGACCATCCCGTCGCTTATTACGGCGCCAATACTGATTATCGCGACGAGAATGCCGAACGAATGATTATCGAGGCCTGCCACAAGGCGGAGCGTGCCGGCGTCGACTTTTCTCAGTACGATTTCGACAATGACGGTAAAATCGACAACGTCTTCGTCTACTATGCCGGTCACAACGAATCCGACGGCGGCGGTATGAATACCGTATGGCCGCATCGGGGTGAAATATCCTATCCGGGCGAGATGCTCGGCGGCAAGGAGCTGTGCGTTTACGCCTGTACGTCGGAGCTGAGCGGCTCGCCCGATTTCGACAGCCGCATGGCCGGCATCGGAACCTTCTGCCATGAGTTCGGTCATGTGCTCGGCTGGCCCGATTTCTACGATACGAACGGTAGCGATTTCGGTACGGGAGTCGGCGTCTTCAACTGGTCGCTCATGTGTCAGGGCAGTCGGAACGACGGAGGCCGCACGCCGCCGTCGCTCACGGCGATGGAGCGCATGATGGCGGGATGGCTGACCCCGACGACGCTCACCCGTTCGGGCGACTACGAACTCAATCCCATTCAGCAAAACGAGGCCTACCTGATTGCGACCGATACCGAAGGTGAATTTTTCCTGCTCGAAAACCGTCAGCAGACGGGATGGGACAGAGCGCTCAAAGGACACGGCATGTTGATTTACCACGTCGACCGTTCGCAGCGGATCGTCGAAGGATACTCGGCCCGCGACCGTTGGACTTACAATATGCCTAATGACGTGGCCGGCCATCCCTGTTTCCGCCTCGTGACGGCGCGTCCCGATTCGGGTGACGGCTATGAGGCGTTCATGCCCTATCCCGGCGAGACCGGAAACACGGAGTTCTCGGCCGCCAGCCGGCCGGCAGCGCAGAGCTGGTCGGGTGCCTCGCCGGCGGCCGAACTGTACGACATCTCGGAATCCCCGGAGGGCGTCATCCGTTTCTCGGTGCGTATGGCCGAAGGAAGTATCGAGGACGTTCGTATCGAGGGGCGCCAGCGGGCAGTTGCGGGCGACACGATTCTCCTGCGCGCTATCGTGATGCCCTCCGGTGCCGTCGGGGAGCTGGCGTGGAGCAGTTCCGACGAAGCGGTCGCTTCGGTCGACGGCGAGGGTGTCGTGCATTGCCTGCGGGCGGGTATGACAACCGTACGTGCCGTTGCCGGATCGACTGGTGCGGCTGCGGCGTTCGATATAGAGGTGGTTGACGGACGGATGCTGCGCGGTCGTGTATGTAACGGGAAAGGCGAGGCAGCGGCCGGTGCGACGATCGAGATGTCCGACGCCGACGGCGAGCGAGTCGCGACTTTCGTCAGCGGCGACGACGGCTGCTTCACAAGTGAGGTGGACGAAGTGACGGCAGGCGACTATTCGCTGCTGCTCACATGCGAGGGGTATCCGGTGCAGGCTGTGCCGGTGACGGTAACGGAGGGCATGACGCTGCTCGAAGTGCCGCTGCTCCGATCCGACGAGTTCGATCGGGGCGACGGGACGTTCGAGGTTGCCGTGCAGCCATTCGAGCGTTCGGCCTTCGTGACGTGGAGTGCTTCGAAAGCCGAAGCGTGGCGCGTGCAGTGGCGGCCGATGGATTCGGCTTTCTATATCGGTACGGAGACGGTCGCCGAGTCGCAGTTCGATATCGATGATCTGGAACGGCAAAAGGACTATGTTGTACGGATCGCCGAGCTTTCCGGCCAGGCGGAGCGGAGCTATCGGATCGCCTATTTCACGACGGCGGCACAGAGCGGCCGTTATGCAGGCATGGCTTTGCAGTCGGAGTATGCCGTCGGAGCGCCTGTATTGCTGAAAGCGATCAACGTCTCCGACGAGGCGCAGTTGAGCTGGGCGGTCGACGGCGAGGCGACTACCGAGAGCGTCGTGCGGCTTGCGGCCGGCGAACATGAAGTCGAGTTACGCGTGACCGACGGCGGTCGCACGGAGATTATAACGAAGTATATCAAAGTAGAATAAGTGATGGGAAATATAGCGTTCCGCATGGAAATTGCGGCTGTTTTAGCGGTCGCCGCAGTGATGACCGCCTGCGAGAAGGGCGGTGAGACCGTGGAAAACGGTTCACCCGAGTGCGAGGCGTTTCTCGCTGCGGCGACCGAATACGGACTTTACAGCGACGGTGTTCCCGTGCGGGTATTCTGCCGCACAGAGGATCAGCTGGTGCGTGACAGCGAGGGAACGACGCTCCGCATCCAGAATACGGAGCAGAGCAGCGTGCTGGCGTGCACCTTCTCTTCCCGTCCACAGAGCGGCGTGACGATAGTCGCACGCTACGAGGGTACGGGGTTCGCTCTGAAAGCCGGCAGTGCCGAATTCGAGGTGGTGAAGACGGCCGACACGAAGGCGTGGCTATGGTGCGAGGCGCAGGGACTGGGCATCGTAGCTGATACGCGATAGCGGTTGGCGACGGAAGCTGGTCTCGGTGTTTTTCGGATTTGGAAGGGGCGGTGCGTCCGACGACCCGGAAATTCAGGGTGGCGGTCTGTAAATATCTTAACCTATCGCGGTGGAATAGGGCGCAAATAAATGTCCGTATAGTATGAATACGTTCGTAAAATCGGACAGGTGACGATATGGAAACGCAGTCGTAAACTCTGCTTTTTTGCGTTTTCTTGTCCGACTGTTTCCCGAATCTTGATTTTCGAAGAATTATCAGCCCCCCCCCTCCTCTTGCTCAGTCGACGGCTGTTTCAAAGAAACAGCCGTTTGACGGATATTACTTGCTGATTATATGATTTGGCGACGGTTCATCTTTCCGTTAGCGCCGTGCTTTACCGCTCTGGATAACTAATCACGATAACAGGAATATTCGTTCGTCCATATTATTCCATAACCCGCCGACGGAACTAAATACGCTGATTCGATTCCGTTGACGGGTTATAAGAATTTGTTTTTATGGATGGAAATAATTTTAATCTGTTTTGAACCGATCTGTTTTTGGAGGTTTCCGTATTATATTTTTGTCTCAGGAGGTAATCGGGAAGATAAAGAGTTTTATATGTTGACTTAAACTACCTCTCTCTCTACCTTCGAATTAGGCGGACGCTGCTACTGCTCCTGCAATGACTCCAACTGCGAGGCAGCCTCCGACGAGGTATGCGGTTGCAGCGTAATTTTGCCCTTCAAGGAAAACGCAAAAACTACGATTTGCATAAATAGGATTATTGACGACTCGGGCCTTTTTGAATTTGCGGAGGCTTTGGCGTTTGTCCAGCACAATGTCGTTAACATAGTTCGACACTGTTATATCCTGTGTTTCCGCGAAATCTTCCGTTTGAGAATAACGCAATACGCCTCGTACCGAATAGGGCGTGTTCGTATTCTCGAAATGCCATGTCCGGCCGATTTTACGGGGGCGGAAGCCTATCTGGGCGAAGTCGGAAGCATCGATTGTCCAATCGCAAAGTTTGTAGACCGCCTTAGGGGCGAGTGCTAACACACGCTGTTCTTGAATCGTCGTCGAATTTTGTGTAGTACGTCCTCCGCCGACGTTCATGCCGTTCATGAGTGTTCCGGCAATCCCTCCGATTCCGACAGCATTGGCGACACTTCCCAGATTGATTCCGACGCCCGAGTTTTTCTCCTTACCGCTCGTGTAGGATGCATTGGTGAAAAGGCAAGTCGGCGTATTGTTTTTGTAAGAAAATGAATTTCCTTTGTCGATGTAGAGCGTTCGGTCCGATTTGTTTGCCACTATCCAACAGGGGTGTCCGCCGTCGATTCCGATCATGACTTTGAGATTCTCGTCTTCATAGACGGCATTCGCTCCGTCGGCAAAGAAGCAGTAGACGCCCACTCGCCGTGCCGACGCACTCCCGGCGCACAGAATGATGCACGCCAACAAAATCAATTTTTTCATAAGTTTCGAAAAATGCCGTCCGCACCTCGGCGGCTTTAACAAAAAGAAAAGCGTGGTGCCGAAAACTTATTTCAACTGGACAGGTCGTAGGATTACCTTCGTGAAAAAATAAGCAACAGCCCCACGCCTATACCCCGAAGGATACGACGTAAGAAGATATTCGCCTATTCTTTTCACTGATGAATTTCCTACGTTCGTCCAGTCAAGAATAAACTTACACTTTCCGTGGTTCCAATATGTCAATGCAAATGTAGAAAACATATCCGGAAAATGCAATTGCCGTCTTCTTTTTTTTCGAGCTGTTGCGAAAGCAAATTTCGGTAAAAAAATTCTGAAAATCAATATTGATTCTGAACAATGTTATTTCAATTTGGGGCCATTTGTTTGAGTGAAAAATGAAAGCGGGACAGCCTTTTCGTTCCGACCCGCTTTGTGGTGAAATCTCCATTTCCGGCCTTTCCTCCTTTCGTTCGATGTCGGTTCCGATTTTCTGGTCAAATTCCTTTCGTTGCTGTTCGAACCACGGGGCGTCTGTTGCGTTTGCTGTGAACTTGCTCCCGCTCGGCCCGATGGTCTTGCAATAGCTTTCCCATTTCGACAGTCCCTTTCGTGCGGGAACAGGTTATCGATGCGGACGGATGTTTTCAATAGCTGTTGTGCCTCCTGTTTAAGGTTGGCGACCTCTTTCTCATATCCGGTGTGCATCGTTTAATCTCTTGTTGCAGTTTTCCGATTCACTGGTACTTGTCGGCAATTATCCCCTGCGAGTCTGTGATCTGCTTTTCGTATTGCGAGGGTTCGTATCGTGGAACAACGTTCCGATTCGCTCGACGGCTTCGGCCGTGGCATCTACGTCCATACCTTTGAGTTTGCCGGCTTCGATCCCGCGGCGGGGCTGCGCAGGTTCCTCGGCTTTCGCCGGCTCCTTTCTTCTTTCGTCATTGTTCGTCGATGGCGTCATAGTCCGTCCGCACGGCCTTCCACTGCGCCTGCAAAGCTGTAATATCTAACATCTACCGGCAGCGTTTCTTGCTGCCCTTTCAGATTCTCGATCTGCTCGGTGATCGTGTTTTTCGGGCGAATACCTTGCGGTAACTGCGTGGAGACCGCGTTCCAAACGCTGGTTCCGATGTCCCGGTACGGCCTGACACTGCGTGTGGATTTCGGAAATTTGGCCGGAGGTCGTGATTCGGGCATAGATCGGTGCTTTGCCCTTCTTCGTGAGTTTCGTCTTCTTGCAGAAGAAGACCACGCTGAATGTCGTGCGTTTCATAATGCTGCTTGGGTTGGATCGGTTAAACGTATGCAGCATAGAGATTATTGGACGCAAAACGATGTGATTCAACGCATCGGTCGTAAATCGTGACCTCTTTTCGGTTCGAGCGAAACAGGTCACGATTTAGGTCCGGGCAACCTGCTTTTTTATGCGCTCGAATACATCGCCTAAAAAATGAAAAACCTTACATATCGCTGATACATAAGGTTTTTACTCGATTTACTTCTTCCTTCAAAGAAGCCCTGAGCGGGAAACGGTTCTCGATCCGCTCTTGAAAGTCTCTGTATATCAAATACGTTTTAAGGACGCAAATCCGTTGTACCACACTTTGGCCCTGCAAGAAAGACATCGAGGTACATCTAAATTCATCGGATTTTCAATACGACAACAAAAATAGGAAAAAATAACAAATTATGCAAATACAGGTTTTCAAACGAAAATACTGCATAAAATTTAGAGCCGGTCATTAAACCGGCTCTATAACTAAATTACCTCATGGGATCGTAGTAGTTTCGTTCCAGCACTTCGTTAATCTTGGACTCGGGATAAAGAAGAACTTTCCCAAGAGATGTATAAGGAATCAATCCTTTATCCCGATATGTTTGTAGTGCCCGACGACTAATATGAAACTGCGACATCACTTGTTCTGTCGTTAGATAGCGTTCACCCGACAAGGCGGGTGCAACTTCTGTCATCAGCGTATCTGCAATTCGTTCGACATGGCGCAGCAGATCTTGCAGTATTCGATATTCCGGGGTATCTCTTGTAATAATTCCATTGTCGGGAATCATTACTTTCCTATTTTCCATATTCATTTTTCAGTCGTTTATCAAGTAATCTCCGCACGGCCTCGGATTTGTAATAACATTTATTCCCGAGCATCGTATAGGGTAATATTCCACTATTCCGATAGTATTGCAGCGTGCGTTTGGAAATATGTAACCATTTGCAGACCTCGACATTGTCAATTCAGCCGTCGCAACCGGCGGGATGGAAATGACGATTCAGCTGCCGCATTTTTTCCTCTATACGGCGAACGTGCATTTGCAAATCATGCCATACTCGCTCATCAATCAATAGGTAATTCATTATTCTGTGCTTATTTAAGTGGTGATCTGATAACGGATAGTATATATCCGATCGGATGAATGACCGTTTAAGGCCGCTGGGGGCCGTTCAAGTGCAACAGAGACTTCGATCGCCTGAATCAATATCGCTTCTCTTATAAATTACAAAATTTGCAACATAGAGATTTAATTCGTATTTTTGATATAGATAATAAATATATTAAAATATGCTTGTTGGCCTTTTTGTAAAGAATATAAAGACTTATTCGGGGATCAATTTTATTCCACTGACTTATAATAATAATTTTTGTGGAATAATAGGAAAAAATGGATGTGGAAAAAGTTCTGTATTGGAAGCATTAGACTATGTGTTTAATAATCGGGCAGAATGGAATTATCACATTTCATATAAAAAACAAGGCTTGGCAAAAACCTCACCTTATGTAGTCCCTTTATTTTTAATAGCCAAAAATTTAATTTCTGATCCACAAGCAAAAGAAATTGTCGAAAAATATAGCTATATATTTTGGCATGTACAGTACACTGATGTAAATTCATCGAATGCAGAAACTTGCAAACAATTTATTAAACACCGAGAAAATATAGTGCAATATGCCACTGAAGATAAGTATTATTTAATAGCTATTGGAGGTGATTATGAACGTAAAACGTCATTATCTATTTTCGATACATTGCCTGCAATAGATAAAAGCCAAATAGATGGTCTTCGTAAAATCATATATAATTTATATGATTATGTATATATTCCAAAAGACATAGAGCCTGAAAAAATGATGAAACTCGAAACGGAAGAACTACAAATCGTTTTGGGTAAGACATTGCAAGACATCATATCCGACATATTTGATCAAGAGAAAATAATTGGGCTCAACAGAAAATTATTAGAGTTTACAAACAAGCTGTCGGCTCAATTAGGAGAATATGAATTTAAAACATCCCAAGAAAGGCAAATAGCTTTAAGGCGAAACTCGTTATATGATTTGATAATTGAAGATTTCTTCAAAAAAAGAAAGTTGCATAAAACTTTTCAGGGACGGTCTATTAATATATCAATGTTAAGTTCAGGAGAAAAACAGCAGGCGATCCTTGATTTGTATTATAACCTTATAAAATTTTCAAGAGAAAGTAAACGGGTGCTTATTATAGGCATTGATGAACCGGAAGCATCTTTACATGTTTCGGCATGTTATACTCAATTAAACAAGTTATATGAGTTGTGTTCTCCCGCGTGTCAGGTAATATTTACAACTCATTGGTATGGATTTATTCCAACTATTGAACAGGGAGGGATAGTGAATATATCAACAACACAAGGGGTACATAAATTTGATATATTCGATATCGAGCGTTATCGTGAACAAATACGACAACAAATCGATAAGCAAAAAGGATATCTACCATTAGAAATATCTCTTAAAAGTATCAACGATTTTATTCAATCAATTATCAGTAGTCTAATGCAAGAAACTCCATATAATTGGTTAATATGTGAAGGTTCTTCAGATAAAGTGTATTTAGAAGCTTATCTTAAAGATATAATTAAAACTAATAAATTGCGAATAATTCCCGTTGGCGGTGTCGGTGAAATCGCAAAAATCTACAAACAATTGCTCATTTTTTTCGATGACCAGCATATAAAAAAAGAGATTAAAGGAAAAGTATTTCTATTATCAGATACAGATAGCGAATTACATGTATATGTCATTAAACCTGGAATACATAATCTTGAAAATAAAAGATTACTTTTAGATGAGCGAGAGGATCAGATTAAATTAGTTAATATTGATTGTAAATCCGTTTCTCCGGCAACTGATATAGAAGATTCAATGAATGGTAAAATTTGTAAAATGGTTTTACAATCCTTAAAAGAGAGTTCTCCTCTATTGTCATTTATAGATGATGATGAAGCATCAGAAACGTGTGCTGCGGTTGCGTTGAATCTAAATCGAGAGAATACAAAAAAACTAAAAGAATTTTATAATACAGATAATAATAAATTTCTCTGCGCAAAGAAGTATGTTGAATACCTATCTTCTGTAGATAATAAAGTACCAGAATGGATTTCGGAAATAAAAAAGTACTTTGAATAAAATATTTATGCCTTATCTTGAGTCAGAAAGTCCCGGACATATCGTCCGTGCGAACACATATCTCGTTCGATGACCATACCGAAGGGCAGGCGGATCGACTGCAACTCGGAGAGCATCAGATAGCCCCATTCCCATTCGAAAAGGCGGCAGTAACCGAATAGACGCCAGTCGTCGCCGTCACGTTCGGCCTCGGTGACGAGCCATGTCCCTCTACCGCACGGGTTGAAATACTTGACGAGCACTTCGGCGTCCAATCCCTTCCCATCTTGCGAGCCGATGGGATGACTCTCGAATTTCGAGAGAATTTCTTCTGTAAGCAATTCCATGATGTCATATTGATTTATACTGCCGGAACCGCCCGGACAGCAAGCTCGCAATAGCCGCCGGAGCACGACTCAGGCAAGGGTCTGCCCCTTGACGTGTCGTGCCCGGCGGCTATCTTGCTGGACGGAGGGCAGTGCGATCCCTTTCGACGGATTTTTCGCTTGTTCTTCTTGCCAAAAATGGTTATCTTTGGTAGAATTTATTCGACAGCAAGCAGATGAACAGAATCATATTGATCGGCAACGGATTCGATTTAGCGCATGGATTACAGACGAGTTATAAGGACTTTATTCAAGGGTATCATGTCTACCTTAAGCTAAAGTTATTGGAGGACCAAGACGGTCAATCCGACGGACTATGTTCGATTGCACTCGATAATCCTGACGACCGGAGTCGACTGGAACATTTCCACTGGCTTCTTCACGATTCAACGACCCGATTTCAGAGAGGTTGGGTAAATGAAATGCGATTCGACGAGTTCAATCGCTTTTACGATACATTGTCTATAAAATACGAGAATCCTTTTTGGAGTGCGATAAACAAATGCATTGAATCTAAGAATTGGGTAGATATTGAGACAGAATATTATTTGTGGCTGAAACGGATTTTCAAACAAGATAATTGCGGATATACTTGCCCCTCTCGACTTAACGAAGATATGAAGCTGATAACAAGTCATTTGGCTGGTTATCTGCAAATCATTCAAACCTATTTTGTCAAATCGGATCTGGTAAAGGATTGCATCCGCAAAACGATCTACGAACCTTTCTCTGCGCGGGATATATCCGTGAAAGGCAAAGAACTTTTTTTGCAATTTCTCAAAGGCCGCTGGGATGAATCACAAATAGAAGATAAAACGGCAAGACATATCTTCTCTGCCAACTACGGGTACTCATTCGACGAAATGGAACGCGATATTACATTTCATCTACACGATGTCGTAACAAACTGGGAGTCGCATCAGGATCATCTTCTCAAAGGAAAATCTGTTCCGGACTATTACCTTCTGCCGGATCAGGTACTGCTGTTGAATTTCAACTACACGAAGATGGCCGATCTGTATCTCCCTGAAGGTTCCGCATTCCAAGTCAACCATATCCACGGCGAATTGGAGAATGAGAACAATCCGATCATCTTCGGCTACGGAGATGAGTTGGACGAGGACTATAAAACGATCTCGAATCTCAACGACAACGCTTACCTGACCAACATCAAATCCATCCGTTATCTGGAAACGGACAACTACCGCCGCCTGTTGTCGTTCGTCGATTCGGCACCGTATCAAATCTACATCATGGGGCACTCCTGCGGCAATTCGGACCGCACGCTGCTCAACACCCTGTTCGAACACCGCAACTGCGTTTCGATCAAGCCGTATTATCACTTAAAAGAGGACGGTACGGACAACTATATCGAAATCATTCAGAATATCTCGCGTAATTTCAATGACATGCAGCTCATGCGCGATCGGGTCGTGAACAAGTCCTATTGCCGGCCGCTCGTGCCTGCCGGAGCCTAATAAGAATACCGGCAAGGATTCCGATGATCCTTGCCGGTATTCTATTCTTTCAATTCCCAGTCAGGAATCGTCACCGTATCCTGCACCTGCGGCGGCCGGATGATTTCGATTTCCACCTCCTCATGGAGCGTGCATCCGGAGAACGCCGGGGCGAACAACGCCGCGACGAAAGCCGCGATCACGATCTTCTTCATAACGCTTACTCTTTAAACAGTTCATTGATTTCGGGGTCGAGGTTCCCGCGATAGACCATGCGCGGCTCCCGCCGGCATGCTTCGTCGTAGTGTCTGCGTCCTTCGGCCCTGCGCCCCAACCGCATACAGACGACGGCCCGTAGATACTCCGTCACGGCATCTTCGGGCAACCGCTTCAACAGCTCCTCCGCCTGCCCGTTCCGCCCCAGCGAGAGGAGTGCGACGACCGTGTTCCGGTCCCCGTATCGTTCGAGCATGCGGAGCGCCTCGTCGTACCTGCGCTCCTGCAACAGCCGCACGCCCCGCATGTAGGCCGAATCCAATACGGTGGTGTGCACGGTATCCTTCACCATGCCCACGCGCCGCAGGTCGTAGCGGACGACGACGGCCCGCAATGCGGGATAGAGATTCTCCCGGATCCATGCGAACGCTTCGGGGTATCGTCCGCGCAGCTGCGCCTCGCGGCGGTCGGGATCGTTTTCCGAGGCGATCAGCGCCAGTATCTCCTCCCGATGCCGCACCTCTTTTCGGCTGCGGACCAGCTCGGCGAGCATCCCCCCGGCCCCCCCCGCCCCGCGCGTTTTTCCG